>Ga0207684_10000284_pt1 | contig 73653 bp, 76 predicted proteins | sample KBSK5501metaG_FD_184342 | JGI IMG/M metagenome (GOLD analysis project Ga0207684, IMG submission 184342) | Corn, switchgrass and miscanthus rhizosphere microbial communities from Kellogg Biological Station, Michigan, USA - KBS K5-50-1 metaG... | ecosystem: Host-associated > Plants > Roots >...
GGGGCGACACCCTCCCGGTGCAAAGCGGGTCAGATCTGCGCGGCGGCGGGACGGTCTAGCTCTAGTCCTGTCCGGTTCTGGCGCGCGAGTCCTCGCCCCCGCGATCGGAACTATCGGCCATCAGGCGCGCGTCTTCCGCGGATACGGGCAGAGCTTGATGACCGGACACTCGGGACAGAGCGGCGTGGGCCGGCAGATGCGGCGCCCGTGAAGGATGAGCGTCCACGTCGCCTTCACCCACTCGGCCTTCGGCAGCCGCGCACGGAGGTCCTCTTCGATGCGATCGGGATCGCTCGAGCGCGTGAGCCCGAGTCGCTGCGCGACACGCGCGACGTGCCGATCGACGGCGATCGCGGGAACGCCGAAGGCCGCGCCGAGGACGACCGACGCGGTCTTCCGGCCGACGCCGCGGAGTCGGACAAGGGACTCCATGTCGCCGGGGACCTCGCCGCCAAATTCGTCGAGGATGCCCTGGGCGGCCCCCTGGATGGCCTTCGCCTTCTGTCGGAAGAAGCCGGTCGCCTTGATCTCCCGTTCGAGCGTCGCCGGCTTGGCGCGAACGTAGTCCGCCGGTGTCCGGTAGGTCTCGAAGAGCGTCGCGGTGACCTCGTTGATCCGCTCGTCCTGCGCCTGGGCGGCGAGGATCGTCGCCACGAGGAGCTCCAGGGGGTTCCGGAACCGCAGCGTGGGCCCCCAGTCGGGGTAGGCCCTGCCCAGGATCCGGACGATGGCCCGCGCGCGGGTGCGCTCCTTTGGTTTTACGGGAATGGGACGTCCTCCCCCAGCCCCAGCTCGCGCGCGCGCTCGTAGACGCGCGACGCGACGACCAGGTCCTGGATCGCGTTGCCGACGCTCTTGAAGAGCGTGCGCTCGTCCTGGCTGCGCCGTCCGGGGGCCGTTCCCGCGAGCACCTCGCCGATCTCGACCACGTCGCCCGAGGTCAGGCCCCGCAGCTCTCCCGCCTCGGCGAGCGCGGCCGCGCGCTCGTCGACGAAGATCCGCGCCCCGCGGAGCGTGGCGTCGTCGAGCTCCCGCATCTCCGGCGTGAACGCCCCCACCGCCGTCACGTGCACGCCCTGCCCGAGGCCCCGCCCGTCGAACACCGGCGTCGAGCTGCTCGTCGCGGTCACGACGATGTCCGCGCCCGCCAGCGCCGCACCCGCGTCGCTCGCACCTACCGCCACGCCGGCCAGAGACGCCTCTCCGCGCGCCCATTCCACGAACTGCGCGACGCGTCCCGCGTCCCGCCCGACCACACGCGCATCGCGCAGCTTCCGCACGGCTGCGGCAGCGAGCAGCTGCGTGCGCGCCTGCACCCCGGCACCGAAGAGGGCGAGCACCGACGCATCCTTGCGCGCCAGCGCGCGCGCTGCGACGCCGCCGCCGGCGCCGGTCCGCAGTGCGGTGAGGGACGTGCCGTCGATGAGCGCTAGGAGCGTCCCGGTGGCCGCGTCGCCGAGCGCGACGGAGGCGAGCACCGCCGGTAAGCCTCGCGCGACGTTACCGGACGCGACGGTGACGACCTTGACCGAGTAGTACGGGCCACCCGCGAGCGACGCGGGCATCGCGAGCGCGACGGCACCGTCACGTAGCGGGACGCTCGCGCGGACCGGCACCGTCGCCCTGCCGTCCGAAAGCGCGGCGAATCCTTCGGCAACGGCGTCGATGGCCTCGGGCATCGAGCACGCGCGGGCCACATCTGCCGCGCGAATCAGGAGGACGACGTCAGCCTCACTAACGCGCGGCGCCAGGTGCCGGCTCAGCCACCACAGCGGCACCAATCCGGCCGCCAGCCGCCCGGCTCGAGCCGCTTCGCGATGCCCTCCCGCCGCGGATCGATGAACGCCCAAGCATCGTCATCGTCGAGCTGCAGGAGCACGACCGAGCCGTCGGGCGACCAGGTGAAGTCGAGGAAGTGACCGACGGAGTCGAAGAGCGGACGCAGCTGCGTGCCGGTCGGGTCGATGGTGCCGATCCAGTGGTGATGTGGCTGCGCGTTGATGATCGCGTAGGCGAGCAGCGGGGCGGTCGGGGACCAGCGCAGATCCGCGACATGGTGCACGGCGCCGGTCTTGCCGATCGCCCACTGCTTCGGTGGGGCGCCGGGCTTGGCCTCCTGCACGTAGACGATCTGGAGGGCCTCGAGGATCGGGCCGCGCTCGATCGCCGCATAGGCGACGGATTTCGAGTCGGCGGACCACACCGGCCCGCCGAGGAGCCCCATCCCGCGCGGCGCGTTCGTGACCGAGTAGCGCGTCAGGTCCGCCAGGTTGACGAGAAACGACGTGGCGGCGGCGGTCAGGTCGTAGACGGCGATGGCGCCGGACGAGTGCGCGTAGCCGAGCGAGCGGCCGTCAGGCGAAAACGTGGGATGCGTGCCGGGACCGATGGCGATGTCCTTCTTCGTCGCGACGTCGTACAGGTGCACGTCGCCGACGCCGCCCACGAGCGATCCGCCCGCCGCCAACGTTCCGCCGCTGGTCAGCTCGCCGAACGCGAGCTCGCGGCCATCCGCGGACCAGGCATAGCCGTCGAGGAACGTGTCCGGTCGGGTGAGCCGCGTGGCGCTCCCGTCGCGCGCGTCGACGAGCCAGAGCGCGCTTCCGTTCTCCTTTGACATGACGCGCTCCGCGGCGATGAGCGCGCCGTCGGGCGACCAGCGGCCGCCGACGTAGCTGTCACCGCTGGACGCGCCGTCGCGCGTGATCTGGCGGCGCGCCGACCCATCGGCCGCACGCGACCAGAGGTCCACCCCGCCCTGGCTGAACAGGATGCGCCCCGACGGAAGGGCCGCCGGTGATCGCGACGGGGTGGCGGTCGGCGCCGGCGCGCTCGTGCACGCCGCGAGCGCGAAGGCGAACAGCACGGCCGGAACGGTATGACCAATGCGGCTCCGGGGCACGGTCTCAACATAGCAGCGGTTTTCGCCGCTCTGCCTGCGCGAGGCACACTGATGGGGCGGCGGAGTGACGCTCCCAGGAAGCCCGGCAGGGTTATGCTCGCGCGGTCACGGGGAGTGCCCGACCGGCACGACCCCACTGATTTGAGTGGAGGAGGTCCTTATGCGGAGGAACTGGCGTGGCGCGACTGTCGTACTCGTCGGTCTCGGCCTGCTCGCAGGCGCCTGCGGCGGAACCGGGACGGGCGGAGGCGGCGGTGGAGCGGCGAAGACGGTCAAGCTCTATTCGAGCCTGCCGCTGACCGGTCCGTCACGGGCGCAGACCCTGACGGTCGTGAACGGCATCAAGATGGCGATGGACGAGAACGGCGGCACGAACGGGACGGGCGCGAAGATCGGCAGCATCACCGTCGAGTACGAATCGCTCGACGACGCGACCGCGGCGAAGCAGTCGTGGGACGCGGCGCAGGAGGCCGAGAACGGGCGCAAGGCGGCCGAGGACTCCAAGACCGTCGGCTACCTCGGGACGTTCAACTCGGGCGCGGCGCGGATCTCGATCCCCGTCATGAACAAGGCGGGCATCCCCATGATCAGCCCGGCCAACACGGCGACGGACCTCACGCTCGACAAGAGCAAGGACTCCGTCTATTACGCGAGCGGCAAGCGCAACTACTTCCGCGTCATCCCGAACGACAACATCCAGGGCCTCGTGGGCGCGAACTGGATGGCGGCGCTCAACGTGAAGAAGGTGTTCATCGTCGATGACACCGACCTGTACGGCAAGGGCCTCGCCGACGTGTTCCAGTCCAACGCCGCGAAGGCCGGCCTCACGGTCGTCGGGCGCGAGGGCGCTCCGAAGGCTGACAACTTCAACGCGCTGGTCACCAAGATCAAGGCCGCGGGCGCCGAGGGCGTCTACTACGGCGGCATCGTCGACAACAACCCGGCCGTGCTGGTGAAGAACCTGCGCGCCGTGGACACGAAGATCGTCTTCATGGGCGCCGACGGCATCCAGTGCGACGAGATGATCAAGCAGATGGGCTCGGCCGGCGAAGGCGTGTATGCCACGTTCGGCGGGGTCTCGGTCGACAAGTACACCGGCATCCAGGCCGACTGGCTCAAGAAGTACAAGGACAAGTACAAGGAAGACCCGCAGCCGTACGCGATCTACGGGTACGAGGCCGCGAACGTGATGCTGAAGGCGATCAAGGACGCCGACGGCGATCGCGGCAAGATGATCGACTCGGTCAAGAAGATCGGCACGAACTACGACGGCGTCCTCGGCAAGTGGAGCTTCGACGCCAACGGTGACACCTCCAACACCGCTCACACGGGCGTCGTCGTCCAGGGCGGCAAATGGGTGTTCTCCAAGGTCCTGAACTAGCATCGCGCGCGTGACCAAGGCATTCGAAGGGACGGGCCTCACGTGGGGCCCGTCCCTTTTCCATGACGGCGAGGTGGTGTCCCGATCGAGGTCCTGATACAGACCATCTTCATCGGGATCGCGAACGGCGCGGTGATCGCGCTGATCGCGCTCGGCTACACGCTCGTGTACGGGATCATCGAGCTCATCAACTTCGCGCACGGCGACCTCTTCATGCTCGGCTCGTTCGTCGCGCTGAGCGTCGTCGGGGCATTCGGCTTCAGCACGGCGTTCGGGAGCAGCACCGCGACGCCTCCGGCGATCGCGATCGTGGTCGCGCTCGTCGCGGCGGTCGTGTTCTGCGGTCTGCTGAACGTCGCGATCGAGCGCATCGCCTATCGCCGGCTACGGCATGCGCCGCGCCTCGCGCCGCTCATCTCGGCGATCGGGATGTCGTTCATCCTCCTGAACGTCGGGCTCGTGTGGAAGGGTCCCTCGCCGCAGGGCTTCCCGAACCTCGTGCCTGACTACGACCTGCTTCGCGACCTCTTCAAGATGAACACGCTCGTCCAGGTGAACGTCAAGGAGATCTTCGTCGTCGGCATCGCGGTGCCGCTCATGATCGGGCTGACACTGTTCATCAAGCGGACGAAGATCGGAAAGGCCATGCGCGCGGTCGCCCAGGACCGCGAGATGGCGGGGCTCGTCGGTATCGACGTGAACCAGGTCATCTCCTTCACCTTCCTGATCGGCGGCATGCTCGCCGGAGCGGCCGGCCTCATCTACGGCCTCTTCAACGAGAACACCAGCTTCAACCTCGGCTTCAGCGCGGGGCTGAAGGCGTTCACCGCCGCGGTGCTCGGCGGCATCGGCAACGTGACCGGCGCGATGCTCGGCGGCTTCGTCCTGGGTCTCATCGGCGCGCTCACCGTGCAGTACGTCGGCGCGCGCTGGGAGCAGGTGCTGGTGTTCACGGTCCTGGTCGTGATCCTCGTCTTCCGTCCGCTGGGCCTGCTCGGCGAGGAGGTCTAGATGGGACCGCGCGAAGGACGGGAGCGGCGTCTGGTCACGTACCTCGCCGTGCTGATCTTCGTCGCCGCGTTCCCGTTCATCGACCGCTCTCTCGGTCTCGGCCTGATCGGCAAGGCCGTCCCCGTTGCGCTGTTCATCGTGCTCGCCCTCGGGCTCAACGTCGTCGTCGGGTTCGCGGGCCTGCTCGACCTCGGCTACGCCGCGTTCTTCGCGATCGGCGCGTACACGGTCGGCTTCCTGACCTCGCAGGCGTCGAAGCTCCCCTACCACGAGCTGAATTTCTGGCTCGCGATGGCCGCCGCGGCGGTCGTCGCGGGGCTGTTCGGCGTGATCCTCGGTGCGCCGACGCTGCGCCTGCGCGGTGACTACCTCGCGATCGTGACGCTTGGCTTCGGGGAGATCGTGCCGCTCGTGATACGCAACACCCCCGACGTCACCTACGGCATCCTCGGCATCTCGCCGATCGGCACGCCCGAGGTCGCGCTGGGCGGCGCTCAGTTCCGCTGGAGCATCGACTCGTTGCCCTGGTACTACCTCATCGTCGCCGTCGGAGCGCTCTCCGTCTTCCTCACCACCAGGTTGCGCGACTCACGCGTGGGCCGCGCGTGGATGGCCATGCGCGAGGACGAGGTCGCCGCGGCGTCGATGGGCGTGAACCTGGTGACGACGAAGCTGTTCGCGTTCTCGCTCGGCGCGTCGTTCTCGGGTTTCGCGGGCGCGATCTGGGCCGGTTACCTGCAGCAGATCTCGCCGGAGCAGTTCGACTTCTCGGTCTCGATCTTCGTCCTCTGCATGATCATCCTCGGCGGGATCGGGAACATCTGGGGCGTCGTCCTCGGCGGCATCCTGCTCGGCACGTTCGACCGCGTCCTCGCGGAGAAGATCTCAGGCGGCGTGCACGGCCTCGGCGACGCGTTCGGGGTGCCATTCCTCTCGACGTTCGACGTCGTGCTCTTCAAGAGCGCGATCCTGGGCGTCGCGCTCGTCGTCCTCATGAACGTACGGCCGGAGGGGCTCTTCCCGAGCCGGCGACGCCGCGCGGAGCTGCACGCGGGCGACTCGAGCATCGTCGAGGAGCACCAGGTGCAGGAGACGCTCTTCGACAAGGGAAGGACCTAGTGGCCGAGTCGATCCTCGTCGCGGAGAAGGTCACCAAGCGCTTCGGCGGCCTCGTCGCAGTGAACGACGTCGACTTCACCATCCCCGAGGGCTCGATCGTGAGCCTCATCGGGCCGAACGGCGCGGGCAAGACGACGTTCTTCAACATGATCGCGGGGCTGTACCAGCCGACGAGCGGCTCGATCATCTTCAAGGGCAGGCACATCGAGGGCCGGCGACCAGACCAGATCGTCGGCCTCGGCATCGCGCGCACGTTCCAGAACATCCGCCTCTTCGCGAACATGACCGCGCTCGAGAACGTGATGGTCGGCCGCCATCCGCGCCTGCGCGCGTCCCCGTTCGAGGCGATGCTGCGCACGCGGAAGGAGCGCGCCGAGGAGCGCTCCGCCGAGCGCCGGGGACACGAGCTGCTCGACTACGTCGGGCTCGGCGACCAGGCCGAGGAGTTCGCCAAGAACCTCCCCTACGGCGACCAGCGCAGGCTCGAGATCGCGCGGGCCCTCGCGACCGACCCGAGCCTGCTGCTGCTCGACGAGCCGACCGCCGGCATGGACCCACAGGAGACGGCCGAGCTCACGCGCTTCATCCGCCGGCTCCGCGACGAGCTGAAGCTCACCGTCCTGCTCATCGAGCACGATATGAGCGTGGTCATGGGCATCAGCGAGCGGGTGACCGTGCTGAACTACGGCGCCAAGCTCGCCGAGGGATCGGCGGCCGACGTCCAGCGCGATCCGCAGGTGATCGAGGCATATCTCGGTCGAGGCGCCGCGACCGCGGCTTCGGCCTAGATGGCGCTCCTCGAGCTGCGCGACGTCAACACCTTCTACGGGAACATCCACGCACTGCGCGGCGTGTCTCTCTCCGTCGACAAGGGCGAGATCGTCACGCTCATCGGCAGCAACGGCGCCGGCAAGTCGACGACGCTGAAGACGATCTCGGGGCTCCTGCGGCCGCGGAGCGGGACGGTGACGCTCGAGGGAAAGGACATCACCGGCAAGCCGGCGCACCAGATCACCGCCCTCGGGGTCGGTCAAGCGCCCGAGGGCCGGCGGATCTTCGGGCGGCTCACGGTGCGCGAGAACCTCGAGATGGGCGCCTACGGGCGCGCGGAGACCGATCTCTCCTCTGATTTCGATCGCGTCTTCGAGCTCTTCCCGCGCCTCAAAGAGCGCGTCGGCCAAAAGGGCGGGACGCTCTCGGGCGGGGAGCAGCAGATGCTCGCCATCGCGCGCGCGCTCATGGCGAAGCCGCGCATCCTGCTGCTCGACGAGCCGTCGATGGGGCTCGCGCCCATCCTCGTCGAGCTGATCTTCAAGATCATCAAGGACATCAACGCGCAGGGCACGACGGTCCTGCTCGTGGAGCAGAACGCCCTGGTCGCGCTCTCAGTCGCGCACCGCGGCTACGTGCTGCAGACCGGATCGATCGTGCTCGCCGACGCGGCGGCCGCGCTCGCGAAGAACGAGACCGTACGCAAGGCCTACCTCGGGGAGACCTGATCTGAGGCGCATGCGGAAGCGCCGAGCGGACTAGATGGACCTCGTGACCCCCGGCGCGATCGTCGCCGCGGTCGCGCTCGCGATCTCCGGAGTCCTGCTCGTCCGCACGTCGCTCCGGGTGCGCGCGCCCGACCTACTGTCGCGGCTCTCGACGCGCCGCGCGCTCGCCGGCATGGCGCTGGTCGTCGCGGCCCTGTTCGTCGCGACCGCACCGTTCGTCCTGCGCGAGCAGAGCAAGCGCTGCATCCGCGAGGAGACATCGAACATCCTGGTCGGCCGGGTGAGCCAGGCGCGCGTCGTCTGCGTCGAGTACGGCGACGCCTCCAGCGACGGCGCGCGCGCCGCGCGCTTCGCCATCCGCTACGTCCCCGAGGAGCCCATGCGGGAGTCGCCGTTCACGATCGTCGTCGTCGGCCTGGACCCGAGCGAGTCGGTGCGCGTCTCGATCTCGCCGCTCGGCGTCCTGCTGCAGCCGGCGACGCTCGTCGCGGACGCGGCGGGCGAAGCGCGCACCGACTTCCGCGTCCCGAACGGCGCGTCGCCCGAGTGGGTCGTCCTCGCGCAGCGCGCGAGCGGTGAGACCGTCGCGAGCCAGGTCCCGCTCCCGCCGGCGGGCTCGGATCCTCTGGGACGCGTGCCGCGCCCGTCGTTCGCGCCGCCCACGCCCGACCCGAACGTGACCGTCTCGACCTGCTCGCCCTCTCCGGCTCCGGTGCGCACGATCGTGCGCTGCACCTTCGTGGGCCTCGATGGCCCGTACGCGAATTTCACCCGCACCGACCTGCGCACGGGCGAGACCGTGGACTTGCGCTTCCTCGACGTCGTCCGGCCCGACGGCCGCACGATCTACGTCCATACCTACTTCGTGGATCCCGGGGAGTGGCAGATCACCGCGCGCACCCCGACCGGCGCCACAGCCACGGCGCGCTTCATCGTGACGGCGGGCTGACCCGATGCGGCGCGGGCTCTGGGCGGCCGGGATCATGCTCGCCGCGTGCATCGCCGCTCCCGAGCCCGCCGCGACGCCCACGCCGGTCGCCGCGACGCCCTCACCGACGGCGACCCCGGTCGTCGCGCTGGCTTCGCCGAGCTGCGCGCCGGTGCGTCCGGCGACGTTCGAGGGCCGTCTGAAGGATCTCGGGTACGTCGGCTACCTCGAGTGCGGCGGGAGCGTCCGCAACGCCGGCACGGTCACGCTCGACTCGCTCGACGTGTGGGTCGACCAGATCGACACCGCCGGCGCGGCGATCGGGAGCTGCCGCATCAGCGTGACCGAGCGCGGCTCGCTCGGTCCCGGGCGCGAGGACGTCTGGAGCGCGACCTGCCCGGTCACGGCGGACCAGCGGACCGTTCGCCTGCGCGTCACCGACGCCGCGGCGTCGCCCGTCGCGACGGCCACGCCGCGCTGAGGCATGCCAGACTCGCGGCGATGAGGCTCGATATCCCCGATGACGTCGCGTCGGTCGTCGCGAAGCTGCGCGGGGCCGGCCACGAGGCCTACGTCGTCGGCGGATGCGTGCGCGACGCGCTGCGCGGCGTCGAGCCGCAGGACTGGGACGTCGCCACCGACGCGAAGCCCCCCCAGATCCAGGCGATCTTCAAACGGTCCCTCTACACGAACCGCTTCGGGACGGTGATCGTCCGCTCGGGCGAGCGCGAGATCGAGGTGACGACCTACCGGCTGGAGGCCGACTACGCGGACCATCGCCGCCCCGATCACGTCGAGTTCACGGACTCGCTGCGGGCGGACCTGTCGCGTCGTGATTTCACGATGAACGCGATGGCCTACAAGCCCGAAGAGTTGGGGGGCCCTCCGGGAGAGTTGATCGACCCATATGAGGGCACCGCCGACCTGGAGCAGCACATCGTGCGCGCGGTCGGCGACCCGGACGAGCGCTTCCGCGAGGACGCGCTGCGCATGCTCCGCGCCGTCCGCTTCGCCACGCTGCTGCGCTTCACGATCGAGCCCGCGACGGCCGAGGCGGTCCGGCGGAACGCGGCGCTCGCGTCCGAGATCTCGGGCGAGCGGATCCAGCAGGAGATGACGAAGATCCTGACCTCCGAGCAGCCGTCGGTCGGTCTCCGCATGCTCTCGGACCTCGGCATCCTCGCCGTGATCCTTCCGGAGCTCGAGGAGTGCAAGCGGACCCCCCAGGACAAGGCCGTCGCCCAGGACGTGTTCGAGCACTCACTGGTGACGGTGGACGCGACGCGACCGCCGGACGACCTCGTGCTCCGCCTCGCGGGCCTGTTCCACGACATCGGCAAGCCCGACACGTTCGCCGACGGGCACTTCCACCAGCACGAGTTCGTCGGCGAGCACAAGGCAAGGGCGATCCTGCGACGCTGGAAGCTCCCCAAGGAGACGATCGCGCAGGTCACCCACCTGATCCGCAACCACATGTTCTGGTACCAGGAGGAGTGGAGCGGCTCCGCTGTCCGGCGCTTCATCCGCAACGTCGGGCTGGACAACATCCCCGCGCTCTTCGAGCTGCGGCGCGCCGACAACATCGGCTCGGGCGCCCGATCGCCACGGATGTACGCGCTGGACGCGCTGTGGCTGCGCGTCCAGGAGGAGATCCAGCGCGCCAACGCCTTTTCCACGCGCGACCTGGCGATCGACGGCAACGACATCATGCGCGAGCTCGCCATTCCGTCCGGGCGGGAGGTCGGCCGGATCCTCGACGAGCTGCTCGAGCGCGTGCTGGACGATCCCGACCTGAACGCTCGGGATTCGCTGCTTCTCGAAGCGCGGAGGGTCCATGACGTCTCGCGGTGACCGCGGCAGCGCACCGGCACCCTAGGCGGCACGTCGCCCCGGGCTGACCGTACGTCCGCCGAAGGCGCTCGGGCGTATCGTGTGCGCGCACCGCAGGCATTACCTGTCGCGAAGTGGGAGGAATGCTGTGGCCATCGCTGCGACACGTCGCGAGTTCCTGAGGCTTTCGGGCATCGGGTCGGCCGGGATCGCCGCCGCCAGCCTGGGCGGGCTCGGCTTCAATCTCGCGTTCGCGAGCCAGCAGGCGGCACGCCGCAAGCTCGAGGGCGCCAAGCAGACGGCGAGCATCTGTCCCTACTGCGCCGTCGGGTGCGGCACGATGATCTCGGCGAAGCGCAACGCTCAGACCGGCACGGTCGACCTCGTGAACATCGAGGGCAACCCCGACAGCCCGATCTCGACCGGCAGCCTCTGCCCGAAGGGCGCGGCGACCTTCCAGCTCGCGGTGAACCCGCTGCGCGTCACCAAGGTCATGCATCGCGCGCCGGGCGCGTCCGACTGGGACAAGGATCCGATGACGCGCGAGCAGGCGATGGACAAGATCACCGAGCTCTACGCCAAGACGCGTGACGCCTCGTTCGTGGAGCGCGACCCCGCGGGCAAGCTCATCAACCAGGCGACGGGCATCTTCGCGCTGGGCGGTGCGACGAACGACAACGAAGAGAACTACCTGATCATGAAGGTCAACCGGATGATGGGCGTCGTCCGGATCGAGAACCAGGCCCGGATATGACACTCCGCAACGGTCCCCGGTCTGGGGGTCAGCTTCGGTCGCGGCGGGAGCACCACGTTCCAGATGGACCTGCAGCACAGCGACTGGGTCGTGTTCATGGGCTCGAACATGGCCGAGTGCCACCCCGTCGGCTTCAAGTGGCCGATGAAGGCGAAGGCACGCGGCGCGACGCTCGTCCACGTCGACCCGCGGTTCACGCGCACCAGCGCGATGTGCGACTACTACGTGCCCATCCGCTCCGGCACGGACATCGCGTTCCTCGGCGGCCTGGTGAACTACATCATCACCAACGAGAAGTACCTCAAGGACTACGTCGTCAACTTCACGAACGCGCCGACGCTCATCAACGCCGGTTTCAAGGACACTGACGACCCGGGGCAGGACGGCTTCTTCTCCGGGTACAACCCGCAGACCCGCGCCTACGACCGCGCGACCTGGCAGTACCAGACCGGTACGGCGCCGGAGCGCGTGGCCGAGCCGGCGCCCGGTCCCCAGGGAAGCTCGATCAAGGGCGCGAACTTCGCCGCGCTCATCGCGAACCGCCTGCCGGGCCAGCCGCTGCAGGACCGCACGCTCCAGGACAAGAACACCGTCTTCCAGATCCTGAAGCGCCACTACGCGCGCTACACGCCGGAGATGGTCGAGAAGATCTGCGGCACGCCGAAGGAGCTCTTCCTCAAGGTCGCCGAGACGATCACCGCGAACTCGGGCAAGGACAAGACCGGCGCCTTCGTCTACGCGGTCGGGTGGACGCAGCACACGACCGGCGTGCAGCTCATCCGTACCGCCGGCATCGTGCAGCTGCTCCTGGGCAACATCGGTCGCCCGGGCGGCGGGATCATGGCGCTTCGCGGCCACGCCACGATCCAGGGGTCGACCGACATCGCGAGCCTGTACAACATCTACCCCGGCTACCTGAACGTTCCGGACGCCGCGAAGGCCCACGACACGCTCCTGCAGTACATCCTCACCGAGACCCAGCCGACGTCGTTTTGGTCCAACACGCCGGCGTACGTCGTGAGCCAGCTGAAGGCGTTCTTCGGGGACGACGCGACCGCCGACAACGACTACCTCTACGACACGCTCCCCAAGATCACCGGCGACCACAGCCATCTCCCTGTCTTCATCGAGATGGACGCCGGGAAGATCAAGGGCATGATCCTCACCGGCCAGAACCCCGCGACGAGCCTCAACTCGCAGTTCCAGCGCAAGGCCATGCGCAATCTCGAGTGGCTGGTCGTGAACGACTTCTACGAGACGGAGTCAGCGGCGTTCTGGAAGGACGTCGCCGGATCGAAGCCGGCCGACGTGAAGACCGAAGTGTTCTTCCTGCCCGCGGCGCACATCGCCGAGAAGGATGGGTCGATGACCCAGACCCAGCGGACCGTCCAGTGGCACGACAAGGCCGCCGACCCGCCGGGCGCCGCGCGATCCGACCTGTTCTTCTGGTACGACCTCGGCAGGCGGCTGCAGAAGCGTTACGCGAGCTCGACCGCCAAGCGCGATCTCGGCATCCAGAAGATGAAGCTCAACTACGAACCCGACCCGAACGACGTGAAGGACTGGAAGCACAAGGACGAGCCATCGGCGTTCAAGGTCTTCCGCGAGATCAACGGCTACGACATCAAGACCGGCAACACGCTCAACAGCTTCGCCAACCTGGCGAGCGACGGCTCCACCGCGGCCGGCGCCTGGATCTACACCGGCATGCTCCAGCTCACCGGCACCACGCTCGTGAACCGCGCGCGCATGACGCCGGGCAAGAACGACGGCTGGGTCAGCCCGAACTGGGGCTGGGCGTGGCCGGCGAACCGCCATCAGATCTACAACCGCGCCTCCGCCGACCAGGACGGCAACCCATGGTCGGACCGCAAGAAGTTCACCTACTGGGACGCGGCCGCCAAGACCTGGAAGAACGACAGCGGCGAGGGCATCGACTTCACGCCGACGAAGGCGCCGGACACCAAGGCCAGCCCCACCGGGATCGGCATCGCGTTCCACGACGGCGCGTCGCCGTTCCTGCTCAAGAAGGACGGCAAGGGCTGGCTCTTCGCCTACGAGGGCACGGTCGAGGGCCCGCTCCCGACGCACTACGAGCCATGGGAGTCGCCGGTCAAGAACCTCCTCTACAAGCAGGACCGCAACCCCGTGGCGAAGTTCTTCGACGTGACCGGGAACAAGTACAACGAGTTCGCGGGGACGCAGTTCCCCACGGTAATCACCACCTACCGGCTCACCGAGCATCACCTCTCCGGCGTGATGACGCGCTGGCTGCCCTGGCTCGCCGAGCTCATGCCGGATCTCTTCGTCGAGATGTCGCCGGAGTTCGCCAAGGAGAAGGGCATCGCGAACGGCGACTACGTCACCGTGATCAGCGAGCGCGGCAAGACGGAAGCTCGCGCGCTGGTCACCAAGCGGCTGCGGCCCTTCCTCATCGATGGCAAGACCGTCCATCAGGTCGGCATGCCGTGGCACTGGGGCTACATGGGCATCGCGACCGGCGACGTCGCGAACAACGTGAGCTCGCTCGTCGCCGATCCCAACGTCACGATCCACGAGGGCAAGGCCTTCACGTGCCGGATCGAGAAGGGGAGGTCACGGTCATGACCGCCAACGCGCAGGGCATGTTCGTCGATACCTCGATCTGCACCGGCTGCAAGGCTTGCCAGGTCGCCTGCAAGCAATGGAACGACCTCCCGATGGAGGACGAGCAGGCCGTCCGCAACCACACCGCGTTCACCGGGAACTCGTACGACAACACCGCGCGTCTGTCCGCGACGAACTGGCGTCACGTGAAGTTCATCGAGCAGATCGGCCCCGACGTCGCCTCCGCGGATCGCACCGACGCGCGCTGGCTCATGATGTCGGACTCGTGCAAGCACTGCGAGCAGGCCGGCTGCCTCGAGGTCTGCCCCACCGGGGCGCTCTATCGAACGCAGTTCGGCTCGGTCGATATCCACCAGGACGTCTGCATCGGCTGCCGCTACTGCGTCGGCGCGTGCCCCTTCGGCGTCATCGAGTTCAACAAGAAGACCGGCCGCGTGAACAAGTGCATCCTCTGCCAGGACCGTCTCGAAGAAGGGCAGAGCACCGCGTGCGCGAAGGCCTGCCCGACCTCATCGCTGACGTTCGGCAAGGTCGACGACCTGAAGCGCATGGCCGCCGAGCGCGTGAAGGCCCTCCACTCGCGGGGCCAGACCTCGGCCTACATCTACGGCTGGGACCTCGGGAACAGTGGGACGATCAACGCCGGCCCGAACAAGGGCGCCGCGGTCAAGGACATGGAGGTCGTCGGCGGCCTCAACGTCTTCTACCTCCTGCTCGACAAGCCTGAGGTCTACTCCCTCCCGAGCCAGCCGGCGCTGCCACAGCGCAACTTCGCACCTTCGGCCGGTGTCGCGCTCATCACGATGGCCGTGCTCGGCGTGACCGGGCTCGCCGCCTTCCGGCGCCGCCGCCTCGTCTCGGCAGCGGCCGACGAAGGAGGCGAGAGTTGACCTCGCCGTTCGTCCTCACCCCCGAATGGGAGTGGCTCATCGTGCTGGAGATGTTCATCGCGGGCCTCGCTGCGGGCACGATCCTGTTCATCGTCTACGGCAACCTCTTCGGCGACCCGGAGGACCTCGAGATCTCCAGCCGCCTCGGCATCATCCCGGCGCCGTTCATGCTTCTCGCGGCGATCCTGCTCATCACCGACCTCGGCCAGCCCGGCCGGTTCCCGAACCTGCTGGTCCGCAGCGCCGCCGCGCCCGAGCGCGGGCCGGGGTTCTTCATGCTCAATCCGAACTCGCCCATGTCGTGGGGGACCTACATCATCCTCATCTTCGGCCTTCTGACCGCGATCGCGTTCCTCGACGCCCTCCACCATCTCCCGCAGGTACCGTTCCGCTGGCCCGACCCGTTCTGCGGGATCGTCCACAACAAGATCTACCTGGTCATCGTGGGCTTCTTCGCCGCGGCGACCGGCGTCTACAGCGGCATCCTGCTCAACGTCACGAACCAGGGCGTGTGGTCAGACACGATCCTCATGGGCACGCTCTACGTCGTGCTCACGGGCCTCGAGGGAATGGCCGTGGCGACGCTGGCCACGGAGCGGTGGCGCGCGTGGAACACGGCGTTCGCCGCGAAGACCGCGCTCGGCCTGTTCGCCATCCTCACCGCGATCGTGATGGTCGCATTCCTGGTCGGCGTCGCCGCCACGGGCCACGTCGGATCGCTGGTCGCGAGCCTCGACGCACTCGTCGCGCCGGTCTTCTGGATCGGCGTCATCGCCGCGATCGTGGCACCGCTCGCCGCGCTGTTCGGCCGCATCGGGGTATCCGGGCGCGTCATGCGCACCGGCGCGCTCGGCATCGTCGTGCTCGTGGGCGTACTCGCGATCCGCTACGCGGTCGTCTATTCGTCCATCGCGTTCGTGCAGGGCTAGCCCCAGATACCGACACAGCTCGAGATCGAAGAGGCCCGCGCCCGCTGGCGAGAGCTCGCCGGCGAGGACGCGGGCCTCGGTCCCATCGCCGCATTCCACGAGGAGCGCCTGCGCTGGCTCGCCGATCACCCAGCCATGGACGTGGGCATCGACCTGACCTCGGGCGAGGCCGAGGCCGCCATCCGCGACGGGACGCCGCTCGCCGCGGTCGGCGCGCTCGCCGTGGACCCGGCCGAGATCGCCGACGAGCTGCGTCGGGTGGCAACGGATCTCGCGGAGACCGCCGAGCTCGGCAGCGCCGCGCTCGCGACGGCGCGCCGATTGTCGGAGGAGACGATCGACGTCGCGCCGGTCCTGCACGCCGCCTTCTCGGGCGACGACGCCACCATCGAGCGCGAGGCCTACCGGCTCGACCTCGATGGATCGGCGTTCGCGCAGCTGCTGCAGCTCGCCGTGCAGCCGGCGCTGTGGCAGGCGGTCGATCAGCTGAGCGTGCTGACCGACATCGACCGCTGGGACCGCGGCTACTGCCCGGTCTGCGGGGCATGGCCCGCGCTCGCCGAGCTGGTCGGCCCGGAGCGCCGCCGCGTTCTGCGCTGCACGCGCTGCGGCGTGGCCTGGTCGTGGCTCGTACTGCTGTGCCCCTACTGCGGCAACGACGATCACCGCACGCTTGGGGTCATGCAGGACGACCCGAAAGCGGGATCACGGGTCGATGTCTGTGAGCGCTGCCACGGCTACGTGAAGGCGATCGACACCTTCACCTCGCACCCCGCGGTACGGCTGCTCGCCGAGGACGCCGCGACGGTGCACCTCGACGTCGCCGCGAACGAGGCCGGGTACAAGCGCCCGGGCGACGTCGACGTCGAGACCGCGGGCATCCCGCGGCTCGTGCGCGAGGGCCAGAGGCCCGCGGTCGAGGAGTCCTAGCGGCCGAGGTCCGAGTAGACCGGCGCGGCCGGGTGACCGTTGCCGGTCGTCGGCGCAACGTCCCAGCCCGTCTCGGCGTGCTCGCGACCGGCGCGCCGGCGCGCACGCAGATCCACGATCTTGCGCCGCGTCTCCGAGCCCGACGCCGGCGTCGTCAACAGCGCCACGATGGCGCCGACGAGCGCTCCCAAGACAACGCCGACGGTGAGCGTCATGAGGAGCGCACCGTCATCGTGTCCGCCCAGTGCGCGTCGCGCCTGACCGCGGCCCTCCCCGAGGAGCTCCGCGGCGCGCTTTCCCGAGGCCGCGCGCATCTCGTCGAGCACCTCGTCGAGCTTCAGGTCCTTCAGGCTCAGGTTCGTCATATCCGTACCTCCGACCCGGTGGGATGCGCGGCTACCCCGCATCAGCGGTGCCAGCCGGGACCGGCCGAGCGAGCGCCGCTTCGATGAAGGGATCGATATCGCCGTCCAGCACGCGAGCCGCGTCGCCGATCTCGAGCTGAGTGCGGTGGTCCTTCACCATCGTGTACGGGTGCAGCACGTACGAGCGGATCTGGCTGCCCCAGTCGGCCGAGCGCATCTCGCCACGTTCCTTGGCCTGCTCCACCTCCTGCTCCCGGATGCGCAGCTCGAGGAGGCGCGCGCGCAGGATCCGCATCGCAAGCTCGCGGTTCTGCAGCTGCGAACGCTCGTTCTGCGAACCCGCGACGATGCCGGTCGGTAGGTGCGTGATCCGGACCGCGGTCTCGGTCTTGTTCACGTTCTGCCCGCCCGCGCCGGTCGAGCGGAAGGTGTCGATCCGCAGCTCGTCCGCCTTGATCTCGACCTCGGTCTCGGTCTCGACCTGCGGCGTCGGGTCGACCAGCGCGAATGAGGTCTGGCGGCGCTTCTGGAAGTCGAACGGCGAGATGCGCACGAGACGGTGCGTGCCCCGCTCGGTGCGCAGGTAGCCGTACGCGTAGTCGCCGTCGATGGATACGGTGACGCTTTTGAGGCCCGCCTCCTCGCCGGCCGTCGCCTCGACGATCTCGGTGCGGTAGCCGCGCCGCTCGGCCCAGCGCAGGTACATCCGCAGGAGCATCTCGGTCCAGTCGGCCGCGTCGGTCCCGCCCACGCCGGCGGAGATGGCGAGGATGGCGGACCGCTCGTCGTAGGGACCCGAGAGCTGCGCCTCGAGCGCCGCCTTGGCGACCTCATCGGCGAGCTGCTTGATGTCGCGATCGATCTCGGCGTTCATCGCCGCGTCCTGCTCCGCCAGCGGCGCGAGCTCGGCGAGATCGTCGGCGCGCCTGCGGAACCCGTCCCAGCGCTCGATCCGCGCCTGCAGCGCGCTGAGCCGGCGCAGCAGCACCTGCGCCGCGGCGCGGTCCTCCCAGAGGTCCGGCCGCGAGGACTCCGCCTCTAGGCGGCGAGCCTCCGCCTGCAGTGCAGGGAGGTCAAAGGAACACCGTCACGCGATCGATGCGCTCGCGCAGGGCGGCAAGCGCGGTGAGGTCGGCCACGTCGGTCTTGCCGAGGTCCGCTAGCGCTGCTTGGCGCGCGGACGCTCGAACGAGGTCGTGATCGGGGCGACGACCGGAGCGAGCTTGCCGGCGGCGAAGCTCACGAAGGTCACGCACGGGCAGTAGGTGTTACGCGGGCAGCGAGGGCAGTCCCCGTCGCAATCGAGGGTCGCGCCGTAGCTGCACTTGAGGCAGTTGTCCTCGCAGACGATCCATTCCTTCACGGGCGGTGGTGTTCCTCTCTAGCTCACTTTGGGTCGCGGAAGGCGCGGCGACCCGCTCTTGAGCGCTCCCCACTGGTGGATGTGTGCCGGTTTCCGAACGGTATCTTACCGAAGAAGGGAGCCGATTTGAAGGCCTTTAGGTGCCTTTTTGGGCACGCAAATACGTCAGATCGAACGTTCGCGGCGTGATTTCGAACACCCGCTCTATGGCGTTGTCCCGCGGGGTGTTGTCGACCGCCATGAGCAGGTCCAGCTGTCCCGGCGTCACCGGCGGGTCGGCCATCAGGAGGCCCATGACGAGCGCGCCGGGCTTCATCAGGGGGACGGGCAGGTGCACGGTCGGCCGCCTCTTCCCGGACGCGCGCATGGTCTCGGCCAGGAGATCGTCGTAGGTCCGGACCGCCGGGCCGCCGAGCTCGTAGACGCCGCCGACGTCGGCCCGCCGCAGCGCGGCCCGGAGAGCGAGCGCGAGGTCGGCGACGTGGAGCGGCTGGAACCGCGCCTTGCCGTCGCCCGGCACCGGCACTACCGGGAAGCGCAGCGTGAAGACGAGCCGGTGGAAGAAGTCGTCGCCGGGCCCGAAGAGCAGCGACGGGCGCAGCACGACGTGCGGCACGCCCGAACGCGCGACCGCGGCCTGCCCGCGGCCCTTGCTCCGCAGATATGGGTACGGGCTGTCGGGCGACGCGCCGATCGCGCTGATGTGGACGATGCGCCGCACGCCCGCGCGCTCCGCCTCGGCCACCACGTTCTCGACGCCGCGCACGTTCACCTCGTCGAACCTCGAGCGGCGCTCGGTTGGAATCGCCACCGTGTGCACGACCGCATCGACGCCGTCGAAGGCGCCGCGCAGCGTCTCGGCGCGCGTGACGTCGGCGGCGCGCACGTCGAGGCCCGCGGGGAGAACGGATCGCGCGCCGTCCTCGTCGCGGACGATGGCGCGGATCTCCGAGGCAGGCGTGTCTCCCAGCAGCAGCGCGATGAGGTTGCGGCCGACGAAGCCGCTCGCGCCGGTTATCGCGACACGCATCTCGCTCACCTCCGTCATCTTCGTGCCGACGTAGATACTACGCCGACGTAGTAGCTGAGATCCGCCGCGCGTCGCGCATCAACAGAGGAAGCACGACCGCGGCCGCGGCGACGTAGGCGAGCCCGAGCAGCTGCGCCTCCTGGAGTCCGCCGAAGACGACGGGATCCTGGCGAAGGAACGAGGTCAGGAAGCGGCCCGCGCCGTAGAGCAACAGGTAGAGCCAGAAGACGCGACTCTCAGGCGGATGCCCGCGCCAGCGGCGCCACGCGAAGAGCAGGACCGCGAACAGGAGCAGGTCGAACAGCAGGTCGTAGGCGACGACGGGGTGGACCAGCTCGGCCTGTCCGAGCGTCGCCGGATGCGTGTAGCGCACGCACCACGGCACGCCCGAGCAGGCGATCGCGTGATGCTCGCCGTTGATGATGTCGCCGAGACGTCCGATCGCCTCGCCGATCGTGATGCCGATGACGCTGATGTCGAACAGGAAGCCCACCGGAAGGCGCAGGCGCTTCGCGGCGAGGAATCCGCCGATGGCCGAGCCGATGGGCGCCGCCGTCACCGCGATACCCCCGTTCCAGAACGCGACGATCTGCCCCGGTTCCGCGGCGTAGCGCGACCAGTTGTCGGCGACGTGACCGAGCCGCGCCCCGGTCAGGCCGCCGATGACGACCGCCAGGGCGAAGGGATAGATCCGCTGGTCGCGCACGAGGTAGCGCGCGCACGCGAAGCTCACCTGGCTCCCGACGACCAGCGCGACGAACGAGAACACCGAGTGCCACGCGACGCGGAAGTCGCCGAGGTGCAGGTCGGGGTCGAACGGGATCTCGATCAAGAAGACAAAGCGCGAGCCCGGTCAGGCTACGCCGGAAGGAGCTCGCGCCCGCGCCGCGAGAGGACGGACAGATACGTCAGCATCACGGCGCCCGCGATCACGACGGCAGAGCCGATGAGCTGGTCCTGGCGGAGGCCGAAGAGCGGCATCGGGTCGTCGATGCGCAGGAAGCCCTCGAACAAGCGGTTGGTGCCGTAAAGGATCGCCCAGATCCAGAAGATGCGGCCCTCCGGCGCGCGGCCGACGAACGAGCGCCGCAGCAGGAGCGTGACGCCGACGATCGCGAGATTGACGAGGAGGTCGTACGCGACGGCCGGATGGACCGGGCCGGGCTGGCCGAGCCCGCCGAGCTCGGCCGGGAAGGTGTAGCCGATGCACCAGGGCAGGCCGCTGCACGCGATCGCGTGGTGCTCGCCGTTGATGATGTCGCCGATCCGGCCGATGGCGAAGCCGAGCGCGATCCCCGGTGCCGCCGCGTCCGCGCCCGCGCCGATCGGGAAGTGACGGCGGACCGCCACGATGAACCCGCCGAGCACTCCGCCGAACGCCGCGCCCCAGATCGCGATGCCGCCCGTCCAGATCGCGAGGATCTGCTCGGGATGCAGCGAGTAGAAGTCCCAGCGGTCGACCACCGCGAAGATCCGGGCGCCGATGATCCCGCCGACGACGCCCCACGTCGCGATGGAGTAGCTCTGGTCCTCGGAGACGCGCCCGCGCAGCAGTCGCACCGGGAGCCACACGCCGAAGAAGATGCCGACCGCGGTGAAGATGCCGTGCCACGCGAGCGTGATCGGCCCGATATGGACGTTGGGATCCCAGCCGATCTCGATCAGGAGTCAGCGCCCATGGCACTTCTTGTATTTCTTGCCCGAGCCGCAGAAGCACGGCTCGTTCCTGCCCGGGAGCTTCGCGGGGCGGGTCGTGGCGGCAGCCGCGCCAGGACGGTTCGGATCCGCTGGTGACCCGCGACCGGAGCTCAGCTGCTTGCTGGCGTCGGCCGCCGGTTGGCCAGCGGCCTTCTGCTTCTCCTCGGCCTCAGCCTGCTCCGCGGTCTTGACCGTCACGCGGAGGATGGCCTGCGCGACGCCGGTGGCGATCCGCCCGGTCATCTGCTCGAAGAAGGTGTGCGCCTCGTTCTTGTACGCGACGAGCGGGTCCTGCTGCCCGTAGCCACGCAGGTAGATGCCCTCGCGCAGCTCCTCCATCGCGGTCAGGTGCTCGGTCCAGTGCGTGTCGATCATGCGCAGGAGCACCCAGCGCTCGACCGCGCGCATGAGCTCCGGGCCGAACGCCTTCTCCCGCGCGTCGTACGTCTCGTCGACGAGCTCGTCGACCTTCGCGGCGAGCGCTTCCTGAGAATCGACCCCGTCGAACGCGGCCTTGGTGAAGTCGTCGCCGATGCCGAGGATGGCGCGCAGCCCGGCGGCCAGCGCGTCGAGGTCCCACTCCTCGGGCTCCGACCCGGAGGCGTGCTCGTCCACCAGCGTCGCGACATCGTCGTGGAGGAAGTCGAGGACCGTCTCGCGGACGTCGCCGAGGTCGAGGATGGTCTTGCGCTGGTCGTAGATGACGTTGCGCTGGTTGTTGAGGACGTCGTCGAACTCGAGCGCCCGCTTGCGGATGTCGAAGTTACGCGTCTCGACCTTGATCTGCGCCTGGGTGATCGCGCCCGTCACCATGCCCGACTCGATGGGCGCCGAATCGTCGAAGCCGAGCCGCGTCATGAGCCCGGCGATGCGCTCCGACGCGAAGATCCGGATGAGCTCGTCCTCGAGCGAGGTGTAGAAGCGGGACGAGCCGGGATCGCCCTGGCGGCCGGCGCGACCGCGGAGCTGGTTGTCGATGCGCCGCGCCTCGTGCCGCTCCGTGCCGATGACGTGCAGGCCGCCGAGCTCGACGACGCCGGGCTCGAGCAGGATGTCGACGCCGCGGCCGGCCATGTTCGTGGAGAGGGTGACGGCGCGCTTGTGCCCCGCCTGAGCGATCACGAGGGCCTCGCGGTCGTGGTTCTTCGCGTTCAGCACCTCGTGCTTGATGCCGTGCCTCTTGAGCTCTTCCGAGAGCGCCTGGCTCTTCTCGACCGAAGTCGTGCCGATGAGCACGGGCTGGCCCTTCTCGTTGCGCTGCCGGACCTCCTCGACGACCGCGTCCCACTTCCCCTGCTCCGTCCGGTACACCAGGTCCGGGTTGTCCACGCGCACCATGGGCTTGTTCGTGGGGATCGTGGTGACGTCGAGCTTGTAGACCTTGAACAGCTCCTCGGCCTCGGTCGCGGCCGTACCGGTCATGCCGGCGAGCTTGTGGTACATCCGGAAGTAGTTCTGGATCGTGATCGTGGCGAACGTCCTGGTCTCGCGCTGGATCTTCAGGCCCTCCTTGGCCTCGACCGCCTGGTGCAGGCCGTCGCTCCAGCGCCTTCCGGGCATCTGCCGGCCGGTGAACTCGTCGATGATCACGATCTCGCCACCGGGGCTGACGATGTACTCCTTGTCCTTCCGGTAGAGCGCCCGCGCCCGGACCGCGTTGTCCAGGTAGTGGATCGCGGTCACGTCGCCCTCGTAGAGGTTCTTGCGGCCGAGCATCCTCTCCGCCTGGGCGATGCCCTCCTCGGTCAGCGAGACGGCGTGATGCTTCTCCTCGACGACATAGTGGACGTCAGGCTGGAGGCGCGTCGCGACGCGCGCGAACGTGTTGTAGAGCTCCGATGAGTCCTCGGCGGCCGAGCTGATGATGAGCGGCGTCCGCGCCTCGTCGATGAGGATCGAGTCGGCCTCGTCGACGATCGCGTAGTGCAGCTCGCGCTGCACCTTGTCCGCGAGCTCCATGACCATGTTGTCGCGCAGGTAGTCGAAGCCGAACTCGCTGTTCTGGCCGTACGTGATGTCCGCGAGGTACGCGCTGCGGCGATCGACCGCGCGCCAGTGCTGGTGGCGCCAGTCGAGCTCTTCGAGGGTCACCGACGGGTCGTAGACCGCCGAGCGCTCGTGCGCGATGTACGCGACGGTCACGCCGAGCGCGTCGTAGATCGGAGCCATCCAGCCCGCTCCGGTCTTGGCGAGGTAGTCGTTCGTCGTGACGAGGTGCGCACCGCGCCCCTCGAGCGCGTTCAGGTACAGCGCGAGCGACGCGACGAGGGTTTTGCCCTCACCGGTCCGCATCTCGGCGATGTGGCCCCGGTGCAGCGCCATGCCGCCCATGAGCTGGACGTCGAAATGCGTCTGCTTCAGGGTCCGGGTCGACGCCTCGCGTACCGCCGCGAACGCGTCGGGCAGGATGTCATCGAGCGTCTCGCCCTTGGCCAGGCGATCGCGGAACACCGCCGTGCGATTGCGGAGGTCGTCGGGCGACAGCGCGGCGGTCGACTCGCGCAGCGCGTTCACGCGCTCGACGACCTTGCGCAGCCGCCGAAGCTCGCCCTCGTTCGAATCGCCGAAGCTGAGTAAGCGGGCTAACGCGCTCATGACCCTTCTAAGAACAGAGAAGACCGACGATCAATTCACCTGGAGCGGCAGCTGCAGGCCGGGCGGGTTGAAGAGCGCGCCGACCGATTCGCCCTCGTGGATGCGGCGGATCGCCTCGGCGAACAGTGGCGCCACCGCGAGCACGCGGATCTGATCGAGACCGCGCGCGGAGGGGCGCAGCGGAACGGTGTCCGTGGTCACGAGCTCCTTGATGCCGCTGGCGCACAAGCGCTCCGCCGCATCGCCCGAGAGCGTGGCGTGCGTGCAGGCGATGTAAATCTCCTCGACACCGTGCTCCTGGAGGATGCGGATCGTGTTCAGCATGGTCGTGCCGCGGTCGATCTCGTCGTCGATGATGATCGCGCGCTTGCGGTCGATGTCACCGATCACGCCGACGATCTCGCTGCGACCGCTGTTGTCGCGATGCGTCTTCTGCATGAATACCAGCGGGATGTCGAGCGTCTCGGCGATCTTGCGCCCGGCATTGGCATAACCGAGGTCCGGCACGACGAGGGCGGCGTTGTCGCGGTCCCGCTCGACGATGTGGCGGAAGTACTCGATGAGCAGATTGCGCGCCGAGAGCTCGTCGCCGGGGATGCTGAAGAAGCCCTGGATCTGCATCTGATGCATGTCCATCGTGAGGAAGCGGTCGGCGCCGGCGACGCCGATGAGGTCGGCGAGCAGCCGCGCGGTGATCGGCACGCGCGGCTGGTCCTTCTTGTCGCTGCGGCCGTACGCGAACTGGGGCATCACTGCGGTGATGCGGCCCGCCGACGCGCGCTTGGACGCGTCGATCATGATGAGGAGCTCCATGATCGCGTCGCTGACGGAGGGTCCGACCAGCGACTGGACGATGAAGACGTCGTGCTCGCGTACGTTCTCGTTGATCTTGACGAAGATCTCGTCGTTCTCGAACTTGAAGACGTCGGCCTGACCGAGCGGGATCTCGAGCTGCTTGCAGATGTCGCGCGCAAAAGCGGGATGGGCGTTGCCGGTGTAGACGGAAAGACCCCGGAACACGGCTCCTCCCCTGCGCGATATCGCAGAGCGCGCCCCTGCGAGCGAAGTATACCGACGCTAACCTGCCGATATGAGCGCCGCGATGGGTCATCGTCTCCGCTGGATCGTCGTCTGGGTCGCCGTCGCGCTCTGGTTCGCCGGCCTGGCGGTGAACGCTGGCGGGAACGGCATTCACCTGCTCCTGCTGCTCGCGATCGTCGTGCTCCTCTACGAGCTGATGGTGTAGGCGTTCGCGGCGGCTTCGCCGCTCAGGGGCCCCTACCCCTGCTCCTGCTCGGGATGCCCCGACCAGGCCGCCTCGACCATCGTCCAGAGCACTCCCGAGACGAGGGTGTGGCCTCCGAGGAGCACCGGGAAGCCCGACCCGGCCGCCGCGACGGTGAAGTCGCGAAGCGGGCCGGCCGCGATGGACGCTGCGTCGAACAGGTCGGACGCGAAGCGTTCGGCCGGCGTCGTTCGCCAGCCGAGGTGCGCGAACAGCACGCGTGAGTCGAAGAGCATGCCGTCCCCCAGCGCGCGCATCTTCTGAAAGAAGGCCGGCGGCCCGGAGAGCTCGTACAGGAACCCGAGCGCCGTCCGCGCGGATCCGTCGATGTCGCGCCCGGCCGCCTGCATCCCGCGCTCCTCGGCCAGCATCCGGACGCGGCACGCCGTCTGGGACTCGAGGAACGTCCACACCGGGGCGCCGACACGTCCCGCGACCAGCAGCTCCAGGTCGGGCGTCGTGACGAGCCGCATGAGCGCGCCGATCCGGTCGCCCAGCTCGCGCTCCCACGTATCGAGGCCGCGCAGGTCGGGCGGGCACGCGGGATGCCGAACGAGCACGGTCACGTCCGCGGGCGTATCCACGTCGAGCAGCGTCGCGGCCGAGCGGGCGAGCTGGTGCGACGGCAGCCCGGCCTGTTGGTGCAGGAGCCGCGGGAGCGGGTTGTCCGTCGCGGGGAGCGCGATGGCATCGAGCGCGCTCGCGGGGCCGAAGGCGACGAGGTCGGCCGAGTAGTAGTTGTTGGAGAGCACCAGCGCCTCGCTCGCCTCGAGGTCCCGGCGGATGCCGCGCAGATCCTCGACCGTGAGCAATGCGCCGGCGCCGGCGCCGATGAGGCACACCCGGTCGGCGTTCAGGCGGACCAGCACGCTCTTCAGCTCGGTCCCAAGGTGGAACGGCTCGCTCTCGGGCGCCAGAGTCGTCGCGCCGGCGCCACCGAACGCCGCGATCGCCGCGGCGTCCGCGGTCACGCCCGCGATCGGATCGAAGCCCGCCTCCGCGGCGCGCCGGATCACGCTCGCGCCGATCGCGATGCGCACCGCGTCGAGGCGCTCCTCCACGTCGGACTCGCCGCCACGTCCGAAGAACACGAGGAACGCGGTATTCACGCGACCGATGCTCGCACGCGTACACGTTCGAGGCGCAGGAGTACCGCGACAGTGGCGGTACTCAGGACGAACGCGACGAGCACGCGCGCGCCGCCGGCCGGAAGCGCGCGCAGCACCGCGAGCCACTGCGGGTCCGCCCAGTCGAAGAGGCGCTCCGGCGCGAAGTTCACGTTCAGCGGCTCGGTGTCCCAGCGCTGGTCGTACACCAGCGCCGCGGCCTGGAACAGCAGCAGCGACCAGCCCGTCGCGATCCAGAACAGCGCACGCGCCGCGGGGTGCGCGAGCAGCCCGCGACCGATCCCCCACGCCAGCGCGGCGAAGAGGACCGGCGCCTGATCGTCGAGGAACCGCGGGCCGAACACTCGCCCGCCCCACCACTCCGTGTACGTCGCGTAGAGCACGAGGGCGGCGAGCCACGCGATCGAGAGGCCGCGCAGCCGCAAGGCGACGTAGCCCGGCGCGCGCCACGCGAGCCCGAACGCGACGATGGCCGCGAGGACGTACGGCTCGTACGGAAACAGGCCGCGGCTCGGAGAAAGCAGAAGGCCATAGAGCCCGGTCAGAAGCGGCGTGTCGAATGGCTTGGTGCCGTAGCCCTGTTCGAAGGGACTGCCGAAGGCGATCGCGTTGTAGACGAGGAGTGGGACGATACCGACGGCGAAGCCCGCGATCGCGAGGACGATCGCCCGGCGCGAGATGATCCCCGCGAGCACGAGCGCGGCCGTCTGCCGCGCGACCGTGCCGAGGCCCAGGGCGAGCCCCGCCAGGAACGTCCGCCGATTCGTCGGTGGATCCGCGCGCAGGATGAGCCAGAGCGCCGCCGCCGTGGCCAGATGAACACCGCAGTGCTGCCACAGCGCCTGCGATCCGACCGTTCGCACGCTCGTCGCGAGGACGTAGAGGAGTACGAGGCCGAGCGACCACCGCGGGGACGCGAACCGCCGGAAGACCGACCACAGCAGCAGCGCCGCGAGCGCTTCCGCGATCGCCGCCACGAAGTGGCCGAGCAGGAGCAGCGCGGCCAGATCGCTCGGCGGCACGCCGAGCAGGACTGCCGGGACAAGCACGGGCAGGGCGAGGATGGCCACGCCCGGGGGGAAGATCGAGCACACGTGCTGGTCCGGCAGCGGCGGCGGCGGGCCGCCCGGGCTGCGCGGCGCCGTTTTCAGCAGCGCGACGTTGCTGTAGAACGCGCCGGGCTCGATGCAGCCGCGGAAGAAGTACGCCGTGCGATCGATCCGGTCGGGCCGCTGGTCATCCGGTGAGGTCGTGGCGAATTCGTCGTAGTCGATGTTCCCGCTGCGCACGAGCGTCCACGTGAAGAGGGTGTTCGGCAGCACGTCCGGCGACCAGATGACGTTCAGGTTCGCGAATGACAGCGCGACGAGCAGCACGCCGCGGAAGAACCAGCGCAGCACGCGCGGAGGGTACCTCGCGAGCTAGTCGTCGACGGCGATCACGTACGCGCGGCGCGGCCAGGCCGTCGACGCCGGGGCTCAGACGTCGGCTGGGAAGTGCCGCGCCACCAGTTGCTGTGAGTACGCCACGATGGGCTCGACGAGTTCAAACGCCATGACCCCGCCGCAGTAGTAGGTGTGCCGCTGACCCTGGAGACCCTCGAGTCGGTCGAAAAACCCATCCGCGAAGTCGGACACCGTCACGTGGGGAAAGTACTGCCACGGAGTGACCGAGGCGTAGCTTGGATCGAGGGTCCCACCGAGTTGAGCGACGTCGAACGCGATCGCGTCGGCGACGTGCCCGAGGTTGATCCGGCCCTCGCGGTCGACACGTGAGTAGAACTGGACGAAATCGTTGTCGGGAAACTGTTGTGTGATCGCCCAAGGTCGGCCCATGGCGGGCACGGGCAACATGCCGACGATTCGCGCCGGCAAGCGCAGACCTTGGACTCTGTGAGCAGTAAGCACGTATGGGTTGACGACGATCTTCCCGAAGAGCGTCCGCTCCGTTTCCGTCAGCGTCAAGAAGCTCTCAACCGTGCTCAGTCCCAGCCCGCACGCGAGAACCAGGGCATCGAACTCGAGCCTCCGGCCATCAGCGAGAGCCACCTGAATCGAATCCGTGCGCTCGATCCGCTGGATCGTGACGGACAGCTGGACATCGAGACCATCCGCGATCCTCCTCCAAAAGCCCTCGAAGCCCTCGACAAAGCGTTTCGGCCACGCGCGCGGAAGATCAGCGCCAACGAACACGAGGTTCCAGAAGGTCGGGAGACTCATGTACTTGAGCGCGTGCGGCGCGGGTATCTCGTCGAGATAGCCGTAGCCCATGATCGTCAGCGGCACCTCGAACATGGCGCGCAACGAGGAGAGCTGGTTGTCATCGAGCCACCGCCCGAACGAAACGCAGAGTTCGGGGTATCGGGTCAGACCGGCGAAACCTGGCGGATCGACGACGGGAGCGAGCCGATAGCGCAGCCAGACATAACGGAGGATGTCGAGGCCAAAGCGCAGGAAGAACGTCCGCCCCAAGATCGCGCGCAGAGGTGACCGGAAGACAGGTGCGCCGTGTTCAGGGATCTCCGCTGTGACGGTCTTCGCTTCGGTGTACAGCTCGGCACCGACAGCCCGTGCCAGCGCCAGGACGTGCGTGTAGCCAGCGGTGACATAGTTCGCGCCGAGGTCAAACCACCGGCCGCCCGAGCTCACGGAGTGGCACTTCCCTCCGATGCGATCCGCCTTCTCGAGCACGGTGACGTGGTAGCCGCGCTGTTCGAGGTAGTAGGCGGCGGAGAGGCCGGCCGCGCCCGCGCCGACAACGCAAATCCTGGAGCCACGTCTCGCTGCGCCCGTCTCTGTCACCGCGTTCCGAGCCTACTCGTTGCTCATTGCGGCGTCGCGCATCGGCCGTCCGCCGGCCCCGAGCGACCCTAGTCGTCGACGGCGATCACGTACGCGCGCGTGGCTCGAGCTCCTGCCGCGCGCGCCGCTGCGGCGGCCGCTCGCAGCGTGGCCCCGGTCGTGGCCACGTCGTCGACGACCGCGACGCGCAGGCCGCGCAGTGATCCGGCGCACGCGACGAACGCGCCGCGCACGTTCTCCGCGCGCTCGAGGCGACCAAGCCGCACCTGCGGCCGGCCGCCACGGATGCGATGCAGCGCCGGGATCAGGGGCAGGTCCGTGCGGCCCGCGACGTCCGCGCCGAGGAGCGCCGCCTGGTCGTAGCCGCGCTCGGCCCGACGCGCGGGGTGCAGCGGGACCGGAACGAGCGCATCGAGCGCCACGCCAGCGGCCAGATCGCAAGCGACGAGCGACGCGACGAGCGCGCCGAGCTCCGCCGACAACCCGCGTTCCGCGCCGTACTTGAACCGGTGGATCGCCTCGCGCACGCCACCCTCGAACGATCCGGCGCCGCGGATCGGCAGGCGGCTTCCCGACGGGAGCGTTCGCGGCTCGCATTCGTCACGGCAGGCCGGGCAGAGCCACTCCCCCGGGCTCGCGCAGCCCGCGCACCTCGCGGGCACGAGCAGATCGCGCACGGCCTCGAGCATCGTCACGTGGATTCGAAGAGAAGTTCGTCCCCCACTTGCGTCCCGGAGCTCGCGATCGTCCCCGCGGGCAGCTCGATGACCTCGTTCGCTCCCGGAGCGAGTACCGCGGGCAGCCACGGCGGCAGCCGCTCCGCGATCCTGACGACGCGCGCCTGACGATCGATGAACGCGGCGTCGATCCGGAAGCGCATGAAGAACATCGTGATCGAGCTGGTCTTCGTGATGCGCAGCCCCTCGCCCGGGCGCAGCGACGAGCGCGGAATGAGGCCGAGACCGCGCGAGATGAACGAATCGGCCACCCGGCAGTTGGTCGCGAGGACGGTCCCGCGCGAGCGGTTCGTGACCCGGATGGGGTTCAGACGCTGCTGCAGGACGAGAGCGCGGAGAGGGCGGCGGGCGCGAGGATCACGATGAAGAGCGAGGGGAAGATGCAGCCGACCGTCGGCAGCATGATGAGGATCGGGGCCTTTGCGGCCTTCTCCTCGGCGCGCTGGCGGCGTTCGGTGCGCAGCTGCTCGGACTGGATGCGGAGCACCTTCGACATCGAGACGCCGAGCTGGTCGGCCTGGATGATCGCGGAGATGAAGTTCTGGAGCTCCTTCACGTCGACGCGCTCGGCGATCCCGCGCAGGGCCTCCTGCCGCGACTTTCCGACGCGCTGCTCCTGCGCCGCGCGCTTGAACTCCTCGGAGAGCGGTCCCTTGAGCTTCTCGGTGACCTTCACGATCGCCGCGTCGAAGCCGAGCCCGGCCTCGACCGAGATCGTGAGCAGGTCGAGTGCGTCGGGGAGCTGCTCGAGGATCGAGTTGTTGCGACCGCCCGCCTTGTTACCGATGAAGAAGTCCGGCGCGTAGAAGCCCAGGATGAGCCCGCCGAGCGCGCCGAAGATCGTCTGCGTGCCGTCACTGGTGATGAGGTTGACGAGCGCGGAGATCGCGACCGCGCCGACGATCGCCGCGAAGCCCTTCACGCCGAGGAAGAACTCGACGCTCGTGTTCTCCATGCCGGCTCGCTTGAGCTTCAGCTGCAGCGACCGGACCGTGTTCGCGGGATAGAAACGGCCGACGAGCCCGGAGAGCCCGCGGATGATCGGCTTGATGGTGCGCTCCGAGAGCGGTCGCTGGAGCTCCAGCTCCTCGAGGCTCCTTGGTCGCACCGCGATCTGCTGCAGTCGCGCCTGGACGGGATCGAGCTGGCTCCCCAGAACGAAGGAACCGACGATCAGAAGGACGGCCAGGAACGCGACCCCGGAGAACAAGAGAGCTTCTATGTCACACCTTGATGTTCGTGATCTTCTGGATGGCGAAGAATCCGATGGCCATGAGTACGATGCCGACGCCGAGGAGGATTCGTCCGATGAGCTGCGTGAAGAGCGGCTGCATGAAGGCGGGGTTGATGATGTTCAGCACGAACGCCAGCCCGATCGGCAGCATCGCGACCAGGTAGCCGGAGTAGCGGCCCTGGGCGGTCAGGGTGTTGATCTCGCCCTTGATGCGGACACGCTCCCTGATCGTGAAGGCGATCGTATCCAGGATCTCCGCGAGGTTGCCACCGACCTGCTGCTGGATGCTGATGGCCGTCACCATGAGGTCCAGGTCCTCGCTCTTGATGCGGCGGACCAGATTGTTCAGGGCCTCCTCCATGCCGAGGCCGAGGTTCACCTCGCGCACGACGCGGCCCATCTCCTCAGCCATCGGCGGATTCCCTTCGCGAGAGACGAGCTCGATCGATTGCAGGAAGCTCGATCCGGCGCGGAGCGAGTTCGACAGCAACGTGATCGTGTCGGCAAGCTGTTTGTTGAACGCGCCAAGCCTGCCCGAGATCCGACGGCCCACCCAGATCCGCGGCAGGAAGTACCCGATCACGATGCCGAAGACCCCGGACAGCGGATCGCGGAAGAGCCACAGCACCGCGCCGAGGAAGAGCGCCAGGCCGAAGCGGATGTAGTAGTACTCGGACACGTGCAGCTTCAGATTGGCGCGCGCGAGGTCGCGCGAGATCCGCACGGCGCGCCGCTTGTCCTCGACGTCGCTCGAGAGCGTCGCGAACGGATCGATGTCGTCCCGTGACCTGCGCTCCTTGCGCGCCGCCTTCTTCGACTCCTTCTTCGTGGTCTCCGCCCCGCCGGCGTAGCGCGCCATGCGCGCCTCGACGCCCTCGCCCGAGCCGAGAAGCGAGGAGATGGCCCAGAAGATGAAGACGATCCCGAGGAAGATGCCCGCCGGCAGCGCGTACTGCAGCATCTAGCGCCCGCCGAAGCTGGAGAGGTCGCCGAACACGCCCTGCGGCAGCTTGATGCCCGCCGCCTCGAACTTCTCGCTGAACTTCGGCCGGATCCCGGTCGGCCGCAGCTTGCCGATCACCTTCCCGTCGACGAACGCGGTCTGCTCGAAGACGAAGACGTCTTGGAGCACGATCGCGTCGCCTTCCATCCCCTGGACCTCGGTGATGTGCGTGATCTTGCGGGAGCCATCCTTCAGCCGCGAGATCTGAACGATGACGTCGAGCGCGCTGGCGATCTGCTCCTTGATCGCACGCGCCGGAAGATCGACGCCGGCCATGAGGCACATGGTCTCGAGACGGCTGAGCATGTCCCGCGGCGCGTTCGCGTGTCCGGTGGAAAGCGACCCGTCGTGTCCAGTGTTCATCGCCTGGAGCATCGAGAGCGCCTCGCCGCCGCGGATCTCGCCGACGACGATCCGCTCGGGACGCATTCGGAGTGAGTTCTTCACGAGGTCCATGATCGTGACCGCGCCCTTGCCCTCGATGTTCGCGGCGCGCGACTCGAGCCGTACGACGTGGTCCTGGACGAGCCGCAGCTCGGCGGCGTCCTCGATCGTGATGATCCGCTCGTCCTCCGGGATGAACCCCGAGAGGATGTTGAGGAGCGTCGTCTTGCCGGAGCCGGTGCCGCCCGAGATGAACATGTTGAGGCGCGCCTCAACGCACGCGCGGAGGAACTCCATCATCTCGTCGGTCGCGGTGCCGAACTTCACGTAGTCGGAGACCTGGATGCGGTACTTCGGGAATTTCCGGATCGTGACGACCGGCCCGTTCAGCGCGAGCGGCGGGATGATGATGTTCACGCGCGAGCCGTCGGGAAGTCGCGCGTCCTCGTACGGCTTCGATTCATCGACCCGGCGGCCGATGGGAGCGATGATCCGCTCGATGACGCGCATGACGTGCTCGTCGCTCTGGAACGTCACATCGGAGAGCTGCAGCTTGCCCTTGCGCTCGACATAGACGCGGAACGGGCCGTTCACCATGACCTCGGTCACCGTGTCATCGCCCAGCAGCGGCTGGATCGGTCCGAAGCCGAGGATCTCATCGAGGATCTGCTCGAGCATCCGCTGGCGCTCCACGCGCGTGATGACCACCTGTTCCTCGTCGAGGAAGCGGTTGAACATCTCCTCGATGTTCGCGCGCACGGCCTTCGCGTCGCTGAGGTCGATGCGTGGATCGAGGTTGTTGATGATCCGCGTCTGAAGGGCGGCCCGGACGTCCCGCATGCCGTCGCGCGCCGGCGCGACCGTCTGCGAGAGCGGACCGGCCGTTGGTGCCGGAGGCGCGGTGGTGCCGAAGCCGCCCTGCGTCTCCGGCGGCTCCGAGCCGGACGGGCCCTGTGCCGGCGACTGCGGCCGGGAGCCCTCGATGCGCTTGAGCAGTGACATCGGCTTACCTAACCCCGCCTTCGGGCGCCCGTTATGTCAGGCAGGAAGGGGGCGCCACGCCCGCGAAACGAGTCTAGCGGGCGCCAAACAGGCGGAGCCCCTGGCGGGGCTGTGCCTTGGGCGCCGCCTGGGCGGTCGCGGCCTGCTCGTCCGTGCCGGCGAGCTTCGCTGCCAGGGTGAAGATGTCCTTCGAGACCTGGCTGTCGCGGTGGCTGATGACGAATGGGACACCCCGGTTCACCGCCAGCACGAGGGCGCGCCCGTCGGACACGATCGTGTGAGGGATCTTTCGGCCGAGGCTGGCCTCGACGTCCGACGGCTTGATCCCGCCGGAGCTGTCATTCCGGTTGGCGACGAGCTGCACCTTGTTCTCGTCGTAGCCGAGCTTCTCCGCGATCTCCATGAAGACGCGAACGTTTTTGAGGCTCGTGATCTCGAGCGCCATGAGCGTGAGGATCACGTCGGCGACGTCGAGCATCGTGAGCACGACCTCCTGGAACGACGGCCACGTGTCGACGATCACGAACGCGTAGTTGTCGCGCAGGACCTCGAGGACGTGCTTCATGTTCGCGCCGGTGATGAGCTCGGCGGCCTCCGGAGTCGGCGGCGCGAGCAGGACCTTGATGCCGGTCGAGTGCGACACGAGCACGCTCTCGAGGACTTCGGCATCAGCGTTGTCGAACGAGCCGACGAGGTCGGCGATCGTCTTCGCCTTCGGGCTCATGTTCAGGATGACCGCGATATCGCCGAAGGGCAGGCTGCCGTCGACGAGGACCACCGGCTTTCCGGTCGACTGGTGGAGCGCGACCGCGAGGTTCGTCGAGATGGTCGTGCGACCGACGCCGCCCTTCGGCGAGAAGAAGCAGATGACCTTGCCCTTCTCGCGCGCGAGCGGGTTCACGACGACCGGTCCGCCCGCCGAGGTCGACGGCGCGCCGGCATAGCGCGCGCGCTTGACCTTCTCGAGCTCGTGCACGTGACGGATCGCGTTCACGAGCTCATCGGCTGAGAACGGCTTCACCAGGAACTCGCGCGCGCCCGCGAGCATCGAGCGCCGCAGATAGTCCTGCTCGCCCTGGACGCTCATCATGATGATCGGCGACTCGGGAACGGTGTTCGCGATGATCTCTGTCGCCGTGATCCCATCCATGTCAGGCATGTTGATGTCCATGAGGATCACGTTCGGGCGCTCGCGCTTGGCGATGTCGATCGCCTCCTGGCCGCTGCCCGCCGAGCCCACGATGCTCATGTCCGGCTCGAACCCGATGAGCTTCGCGACGTTCTCCCGTGTCTCGGAGATGTCGTCGACGATGAGGATGCGGATCTTCTCGGATTCAGCCATTCGGTCGGCCGAGTATATGGCCGCGTTCGCGCCATTCATCGCGGATCGTGACGTCGTTCACGTCGCGCGTATCTCCACGAACAGCGCGACGAGCGCGCCCGCGCCGAGCGCGACGCCGTAGGGGATCGAGCTCTTCATCGCGGTCGCGACGCGTCCGCTCACCGGCTCCTCCGGCGGGCTCACGCGACGCGCGGCGAGCAGCACGAGCGCGAGGACGCCGCCGAGCATCGCGCCGTAGAAGAACGAGAAGAACAGGAAGCTGCCCCCGCGCAGCGCGCCGACGGCCATGAGCAGCTTCACGTCGCCCGCCTTCATCCAGCCGGGCGCGTACACCGGGTAGAGCAGGACGAACGGTGCGACGGCCGCGACGAGATGATCGAGGAAGCCGCCGCCAAGCGGCGAGCCGGGCAGCCCCTCGACCGCGCCGAGCGCGAGCCCGACGACCATCGTCGGGTACGTGACCACGTTCGGGATCCGCTGCCACCGCCAGTCGGTCACGATGACGATCGCGATGAACGCGAGCAGCACGGCATCCTCGACGAGCCGAGCGACGTCCACGTGTTCTCCCCAGCGCGAGGCTCGAACCGCTAGGTCAGATTGTTGCCGATGTTGCTGAAGATGTTCGTGAGCTGGTCACGGAGGAAGAGCATCGCGACGATGACCGCAATGGCGATGACGGCGATGATGAGTGCGTACTCGACGAGACCTTGGCCGCGGTCGTCCCCCACGAAGTGCGACATGTGCCCGTCCCCTCTCTTTGCGCTCCACCCATTTTTGCCGATCTCGCGTGAGCCCATCGTCTCCACGAGGCGCCAAATGTCGGGGACCCCGTCGGCGGCGACAACTAGGAAATCAGTCCGGGGACGTTGGGCCACGGGGTGTGACGTCCGACACAGGCCCACAAGGGATGGCCGGTCTGCGCGGCCCGGGCGTCGCACGCATCATGACGTGATGGCCGGGCCGGCATGACGACCGTCGCCGCTGTGGTCGGCGCGCGCCTGCGGGAGGCGGGCGCGCGCTACGTCTTCGGGCACCCCGGCGGGGAGGTCGTCGACCTCATCGAGGGCTTCCGCGAAGCCGGGCTCGAGTTCGTCCTGACCAGGCAGGAGACGGCGGCCGCGTTCATGGCCGACGCGATGGCGACGGCGAGCGGGATCCCGGCCGTCTGCGTCGCGACGCTCGGACCCGGAGCGACGAATCTCGTCACCGGTATCGCGAACGCCTACCTCGACCGCTCGCCGGTCCTCGCGTTCGTCGGGCAGCTGCCGGCCGACCGCTACGACATCACGACGCACCAGAAGCTCGACCTGCGTGCGCTGTACGCGCCCATCACGAAGTGGCAGGCGCGGCTCACCGCGCACAACGCCGCCGCGGTCACCGAGCGCGCGCTGCGCACGTCGCTGCGACCGCGGCGTGGGCCGGTGCTCATCGAGGTACCGAGCGACGTGCCGAAGCAGGAGGCCGGGGCGATCGACGCGGACGCCGGCGGCGGGAGCGCGATGCGGGAGGCCACGGGAGCAGTCATCGATGATGGCGCGGCGCGCGAGGCCGCCGCGCTCCTGCGGCGAGCGAAGCGTCCGGTCATCGTCGCCGGCATGGACGCGAACGACGAGCGCGTCGCAGTGCCGCTGCGCCGCCTGGCCGAGGAGTGGCGGATCCCGGTGATCGTCAGCCCCAAGGCGAAGGGCGCATTCCGCGAAGATGACCCCTTGTTCCTGGGCACCCTCGAGGGCCTCGGCACGGGCAAGCTCTTCGAGTTCCTCGACCGCCGCGACCTGGCGCTGTTGGTCGGCTTCGAGCCGGTCGAGCTCGACCGCGACTGGAAATCGCGCGCTTCGGTCGTCCACATCGGGCCGCTGCCGAATGACGACCGCAACTACGACGCGGCAGTGGAGGTCGTCGGCCCTATCGACGCGTCGCTCGAGCGGCTCGTCGCGCTCGCCGCCCCGGCCGAGGCGCGGGACGACGACGACGAGGTGCGCTCGTTCCGCGAGCGCTTCCGCGCGTACGTCGCGCCGGCTCGAGCGGGGCTCACCGCGCAGCAGGTGCTTGCGGAGCTTCGCGCCGCGCTGCCCGAGGACGCGCTGGTGACCTGCGACGTGGGCTACAACAAGGCCGTCACGGCGCAGTGCTGGCCGGCGTACCAGCCGCGCACCTTTTTCCTCTCGAACGGTCTGTCTTCGATGGGCTACGGACTGCCGGCCGCCCTGGGGCTCAAGCTCCTTGATCGCGATCGCGCGGTCGCGTGCGTCCTGGGCGATGGCGGCTTCGCGATGGTCATGGCCGAGCTGGAGACGGCCGTACGGCTTTCGCTCGGCGTCATCGTCGTCGTGCTCGCCGACGACGCGCTCTCCCAGATCAAGGCGGGCCAGGAGCGCAAGGGCTACCCGGTGACCGGAACGACCTTCGGCGCGCTCGACTATCGGGCGCTCGCGCGGGCCTTCGGCATCGAAGGCCATGACGCCCGAACCGTCGCCGAGTGCCGCGAGGCGTTCCGGCGGCCACCCGGCGATCGTCCGCTGCTGGTGGCCGCGCACGTCGATCCCTCCGCGTACCGCCTCGACTGACCTGGCACGGGACCGATCCCACCCGCTGAGTGAACCGAGCCCGCGCCCGCCCCGTCTCGCTACCGCAGCCGGCCGGCGAGCGCCACCCCGAGCACAGCCATCGCCGCGGCCAGGGCGAACGCGACCGCGACGCCATCCGCGACCGGCAGCGCGCGTGATACCGCCAGCGCGACGGCCACGCCGCCGATCCCCGGACCGAACGCTTGACCCAGCACGTCGGTGAGCTGCATCGCCGCGGAGCTCGCGCCCTCGCGTCCCGCGGGCGCGTGGCGGAGCACGGTGAGCGAGATCGAGCTGTACGCCATGCCCATCCCGAGCCCCGTGATGGCGAACGACGGCACCGCGAGCCACACGGGCACGTCGCTGAGCAGCACCCCCGTCAGGGCGGCCACGCCGATCACGATGAGCGCGAATCCGTTCCGCACGACGGGCGCCGGGCCCACGCGCAGCACGGTGCGCTCCTGCGTCCACGTGCCCGCGGACCACGAGAGCGTGCCCGCGGTGAGCGCGATACCCGCGAGCGCGAGGCCCGCGCCGCGCAGCGTCGCCACGGTCAGCGGCACGAAGACGTCGGCCGCGAAGAAGGCGAACGTCAGGACGCCGCGCAGCAGCACCGCCGAGGGCAGCGCGCCGCGCGCCCGGAGCGTGCCCGCCGGCAGCAGTCGAGCCAGCGACGGCGCCGCGAGCACAGCACCGCCGCTAATGAGCGCGACCGCGGGAAGCGGATCGCCTGCGCCGAGACCCGCGAGGAGCGCGGTGCTGCCGATCGCGACGCCGAGCGCGGGCACGATGCGCGCACGCGCACGCGACGCGGATGCGCGCGCTGGCAGCACGCTCAGCGAGCGCGCGGCGAGCCCGCCGGCGACGAGCACGAGCGGCAGCAGGCCGAGGAAGACCCACCGCCACCCGACCTGATCCGCGACAAGTGCCGCGACCACAGGCCCGGCCACGCCGGGCAGGATCCAGGCGGTCGAAAGCATCGCGAACATGCGCGGCCGCAGGATCTCCGGATAGCTGCGGCCGATGGTCACGTAGGCGATCGTCGGGACCGCGGCGGCGCCGAAGCCCTGGACCGCGCGCGCGAGGACGAGCACGAGCATCGTGGGCGCGAGCCCTCCCGCGAGAAGACCCAGCGAGAACAGCGCCAGCCCGATGAGGAACGGGATCACCGGCCGCCGGCGGTCCGCGAGCTCGCCCGCGGTCACGATGCCGACCATGTTCGCGAGGAAGAACGCGCTGAAGACCCAGCCGTAGAGCGAGATGCCGCCGAGGTCGTCCGACACGCGCGGCAGCACCGTGCCGACCGCGAGCGACTCGAACGCGACGAAGGTGATGTTGAGCAGGAGCGCGACGGTGAGACCGCGCCAGGCCGGGTCGCGCAGGCGCGCGGACGCGCTCTCGATCTGCCTGGTCATGAACACGCTGAATGGATCCTCCGCGTAGCCGTCGAACGGCCCGCAGCGCGCGAAGCCCGCGCTCTCGTACAGGCGGAGCGCGGGGAGGAACGCGGCCGTCGACCCCGTCTCGAGCCACAGGCAGCGCATCCCATGCTTCCTCGCATCGGCGATGAGGTGCTCGAGGATGGCCCGTCCGATGCCGCGACCGAGGAAGGCGTCGGCAACGCGCATCGACTTGATCTCGCCGCGCTCGTCGTCCAGACGCTTGAGCGCCCCGCAACCGACGATCTCGTCGTCGAGCCACACGGTCCAGAAGGTCACGTCGGGCTGCCGCAGCTTGTCGACGTCAAAGGCGTGCACGCTCTCTGGCGGGGAGTGCGAGCGCATGCCCGCGAGGTGGCGTGCGATCAGCGCGCGGGTCGGCTCACCGGTGAGATCGTCGACCGTGAACCGGAGCGGCAGGGTCACGCGCGGCATTGTCCCCTAGCGCGATGCTCCGACTCGCCCCTACTTCGTCAGCGAGAGCAGCGGCGGGCCGAGGAACACGAGGAGCAGCGCAGGCAACACACAAAACGACAGCGGGAACAGCATCAGGATGGGCAGGCGCCGCGCGCGAGCCTGGGCACGGCGGCGTTCGCTCTGGCGCAGCGCGTCGGCCTGCGTCACCAGCAGATCCGCGAGTGGAGTGCCGAGCCGCGACGCCGCTTCGACGAGCCCGGCTATGCGCGCCTCCCTCGGCCCCGCCGCGGCGAACGCGGCGAAGGCGGCATGCGTACCGCGGCCGAGCGCGAGATCCGCGAGCAGGACGCGCGCCTCCGGCAGGCGCGAGAGCCGCGACGCGCGCGCGACGAGGGCCGAGAGCGCCTGCTCGAAGGTGAGGCCCGCCTCGAGGCCGACGATCACCGCGTCGAGCAGGGCGGGCAGATCATCTCCATGCGTCGCCGCGCGGACGATCCGGCGCAGCCAGAGCGCGCCGGCGATCTCGAGGACGATCGCGATGAGCAGCATGCCGCGGCCGTCGCCGAGCAGCGTGCCGGCATAGTCGGTCATCGCACTGGCAAGGAAGACGCCGCCCAGCGGTGGTAGGGCGACGAGGACGAACGCGGATGCCCGACCCTGCGCGGTGAGCGCGGCGCGCTCCTCTTCGAGCTCGATCTGGCCCCGGAGCAGGACCGCGACGCGCGCGAGGCTGCGCGCGATACGACCGCCGGTCCGGGCGAATGCCGCGAGCACGATTGCGAGCGGCGCGATGTCCTCAGGTCGCGCGACGGGATCCAAGGCGCGCAGCGCGTCCTCGATCCGATCGCCGAGCTGCAGCCCGGCGGCGACGCGGCGGGCGGCGTCATCGAACGGCGCGGGCAGCGTCGGCGCGATCTGGGCGAACGCGAGCGGGAGCGAGAGGCCGCTCGCGAGTGCCGCGGCGATCGCGTCGACGAGCATCGGCAGCGTCGCTCCCGTCGCCCCGGTGCCGCGGCCGCGCACCCGCCGCAGCAGACGTCGCGGCGTCGCTGTATCGGCGAATGCCGCGATCGCCACGAGCACACCCGCGGCGAGCATCGCCCCGGCGATCACGCCGCGATCTCCCGCAGAACGTAGCCGCCGGCCTCAGGGTCGATCTCGGCCACATGCGTGATGCGCCGCCTGCCCTCGGCGTCGCGCTCCTGGTGGACGACGATCTCGATGCCCCGCCGGATCTGCTCGCGGATCGCTTCGAGCGGAAGGTCGAGACCCGCCATCATCGCCATCGTCTCAAGACGGAGGAGCGCGTGGTACGGCCCGTTCGCGTGCGCCGTCGTGAGCGATCCGCGGTGGCCGGTGTTCATGGCTTGGAGCATGTCGAGCGCCTCACCGCCGCGGACTTCGCCCACAACGATCCGATCGGGCCTCATGCGCAGCGCATTCCGCAGCAGCGTGCGGACATCGATCGCCCCCAGGCCCTCGACGCTGGGCGGGCGCGTCTCGAGCGCGACGACATTCGGCTGCGGGAGGCGCAGCTCCGCGGCGTCCTCGATCGTGACGACCCGCTCGCGCACGTCGATCGCGAATGCCAGCGCGTTCAGCGTGGTGGTCTTGCCGCTCGAGGTCCCACCGGACACGAGCACGCTGCGGCGCGCTCGAACGGCCTCGATGAGGAACCGCGCGATCCCGGGCGAGCACGTCTCGGTGCGCACCAGATCCTCCGGCGTCAGGGGGCGCGCCGCGAATCGGCGGATCGTCAGCACAGGGCCCCCGAGCGCGATCGGCGGGATCACCGCGTGGACGCGGGATCCATCGGGGAGTCTGGCGTCGACAAGTGGATTCGCGAGGTCGATGCGCCGGCCGAGCGGTGCGACGAGACGCTCGATGAGCACGAGGATCTCCTCGGCGTCCGCGAAGCGGATCGCGGTCTGCTCGACGGCGCCATCGCGCTCGACCCAGACGCCCCGCAGGCCGTTGACCATGATCTCGCTCACGCGCTCGTCTCGCAGGAGCGGAGAGAGCTCGCCGAGACCGAAGAGTCGATCGTCGAGCCAGCGCTCCAGCGCGCGAGTCTCGGTCGCCGGCACGACGGCGCGTTCCGCCGCGAGCGCTGCCCGTAGGGCCGGCCCGAGGGCTTCACGGCGCGGTCGACCGTCCTCGGACGTGCGCAGCCGTTCCACGACTCGTCGCTCGATCCGCGCGCGAAGCGTCATGTGGCGTCGATGGCGAGCAGCTCGGCGAGATCGTCGTAGGCGCGACCGAGGGCGCCGCCCACCGGATCGCGCGACCCGAGCGCACGCGAGACGGCGGCCTCGTCGCGGGGCAGCGAACGGAACGACTCCAGCTCGCCGATGGACCCTGACGACTGCGAGGCAAGAAGCCACCAGCCCTCGTCGACCCCCGCCGAAGCGAGCGCGGCCGAGGATGCGGGATCTCCGTACGACGGCACGAGCACGCGATCCGCCAGCGAGGTGAGATCCCGAGCCCGCTCATCGGCCAGTGACGGCGCGTCCACCAGAACGAGCTCGTCGACCGCGGCGAGCGCGCCGATCACGGCGCGCAGGAGCTCTCGCGTCGGCATGACCGGCGGCCCCCCGAGCATTCGCAGCCGAGGCACCGGCTCGGCCACGACGACTCGTAGCGCATCGGCGTCGAGCTCCGCGGCCATCGCCTCCAGCTCGGCCCACGGCCGCGCCTCGACGTGCAGCCACCAACCGAGCGCACCGGTCCCGGTCGCGTCGACAAGCCATGTCGTCAGGCGTCGCGCGAGCCGCGTCGCGAGGTTCGCGGCCAGCAGCGAGCGCCCGACACCGCCGCGCGCGCCGGTGATGACGACGAGGCGCGTCGCCCGTCGCGGTCTCGGAGGGAACGCGGCGCATACGAGCGGTCCGAGCACGTGCGGTTCGGTCGAAGCCGCGATGCGCGCGCCCTCGAGGCCGAGCGCGCGCACGAGGTCGCGCTGCGTCGCATCCGCGACGACGATGCGTGGGACCGCCGCGGGGATCGCCGCGGCCCGAGCGAGCGCGTCCTCGACACCGATCTCGAGAAGGACGAGGTCGGGAGAGCCGTCGCCGACGTCGAGACCGAGTGCCGCGGCGCTCTCCAGCAGGCCTGCCGAGCCACAGACCGCGGCGCGCATCAGCGCGTGGAACGCAGCAGCGGGACGATGAGCTGACCGCTCGCCCGCGCGCTCGCGAGCGCGGTGACATCCGCCGCGGCGGCGCCGAGCACCACCGTCCGGTCGTCCGCGCTGATCACCTCCATGTCGAACGCGACCGCTGTCGCGGTCGCACGCTCGCCGGGACGAAGCGCGAGCATGTCGAGCCGATCGCCCTGACGCAGACCGACGAGCGGCGCGGCGAGCCACGAGTTCGGTACCGCGATCGCCCACGTGGACGGCGCAAGACGCTCCGCCGTCGAGACGGGCGCTGCAGCTGCTCGCGCCGGGATCACCTCGCGCGCCGAGACCGCGACGCCGGAGAGCAGCAAGGCCGCCGCGACGGCGAGCATGGCCCACCGAGGTCGCGGCGCGCGCCGCACCACGGTCAGCGCGGGCAGCACGGGATCTTGTCCACGCTCACGCGGTGCGAGCGCGAGCCGAGCTGGAGCGTGATCTCCATGCGCTCGCCCGCATCGCGGACCGACAGCGATGCCGGAACGCCGCCGCCGTTCGCCGCCGACAGCGCCGTCGCGGCACGCAGCGCGTCGTCCTGGACCGATGGCGGCACTGAGAACGTCGCGTGCTCGGCACCACTCCCTGGGCGCACCGACGCGAGCTGCGCATCGGCGACGATCGTCCCCGCGGCCTGGACCGCCGCCTCGCCCGCGCGATCGTCGCGCACCGACAGGAGGAGCCGATCCTGCGCGCCACGCAGTCCGGCGACGGCTGCGGCACCGATCGCAAGCGCGAGCACGGCGAACACGAGCGCCTGCCCTCGCTGCCCCGCGTTCACTGATGGAGCGGCCGGAGGCCGCTCCAGAAAGCCGGAGTCGAAGGCGGAGGTCACTGATGCGGAGGCGAAAAGCCGACGCAGAAAGCCGGAGCCCAAGACGGAGGTCATGGCGTCCACTCGACGAGCCGAGCGGCCGCGCCGTGGATGACCAGACGGGGCAATCCCGTGAGCGCGAGGGGCGCCGGCAGTGGATACGCGAGCTCGACGCGCAGGAGCGAGCCGCGCGGATCCGCCGTGCGCGGCGCCTCCCCGGCGGTCGGCGCGATCCGGACTTCGAGCGCGGCCGGATCGAGCGGCGCGACGGCCGCGTCGATGGCACTGCGCACGAGCACGTCGTCGTTGGTGAGAGCGCCGATCCGCGCACCCTCCGCCGCCGCGTGCGCCAGGGCGAGTCGCGCAACTCCCGCGTCGGCGAGCTCGACGATCGCCAGCGCGACGACAAGCACGAAAGGCAGAACGAGCGCGAACTCGACGATCGCCTGGCCGCGCAAAACGAGGGCGAGCTCGACGATCGCACGACCGCGCTCGCTCAATGGCGGCCGAGCTGGATCGCACGCTCGACGACCGGACGGCGCAGCCACGACCATGGCCGGCCGGCGTAGAAGGTCGCGAGTGTCGCCGCACCAACGCAGATGCATCCGAGCACGAGGAGCACCGTCATGAGTAGGTTGACCGCCTCGGCCTCGACGACGAGCGACCGGCCTCGATCGTCGGGCGGCGCGTGACCATCCGCGATCGTGGCCACGACGAGATCGAGCGCACGACGATCGCCGAGGACCGCGCCGTGCCCGTCGACGAGCTCACCGGCGTTGACCGGAAGAAGACTTCGCGTCTCGACGCCCGGCGCGGCGGCGTCGCCACTGAGTACGACGTAGTCGGTCGCGAGCCTGACGTCGAGCCGCGTCACGCCGGCGGGAGGTGCTGGCGGCGCGATCCGCGCGAGGTCCCGCGCGGCGTCGCTGCCGGGATCGTGCTTGATCGCGGCGAACACGCCTCGCACCTCGGCCGCATTCGTCGTCGACGCCGCGACGAGAGCCTGCCCGGCCATCGCCGCGGTCGCGCCCGAGTGCGGGGCCGAGAGCGCGACATAGCTGTCAACGCCATCGGCCTGCGACAAGCCCTGCGCGAAAGCATGGTCAACGACCGCGCCGCCCATTGAGTGACTGATGAGATGTACCTTCGAGTAGCGCGGCGACAGCTCGCGGACCTCCGCCGCGAGCTCGGCGGCATTGACGTCGAGCGAGCCGTTGGTCCGATATGGGTGATCGGGAAGCGCGCCGAAGCGCCGGACCTCGTAACGGGGATCATTGAGGAAGCGCTTGATCACGGGATCCCAGGTCTTGTCGCTCGGCTCCGAGTCGAGACCGCCAACGAGCAGGATCAACTCCTTCTTCGGTCCGTCGACGGGACGAGTCACGGTCGAGCGCGGACGCTCGTCGGCTAGTGCGACCACGGGCGCCGCGGCGCCGAGCAGAAGCGGCGCGATCAGGAGCGCGAGGCGGAGCGTGGGCACCGGCGCATGCAACCGCTCGGGCGGTGCTCGCGCATCGGGACGGGCGGGCGGTACGCGGGTACTAGGGCCGGGAGTGGTCCAGCGCGATCGCGGCGACCTGCGCCGCGAGCTCGGCAGTGTCGTGCATGGCGAGCAGCCCCTCCCAGGGATCGTCCAGACGACCATGGTCGTTGAGCCAGTACAGCAGGCTACTTGCTCTTGACCAGTCCAGCGATACCTGCGACGAGCGTAGTCGTGAGCAGCCAACCCAGGAGCGTCGCCACCCAGCCACCGATGGCGAGGGCGACACCCCACGGCTGCGACGGGTCGGGTGGGCGCCCGAGCTGCTGCTGTCCGAGGGTCACGACCGGGAACGCCAGCTCGACCCCGTAAGCGATGGAGTACGCGAGGGTCAGTCCACAAGAGTCCAGGCGGTTCGTCGTGCATGTAAGCGGGACCGTGCCGGCGCTGCCGCCCGGAGCGGGCTGCGCGGCAGATGCCTTCGGGCCCGGAATACCGCCACTGAGGGTCGCGACAAAGACGAGGGCTGTCGCTAACAGGAGGAGCACTGCGATGGGCCGCAGCGCATCCGCCGGTCTATAGCCGTACCCGATCGCGATGCGCAGGTACCAACGCCACGCCTGCCATAGGCGTCGGCGGACGCTACCCGCCCGCTCGGTGCGAGCAACCCAGTACTTGCCCTCGCGCACGATCCCCGTCTCGTTCGCCGCTTCGTTGTTCCCCGCGTCGCGGTACATCTTCTCGAGCTGCTGATAGATACGGGAGCTATATGACCCACCGGGGCCTGCGTGGGGCACCTGCCTCTCGAGCCAGGCGCTGCGCGTCGGCCAATCGTCTGGCGTGACGGAGCGGTAGGTGAACCCCCGGAGATCGAGGAGGGGAGCGCGGCCGCTCGCATCGTCCGCGAACGTCCCGACGCTGGCCTCATAGAAGGTGGCGGTGCCGCCAGCATGGAGCCTCGTCCAGGTGAAAGCGTTCGCCACCTTCATGAACTGTCCGTTGAACATCACGTCGGTGCTCGTGAGCGTCACGTCATCGCAGGTGAGGTTCTCGCCGACCGTGGCGCCGGCGAGGTTCACGGTCCCAGCCAGCAGTCCGCCGTCCAAACGGACGTCCGCGCCGGTCGTTAGCTCCTCGAGAACGAGGCGCGCTCCGACAGGCGCCGGTGCCTGGAGCTCTTCTTCGATCATCCCCGGTCGGGCGGTCGACACGATCTTCGCGCCGGTGCAGCGCAAGAAGTCGCCGACCTTGGCGCCTTCCAATCGAACGTCGCCACTGCAGAGGAGTCCGTCGAGGATCAGAGCGCGCCCGGTCACCAGCCGAGCTGCGGCAAGGGCAGCGTGCTTAGGCGCGTCGGGCGCATCGATCGTCACGCCTCGCAGAAGCAGCTGGCCGTCGACTTGGGCCCCGACCAGCCAGACGGGTCCGGTGATGCGTGCCCCCTCAAGGTGGACGCTGCGTTTCACCTTGATGCTCTCCGCGACGAGCGCATACGGCGGCTCTCCGTCCTTCGGCGCCGACGGGAGCGTCAAGGTCGATGTGCGCGCATCCAGGTTGCCGCCCACGGTCGCGCCCGCGAGATACAGGCCGGCCACCGTCGCTCCCTTCAGCACGAACTCCCCATCGCACGTCAACGCTTCGCCGTCGAGGGCGTAGCCCGCGCCCAGAACCGAGTCCGGGGAGCGCTGAAGGTTCGAGTAGGAGGTGTCGAGTTGTCCGTGGACGGTGGAACGGCGGAGCGTGACGCCGCCTGGGCATTCGAAGGGGCGGGTCGGCACGCCCGCCGGGTTTGGAGCGGACCCGTCAAGGAGCAGCCAGCCCTCGACAGTCAGATTGTCGGCGTTGAGCGCGGGCACATGACAGCCGCGCAATTGAAGGGCCTTCATCGATGCGCCCTCGAAGGTCGGTGCAGTGTCGAAGACGCAGTCGATGAATCTCAGCGGCACGGTCACTTTGGTCCACGAGAGGTCGAGCCGACCCTGGATCGTCAGGTCCCGGAGCGTCAACCCCTGCGGCCGCAACGGATACTCCTGGCCGGCGGCAATCAGGGCGATGAAGTCGCCTGGGAGCGTATTCCGATTCAGCGTTGCCGGCGTCAAGTCGCCGCCCGGCGGCAGCATCCGCAGCATGTCGCGCTGCTGCTGGGTAAGCGGCACCTTCACCGGCGCATCGTCTGGCACGCTCGGCCCTCCCCCGCGCCGATCGCTGAGATCCTCGGAGAACGCGCTTTTAGGTTTGGCCCAGCCTTCTGGCCTAGCGCGGAAGAGTAATGCTTGTGTCAAACACGGCGCCCGAAAGGAGTCGCAGGAGACTCGGGCGGCGCGCGCGCATCGGGCAGGGCGGTACGCGAGTACTAGGGCCGGGAGTGCGCCAACGCGATCGCGGAGGCCTGCGCCGCGAGCTCGGCGGTGTCGTCCAGTGGCGCGAGCGTCACCTCGCCGTGGCGTCGCTGCAGCGCCCAGGTGAGCATCTGATCCGCGAGCCGCGGGTTCTTCGGCAACAGCGACCCGTGCAGGTAGCAGCCGACGATCTTTCCCTGAACCGCGCCCTCGGTCCCATCTTCCCCGTTATTGCCGTGACCGACGACGACGCGGCCCAGCGGACTCGCCTTGGGCCCGAGGTACGTGCGGCCGGAGTGGTTCTCGAAGCCCACGAGCGTCTGGCCGTGGTCGGCCTGGACGACGAGGTTGCCGACGAAGCGCCGCTTGCCGGCGCGCGTCGTCACGTCGAGGACACCGAGGCCCGGGATCGCAGGGCCGGTCTCGGGGACGTACTCGTGGCCGAGGAGCTGATAGCCGCCGCAGATGGCGAGCACCGCGGCGCCGCGGGCGACCGCGCGGCGCAGCGCGTCACCGTTGGGACCGGCGAGATCCTCGCCCACGACGTCCTGCCCCTGGTCCTGGCCGCCGCCGAAGAAGAGGAGATCGGGCCACTCAGGATCGAAGGCGTCGCCGGCGGTGTACGAGCGTGTCTCGACGTCGATGCCGCGCCAGCGGGCCCGCTGCTGGAGCGCGATCACGTTCCCGCGGTCGCCGTAGATGGACATGAGGTCCGGGTAGAGGTGCGCGATCCGCAGGTCCATGTTTTAGCGTGCCAGCGCCATCCGCGCGACGACGTCGGCGACGAGCCCGAGCAGTAGGAGCAGGCCGAAGCGACGGTTGTGCGCGAACGCGTACGCGACGTAATAGAGCGGCCACACATCCGTCGGGTAGCCCTCAGGTCGCGTCGCGGGCCGTGGCGCGCGGTATACGCGGAGCGCGTCGCGCAGCTGCGGCAGCGCCAGGAACACGAGCAGCAGGACCGGCGTGAAGAAGCCGATCGCGACGAGCGCGGCGATGGTGACGTATTGCAGCACCATCATCGCCGCGACGACGGCGCGCGCGCTCCGCTCGCCGATGATCACGGGGAGGGTGTGGATGCCCTTCGCGCGATCGTCGGCGAGCTTGTCGATGTGCTTGCCGAAGATGACGCTCGTCGCGCCGAGCGCGTACGGCAGGCCCACGCTCGCGACGGTCCAGTCCCAGCGTCCGGTCACGATGAAGTAGCCGCCGCCGATCATGAGCGGGCCCCACGTGACCAGCACCGCGACCTCGCCCAGGCCGATGTACTTGAGCGGGTACGTATAGAAGAGGACGAAGAACGCGCCCGCGGCGAGCAGCGCGAGCGCGAGCGGGCCGCGGACGCTCACCAGGTACGCCCCGATCGCCAGCGCCGCCGCGCCCGTCACCGCGGCATATGTGAGCAGGCGGCGCGCGGTCATGAGGCCGTGCTCGAGCGGGTGCGGCCCGTACTGCGCGCGGAAGTAGTTGTCGCGGTCCACGCCCTTGGCGTGGTCGGTGTAGTCGTTCAGCAGGTTGTTCGTCGCGTGCGCGAGCAGCAGGCCGGCGGTCATGAGCGTCCACAGCAACGGGTCGAACGCGCCGTCGCGCACGGCGAGCAGCCCGGCGATGCCGGCCGAGATGAACGTGATGACGAGCACCGCGCCACGGGCGGCGATGAGCCAGTGCGAGATCGGGTCGAGCGCATCCCATTCGGCCTTGTCGATCCGCGGGATTACGCGCAGCGCCCGGATCCACATCGCGACGTTCATCGCTTCCTATTCTCGCGGACAGCGCGAACCTCGCGGGCGAGCCTCAGTCCTCCCAGAAACGGCCGACGAAGCCCGCGTCTGCGAGCGCTCCGCGCAGCGCGAGCATCGCCGTGTAGGTCGCGAGCACCACGACCTCCTCGCCCACCGGCGCCGCATCGATCGCACGACCTACGGCGGCCGCGGGACCATCGACGACCTCGATGCGCCCGGCGTCCACACCCGCGTACTTGAAGCGCAGCGCGAGGTCGCGCGCACGCAGGCCCGTGATCACCGCGTGCTCGACCGCGGGTGCGAGCGTTTCGAAGTCCGCGTCCCAGATCCACGACACGTCGCGCCCGTCGGCATCGCGGTCGTTGAGCGCGGCGAGCAGCCGAGGGCGGCGGCGCGTCTCGAGCAGCGCGGCGATGGCCGCGTTGAAGCCGGCCGGGTTCTTCACCAGCACGAGCCGCAGCGTCCTGCCTTCCGCCTCGACCGCCTCGAGCCGGCCGAACGCGGGACGGAACGAGGCGATCGCGCGCACCGCCGTCGCGAGCGGGATCTCGAGCGCGCGCGCGGCGGCGAGCGCGGCCAGCGCGTTGTACGCGTTGTAGAGGCCCGGCAGCGGGACGACGATCGGGTCGAACGCGTCGCCGCCTGCCGGACCGGCCAGGCGCAGCCGCGACGACGCTCCCTCGAGCGTCACCGACGCGGCGGCCACGTCGCGCGGCGGGCGCGCCAGGCCGCAGCTCGGACAGTGCCAGTCGCCCTCGTGCGCCAGCACGATGCGCCGGTACGCGAGCGGCCGTTTGCACCGCGGGCAGCGCGTCGCGTCGCTGATCGCCTGCGGGACGGTGCCGCCGACGGAGGGATCGTCGACCCCGAAGTGGACGATGTGGCCCGGGTGCCGGTCACCGAGGTACGCCACGATCGGGTCGTCGGCGTTGAGCACGAGCGTCGTGGAGGCGGGCAGCGCCGCGACGGCGTCGGCGATCCGGCGCGCGAGCGCGTCGATCTCGAAGTAGCGATCGAGCTGGTCGCGGAAGAGGTTGGTGACGACGACGACGCGCGGCGCGATGCGGCCCAGCAAGCGCGGGAGCGACGCCTCGTCCACTTCGAACAGGCCGGCGTCGCCGCGCGGCTCGCCGGCCCAGGTCGCCTCCGCGGCGAGCGCCGCGGCGATCCCGCGATCGAGATTCGAGCCGCTGCGGTTGTGCACGGCCGACCAGCCGGCGGCCTCGAGGATGCCCGCGAGCATCCGCGCGGTCGTCGTCTTCCCGTTCGTTCCCGAGACCAACGTCACGCCGTGCGGCAGCGCGCCGGTCAGGCGCGCGACGAGATCGGGAGCGATGGCGAGCGCGATGACGCCCGGGAGGGCCGTCGCGCCACGGCCGAGCACCATCAGACCGGCTCGCGTGATCTTGCCGGCGATGACCGCGGCGGTGGTGCGCAGCACGAACGCCAGACTAGGTACTCGGCTAGTCGGTGGCGGGCTGTACCTCTCGCAGCGCGTGCTCGAGCTCGTCGACCGCGCGGGCCAGGCGGAGGACGAGCGCCTTCGCGCCCTCTCCCTTCGCCTGCTCGTGCAGGGTGCCCTCGCCCTCGAGCCGGGCCAGCGCGACGACCGCGCGGCGCAGGCGCGCCAGGGTCAGCGTCGCGGGCAGCGTGCGGCGGAGCGACGCGATCTCCTGCTCGACGCGCTCCAGGCGGATCTGTAGCTCGGACTCGAGGTCCTCGACGGGCATCGACTCCAGCCGCGTGACCTCGTCGGCGAGCGCGGCCAGATCGCGCTCGACCACCTGGGCGGCCCTCTCGAGCGAGTAGCCCTTGTCCAGCGCCTGCCGGATGCGGATGACCTTCTCCATCGCGAAGACGTCGTAGTCGTGGTCGTCCCCGGCCGAGGGCTTCACCAGGCCTTTCTTGGTCCAGTAGATGAGCTGGCGGGGCGTGACGTTGCAGACCCTCGCGGCTTCGGCGGCGGACAGCCGCAGGCGCGAGATGACCTCGCCGTCGTTCGAAACGAGGATCTGGGCGAGGTCTTTGGCCATGTGAGCGACGATTGTGTTCAGACGCGCCGCGCATGTCAACAATCGCAACAGATGGTGCGAAGCGGACCAGCGCCGGGCCGGGAAGCCCGGTCAGGCCCTGGGCGGCGCGATGACCTGACGGTGCGCGATCTTCACGCTGACGCGGTAGGTCGCGATCTTCCCGCGACCATCGAGATCGGCCCACTGGCGGGCGATCTCGACCGCGATCGGGCTGTCGACCTCGTCCTTCGCTCCGCGCAGCGCGTCCGAGACGGCGGCGTCCCAACCGCGCTTCGAGGAGCCCTGCGCCTCGACGAGCCGCACGAGCGGCGCGGCCTTACTGACGGAGCGGCGAGTCCCGCTCCGGAAAGCCGGAGCGGAGCGGACGCTAGGACGCGGCATGACGCTCGGGCTCCGTCGCCTTCTTGCGCTCGCCGGTGTGCGAGCGCTTGCGGCCCCCGCCGTTGGACGCTCCGACCTCGACCGGTGGCAGGTCAGCGAGCTCGGCCACGGAGCCGACGAGCGAATCGAGCTTCTCGCGGATCATCTGCCGCGTCTGCGCGCCGGGCCGCGGCGCGAACAGGACGCCGACGCCCACGCCGATGACGAAGAAGCGCACCGCAGTGCGCAGGAGCCCGAACATCTTGGTCCTCTCCTAGCGGTTCTTGGGGGGATAGCCCTCGAGACCGTACACCTTGATCTTCGCGTAGAGCAGGCGACGATAGATGCCCAGCATCTCCGCCGCCTTCGATCGGTTGCCGGCGGCATCGCGTAGCGCCTTCATGATGAGGTCCTTCTCGAACTGCTCGACCGACTTCTTGAAGAAGCTTCGGTCCCCGGGAAGCTCCTCTGTGCCCTCCTCCTCGCCGTCGGCATCGTGGTCGCCGAACGGGAGCTCGCGGCTGGTGATGATCTGCCCGCGCGAGAGCACGACCGCGCGCTCGGTCACGTTCTCCAGCTCGCGCACGTTGCCCGGCCAGTCGTACTCCATCAGGCGGCGCAGCGCCTCCTCGCTGATCGCGGCCGGCTGCGCGGTCGCGCTGTAGCGGTGCTTCGCGAGGAAGTGCTCGACGAGGGACGGGATGTCTTCTTTGCGCTCGCGGAGCGGCGGCATGTGGATGTTGATGACGTTCAACCGGTAGTACAGGTCGTCGCGGAACTTGTTCTGCTCGACCTGCCGTTGAAGATCCTTGTTCGTCGCGACGATGATCCGGATGTCCGTCTTGATCGGCAGGTTCGATCCGATCCGCTCGATCTTGCGCTCCTGCAAGACGCGCAGGAGCTTCGTCTGCGTCGGCAGCGTCATCTCGCCGATCTCGTCGAGGAAGATGGTGCCCTTGTCGGCCATCTCGAAGCGGCCACGGCGCTGTGTCATCGCGCCGGTGAAGCTGCCCTTCTCGTGCCCGAAGAGCTCGGCCTCGAGCAGCGTCTCGGGCAGCGCCGCGCAGGACACCTTCACCAACGGACCGCTGCGGCGATTCGAGTTGTAGTGGAGCGCCTCGGCCACGAGCTCCTTGCCGGTGCCGCTCTCTCCCGTGATGAGGACGGTCGCGTCGGCCTTCGCCACCTTGCCGATCGTCTTGTAGACCTCCTGCATCGCGGGCGAGTTGCCGACGATGCGCTCGGTCTGGACGAGCGAGCTGATCTCGTCCCGCAGGACCTCTACCTCGGCCGTGAGGTCCTGGTACTCGAGCACGCGCTTGACCGTGTGGGTGATGCGATCGAGCTCGAACGGCTTGGTGATGTAGTCGAACGCGCCGAGCTCCATCGCGCGGATCGCGAGGTTCGAGCTGCCGAACGCGGTCATGATCAGCACCGCGGTGTTCGGCGCGGTCGCCTTCACGCGCGACAGCGCCTCGATGCCGTCGAGCTCCGGCATCCGGATGTCCATGATCACCAGCTCGGGGTTGGACTGGCCGACCTTCTCCACGACCTCGGCGCCGGTGGACGCTTCGAGCACAGCGAACCCCTCATCCGTGAGCAGCTGCTTCAGCAGCGAGCGGATGGAGGCGTCGTCGTCGGCGACGAGGATCGACTTCTGCGCCATGGCTCCCTCTGTACGGTTCCTGCCCAGATTCCAGGGGTTTCGCGCCGGCGGCGCCGCCCCAGCACCTCTGAAAGTCGAGATTGTGTCCCGCCTAGCGTACATGTCAAGCCGGCTACCGGCCTGAGTGCCTGCTAGGGCACCTCGCTGAGCGCCTCGATCTGGGTCGCCGCGAGCGCGATGAGCAAGGTGAACGCTCCTGCCACGCCGATCAAGACCGAGACCGGGAAGCGGTCAGCGAGAGCGCCGCCGGCCAAGATCACGGGCAGCCAGCTGAGGCTCAAGAGGCTGAGTCGGGCGCCGAAAACGCGCCCTCGCAGGTCGGCGGGGGTGATCTCCTGGGCGATCGTCACGTTCGGGACGAAGAAGATCGTGTTCGTGATCCCGGCAACGACCAGGAGCGCCAGGAAAAGCTCGAAGGTGGGAGCCCAGGCGACCAGCACCAGCGCGAGGCCGAAGAGGACGAGCCCGCCCACGACGAGCTGACCTTTCCGAAAGCGGCCGATGAGTCGCTGGAGGATGACGCCTCCCGCCACCGCGCCGAACGCGAACGATGCCTCGGCGGCGCCGAACTGACTCGCGCCGAGCTCCGGATCGAGATCGGCGAAGCGGCGGAACACGAGGACCGGTGTCAGCCCGTTGAAGACCGGCATCGAAAGCTGTGCGAGCAGTGAGAAGACGGTGTTCGTGTACAGGCTGCTGGTCCGTCGGATGAAGCGGAGACCGGTCGCGGCGTCGTCGGCCATTCGGCGCAGCGATATCGCGCGCGCCGGCGCCTCGATCAGCGAAAGCCGATCGAGCAGCACCGCGGACACAGCGAAGGTAAGGGCATCGAAGTAGAACGCGTCGTCGCTCACGCTGGCGACGAGGAAGCCGGCAGCCAGCGCGCCGAGGATCTCGACGGTCCGGTCGGTGGCAAACACGAGCGAGTTGCTCGCCGTCAGTCGATGGGCCGGCACGAGCTCCGGCACGACCGCGAGCCGCGCGGGCCCAAAGACCGCGGCGCACAGCGCCGCGAGGATGACGAGCAGATACGCGAGCCCCAGGGGCGCGTCGGCCGCGAGTACCAATGGAACGGATCCGATGAGCAGCGCACGGAGCACGTCGCAGACGACCATCGCCCGCCGATGACCCAGCGCATCGGCGATCGCACCGGCGAAGAACCCGAATGTCGCCTGCGGAACGGTGGCCACCAGCACCGCGAGGCTCGTGTAGAAGGCCGATCCGGTGATCCGGAAGCTCGCGGCCGCGAGCGCGATGAGAGTGATGGGATCGCCGAAACGGCTGATCGTCTGCGCCACCCAGAACAGCGCGAAGTTCGGTGAACGCAGCGCGTCGCGCATCGTCCCCTCGGCAGCCGTCACCGGCGCCGCAACCAGGTGAACGGAAGCCAGAACCCACCGAGGGCGATGAACAAATCGCCGACGCTGTACACGCCGCGGACGATCGGGACCGGAATGACGTCGGAGAGCAGCGGGAGGACGGTCGCATCGGTGAGCGGCACGTGGAGCCGGTCCCCGGAGAAAAGGCTCATCGACGCCGTCTCGGCCGCACGCGGGTCGATCGGCATTCCACCGTTGAGCGCGGCGATCGTGGCATTGAGCGCAGAGCCCGCGGCGATCGCGACGGTACCCGGCAGATGCCTGTTCGCGATCGCCGCGGCAGCGGTCGCCAGCACCGCAGCGAGGTAGAGAGGGAGAGAGAACGGGACGAACAATCCGACGAGCCTGATCGCAAGCGCCACGAGCAGGAGCGGCAGCCAGCGGATCGGCAGCTGGGCGAGGCTGGTCCAGCGCCCGCCAAACGCCAGACCGGCAAGGAGCCCGAGCGCTACACCGCTAACCAGCATTGACGTCGCGCGTGACCGGAGCCTGGGTCAAGCGCTGCCGCAGCGCCGCGAGGGTCTCGTAGTTGATGGGTGGGAGCGTGCTGGCCTCGAACGCTTCGGGTCCACGCTGCGCGATGAGCTGCTCGAGCGAACGAACGACCTTCGGATCGAATTGGATGCCCTTGTACTTGTTGAGCTGGTCCATCGCGCGGTCGTGGCCGAGCGCCTTGCGGTAGATGCGGTCCGACGTCATCGCCTCGTACGCGTCGGCGACGATGATGATCCGCGAGCCGAGTGGGATGGCTTCACCCTCGAGGCCTTCTGGATAGCCGGTCCCATTGAAGTTCTCGTGGTGGTGCAGAACGAATTGCACGAGCGGACGGAGCGCGGCCGATGGCTCAAGGATCGCCGCGCCGTAGATCGGATGACGGCGCATAAGCTCGGTCTCATCTTCGTCCAGGCGAGCGGGCTTCATGAGCACGCGGTCCTCGACGCCGATCTTTCCGATGTCGTGTAGCAACCCGGCGAGCTCGATCTGCTCGATGAGGTTCTCCGACAATCCCATCTGCCGCGCGATGGCGCCGGCGATGCGCGACACGCGGTCGGCGTGACCTCGCGTGAAGCCATCCTTCGCGTCGATCGCCTGAGAAAGTGCGCTGACCGTGCCGAAAAAGAGGCTTCGCGTGTCCGTGTATTTCGTGAACGAGTAGCGCGCGAGCAGCAGCGGGACCATGAAGACCAGCGCGGCCCAGATGCCCACCTTCTCCGCCACCTCGGACATGAGCCACCCGAGGGGCACCAGGCCGATCAGACCCGGAAGGACATTGCCGAACGTCGTCTGCCAGACGCGCGATACGGCGGTGTTCTCGCGGCGGCTCACGGCGATGACGACGAGGAACAGATTCACCGCGCCAAAGACCAGGCCGACGACGACCACCTGTAGCAGGACTCCGAGGGGTCCGCCCACGAGCGGATCTATCGCTGCCCAGGCGAGCCATGCGCCGAAGGCCGACAGCACGTAGACCGAGCGGTTGTAGAGCGTGCCGTACCAAGGCAGCTCGCGCCGGAAGTCCCGGAGTTCGATGGTTCCGATCAGCGCGACCCAGCACGCCGCGAAGGGCTGCGGCAGGCCCGAGTCGAACACCGCCGCGATCAGAGAGGCGGTCGTCGTGTGGAGGACGACGCCGCCCTGGAGCTTCACCGGGAACGCAGCGGCGATGAGCGTCATCGTGACCCACAGGAGCATGCGCGCCAGATCGATGTGATCGGGGAACGGGATCGAGACCCGGAGGAGAACGACGAACGCGGTCGCGCTGACGAGAGCGATCAGCGGTCGCACCCGCTGTGGGATCTGGAGCGACCGAGGCATCGGGAGCCGAGGATACGGGAGCCCCGGGATGGCCCGGTTCATCGATGGAAACGAAAAGAGGACCCTACGGTCCTCTCCCCGTGCGCTTTTCATGCGCCTCTAGAGGCTGCTAAAGGGTGTCGAGTCCTACCAGGCCGAGCCGCCAGCCCCGCCGCCCAGAACGAGCGCAGCGAGGGCCGCCAACGCCGCGATGATGCGCCGCATATGTAGTCCTCCCTTCAGCAAGGCTGTCGGGAGGTGAATCGGCCGGCGCCCAATGAGCCTTAAGTGGCCCACCCACCTAGATACGGGATCTATACCCGGATGGGGCCTTAAGTGCCCCGAATGGACCGCTAGCCAGGGTGGGCGCGGCTTACTGCCGCAAATCTGGCCGGCGTTCAGCCTCGGCGAGAAACTCCCGTGCGCGTGCGGCATCTTTGCTCGCGACGAGCACCCGCAGCGGAGTGACCCGTGTTGGGCTACCCATCGTCCAACTTGGCTCGATCCCGGTCGAAGCAATGCGTGCGGGTATGCCCTCTGTCTTCAGCATTGACACAAGGAGTTCAGCGGACGGGCGATCGGTCGGTGCCGCGATGGCCTCTTCTTCGAACTCGTGCATCAGATGCGCTCGTAGCGGGCGACGTCAAGCACGAAGACCGTCGCGCCGCCAAAGCTGACCTCCACCGGGTACGGCATGTAGAACTCGCCCGGCTCCATGATCGGGGGCATCGGGTTGATGTACTGGCTGCGGGCGTGACATGTCTCGCGGATGATCCCGAGCACCTCGTCGACCTGGGCCTCCTCGACGCCGACCATGACTGACGCGTTGCTCTGCTTCAGGAAGCCGCCGGTCGAGTGGAGACGCGTCACCCGATAGTCCTTATCGGTGAGCGCATCGACGAGGGAGCCCGCGTCCTCGTCGTGGACGACCGCAAGCACGAGCTTCACGAGACATCCCTGACATCGACGTCTGCGCTGACCGGCTTCACGGCGGCGATGGTACGCCGAGCAGTTGCTCGACCGACCGCCGGATGTCGCTCGCGACCGCGCTCTCTTCCCGATCGGCATTGATGACGACGAAGCGCTCGGGCTCCGCGCGCGCGAGCGCGAGGTAGCCCTCGCGCAGCCGCTCGTGGAAGGCGCGCTCGCTCGCCTCGAAGCGGTCCCACGGCCGTCCCCCTTGCCGCGCGCGCCGAGCGAGCGCGACGTCGATCGGCACGTCGAGAAGGAACGTGCGATCGGGCCGGACGCCATCCACGGCGAACGCGGTGACCGCGAGGATGCCCGCCCGATCCGCGTCCTGGCCGTGTCCCTGATAGACGAGCGTCGAGTCGTAGAAGCGGTCCGCGATAACGGTCTTGCCCGCCTCGAGCGCGGGACGGATCACGTCGTGGACGAGCTGCGCGCGGGACGCGCTGAAGAGCAGCGCCTGCGCTTCGGGCGTCAGCGGAACGTCAGAGGCGTGTAGCAGGATGTCGCGCACGCGCTCGCCGAGCGGGGTCGAGCCGGGCTCGTGCACCGGGACGACGTCGACGTCGCGCTGCTCCAGCGAGCGGGCGAGCGCCTCGGCCTGCACCGATTTCCCCGACGCCTCCCCGCCCTCGAACGACAGGAACAGCCCGCGCTTCATTGAGGATCCGCGCGTCGCGGCGTCGGGGCTCCGCGATTCAACGGTAGATCTGTACGCGCCGGTAAGGCTCGTGGCCGCTGCTGCGCGAGCTCAAGTTGGCGCGCTCCACGAGCTCGTGCTGCAGCTTGCGCACGTACGCGTTCTGCGGCTCGAGCTCGATCTCGTCGCGCTCGCCACCGACGACCGAGTCGATCGCCTCGCGCGCCTCGTCGAGCGCCTGATCCTCAGGGCCGCGGCGCATCTCGAACACGCTGCTGAGCGCGCCGGCGATCTGCGACGATGAGTTGCTCCGGGCGACGTACACCGGCACGCCCGACGACTCGGCGTTGCGCAGCCGCGGCGTCTTGCGGCGGTAGTAGTTCTTGAGCGTGATGACCACGTCGGCGTCCTCGGGCTCGCGCACGATGGCGATGGGCAGCGACAGGCCGCGCGCCGCGTCCTCGAGCCGGCTCCACGAGATGCCGAACGGGTAGACCTTCAGCGTTTCGCGCGAGCGCCCGTCCGGCACGCGCGGCGTCGTCCGCCGCTCGACCGCCTCGGCCGCCTGGCGCGTTGGCGCGGTCTTCGCGACCTGCAACGACCCCGACTCGTCGCGCGATCGGATCTCCGGCGCGACCGGCATGCCCAGCAGCACGGCGTCGACGGTCTGCGCGACGTCGTGATAGAGCGCGACGCGCTGATAGGCCTGGATCTCGACCAACACCTGGAACGTCGGCGGCGCCTTGCGCTCCAGCACCGACTTCTGCGTCCCGCGCCGGCGCGCTTCCTCGTCCGACAGCGTCACGGTCTGGATGCCGCCAACGAGATCCGCGAGCGTCGGGTTCAGCATGAGGTTCTCGAGCGTGTTCCCGTGCGCGGTGGCGACGAGCTGCACGCCGCGCTCGGCGATGGTGCGCGCCGCCCCGGCCTCCTGCTCGGTGCCGATCTCGTCGATGACGACCACCTCGGGCATGTGGTTCTCGACGGCCTCGATCATCACCGCGTGCTGCAGCGTCGGCGTCGCCACCTGCATGCGTCGCGCGCGGCCGATGCCGGGGTGCGGCACGTCGCCGTCGCCCGCGATCTCGTTCGACGTGTCCACGATGACGACGCGCTTGCCGAGATCGTCGGCGAGCACGCGCGCGACCTCGCGCAGGAGCGTCGTCTTGCCGACGCCGGGGCGGCCGAGCAGCAGGATGCTGCGGCCCGCCTCGACGACGTCGCGAATGATCTCCATCGTCCCGTAGACGGCACGGCCGACGCGCAGCGTCAGCCCGACGACCTTGCCGGCGCGGTTGCGCAGCGCGCTGATGCGGTGGAGCGTCCGCTCGATGCCTGCGCGGTTGTCACCGCCGAACTGGCCGACCCGCGAGATGACGTACGCGATGTCCTCGGCGGTGACCTCGCGCTGCGAGAGGATCTCCTCGCGCCCGGCGAAGCGCGCCTCCGGCACGCGGCCGAGGTCCATGACGATCTCGAGCAGGCCCTCGAGCCCGTCGAGCGCGCGGACGCGCTGCACCAGATCGGGAGGAAGCGCGCCGAGCAGCGCGTCGAGGTCGTCGGTCAGCAGCCGTTCCGTCGTCATCTCACCACCGCCGGTGCGAGAGCCGGTTCTTCGATCCGGACCGCCAATTCCTTGACGAACAGCATAGACGTGGCCGCCTCGCCGAAGCCCTCGGCGACGAGGGCTCGCGCGACGTGGTCCTCGTACGAGCGGACCGGCACGAGCATCGGGTGTCCGTGTGGAAGATCCAGCGCCACCAGGCGCAGGAGCTCGCGGGCGAGGTCGGTCTCTCCCTCCGCCGTGCGCACCTTGCAGACGTGCGGGTGGCGTTCGCTCCCGCGATAGCTCACCGCGTAGCCGCGCGTCCGCGATCCATCGCCCATGACCACGAGCATCTGGCGCCGCATCTCGAGCGGGTTCCCTCCGATGTGCGGCGGGTCGAACGCGCCGGCGCGGCGCCCGACGTCGAAATCCTCGACGCTGAGCTGCTCGGCGCGCTGGACGGCATGCGGGGTCGTGGAGGCGTAGAAGCGGAACAGGTCGTGCGCGTCGCGACCGCGCGCGACATGCGCGTCGCGCCGGCTCGGCTCCGCGAGCGTCGTCCCTGACGACCCGTACCAGGTCTCGCGCGTGTACGAATAGAACCCCGCCTGGAAGAACGTTTCGCGCGCGCGCGTGCGATCCGGGGTGGACGCGAACACGCGCTGCATCCCGCTGCGCGCGGCCACGGCGGACACGCCCGCGAGCAGGCGGAACGCGGCGTCCGCGCCGTCGGGTCCGGGCTGCGCGGCGAGCATGAGGAGGACCCATTCCGGACGGCGGCCCGCATACACCAGCGCGACCGCGCGGTGGCGGCCGCGCTGCTCCTCGACGAAGACACGGACCCGGCTGCGCAGTCCGAGCATCCCCGGGAGCAGCCGCATCGCGCTCATGCCACCCGTCGCGATCGGCGCAGGCATGACCGCGCCGACGACGCACTCGTCGGTCACGCCGAACGTCGCCAGCATGCGCGCGACGGCGGGCAGGTCGTTCGGAAGCGCGGGCCGGACTGCCACCGCTAGCCCGGGCCGAGCTCGAGGAAGTAGCGATGGAAGCGGTGGTCGGCGGTCAGCTCAGGATGGAACGACGTCGCCAGGATGCGGCCCTGGCGCGCGGCGACGACGGTCGCGCGGTCATCGAGCGTCGCGAGCACCTCGACGTCGTTCCCCACGCGCGCGATGCGCGGCGCGCGGATGAACACGCCGTGGAATGGCTCGGCCCCCAGCGCGGGCACGTCGAGGTCCGCCTCGAACGAATCAGCCTGACGGCCGAACGCGTTGCGCTCGACGGTCATGTCGATGAGTCCCGCGAGGGGATGGGGATGGCTCGGGACATCGGTCGCGATGAAGATCGCGCCGGCGCACGTGCCCCACACCGGCATGCCCGTGGCCGCTCGCTTCTGGAGCGGTTCGATGAATCCGTACTGCGCGGCGAGCTTGCCGATGGTCGTGCTCTCGCCGCCCGGAATGATGAGCGCGTCAATCTCATCCAGCTGCATCGGACGGCGCACGTCAACCGGCTCGGCCCCGAGGGCCCGCAGGGTCAGAAGATGCTCCGCGAAGTCGCCCTGAAGGCCGAGGACGCCGGGCCGTCTAGTCGGCGGCGTCCGTCACCTGCCGCGGACGGCGAGACGCTCGTCGGCCGGGATCGATTCGATCGACAGGCCGCGCATGGCCTCGCCCAGTCCACGCGAGACCTGAGCGATGAGCTTCGGGTCGGTGTAATGCGTGGTCGCCTCGACGATGGCCTTCGCGCGGCGCGCCGGATCGGCCGACTTGAAGATCCCGGAGCCGACGAAGTTGCCTTCGGCCCCGAGCTGCATCGTGAGGGCCGCGTCGGCCGGCGTGGCAATGCCACCCGCGCAGAACAGCACGACCGGCAGCTTCCCGTTCTTCGCGACGTCGCGCACGAGGTCGACCGGCACGCGGTACTCGTCCGCCTTCGCCGGAAAGCCGTCCTCGCCGAGGAACGTGAGCTCCTTGATCGCGGAGTTGATAGCGCGAAGATGCGTGACCGCTTCCTTGATGTCGCCGGTCCCCGCCTCGCCCTTGCTGCGGATCATCGCGGCGCCCTCATTGATGCGGCGCAGCGCCTCACCGAGATCGCGCGCGCCGCACACGAACGGCACCGTGAAGTCGTCCTTCTTCACGTGGTAGAGCACGTCGGCCGGCGTCAGGACCTCGCTCTCGTCGATGTAGTCGACGCCGAGCGCCTGCAGGACCTGCGCCTCGACGAAATGCCCGATGCGGCACTTGGCCATGACCGGAATCGTGACCGCCTCCATGATCTTGAGGATCATCTCGGGGTCGCTCATCCGCGCGACGCCGCCGGCGGCGCGGATGTCGGCCGGGACGCGCTCCAGCGCCATCACCGCGACCGCGCCCGCCTCCTCGGCGATCTTCGCGTGGTCGACGTTGACGACGTCCATGATCACGCCGCCCTTGAGCATCTGGGCGTGGCCGGCCTTGACCGTCCAGGTGCCGGTGGCGCCCCGCGGAGTGCCGTTCTGAGAGGCCATTTCGGGGCAATCGTACCCCTTTGTCCTTATCATCGTGGGACCGTGAGCGTCGTCGATGCCAACGTACTCGTGCTCAATCTCGACTATCAGCCGCTGAACGTCTGCAATGTCAGGCGCGCCGTGGTCCTGCTGTCGAAGCAGAAGGCGGTCGTCCTCGAGAACAACGGCGGCATCGTCACGAGCGAGCGGCTCTCCTTCGCCTCGCCGTCGGTCATCCGGCTCGCCTACCACATCAAGCGCCCGCGGCCGGTCGTGAAGATGACCCGCAAGGAGGTCCTCCTGCGGGACGACCACACCTGCCAGTACTGCGGGAAGCGGGCGCACGACCTGACGCTCGACCACGTGACCCCGCGCCACCGCGGCGGCCAGCATGTTTGGGAGAACGTCGTCGCCGCGTGCAAGAGCTGCAACCACAAGAAGGGCGGACGCACGGTCACCGAGTCGCGCATGACGCTGCTCCGCCAGCCGTTCCGCCCGCCGTCCACGCCGAGCTATCTGTTCTCGTCGTACATCCGCGGCGGCGAGCGCAAGTGGTTCAAGTTCCTGGGGGTCGAAGACTCGGCCGCGGCCTCCTGACCTCTCGCCCGTGAGGATCCTCTTCACGAAGCGCGGCTATTCACCGGTCGGCGGGTCCGAGAGCCTCTGTTATCAGTTCGCGACGCGCCTCGCGACGCGAGGCCACGACGTCCGCGTCGTGTGCACGTGGCCGGGGGTCTCTCCGGGAGGGTCAACGGACCGTGAGGCGAACGGATATCGCGCCGAGCTCTTCTCTCTCCGTGTCGAGGACGATCACCGCATCTTCAGCGACAGAGGCGTCGAGGTCGTCCAGGTCCGGCCACGCGGCGGTCTGCTCGGGATGGCCGCCGACGCGACGACGCTGGTCGACCTGATGCGCGGCGACCTGCTGGCGCGCTACGCGATGGATCGCGACGTTATCCACAACGTCGGCCGCGAGTACCTCGACAGCTCACTGGAGATCGGCGAAGCGCTCGGCCTGCCCGTGGTGCTCACGCCGCTCGCCCACCCCGGCCAGTTCCATGGCGGCGACGCTCCCTCCGACTTCGCCCGCTACCGGCGCGCCGCAGCGCTCACCACGATGACCGACTGGGAGAGAGATTGGTACGTCGGCCACGGGATCGACCGCGCGCGCGTCGTCGTCACCGGGATGGGTCCGAACGCCCAGCGCAGCGGCGGCGGCGACGCCTTCCGCCTCCGGCACGGCATTCCAGTGGATGCACCGATCGTCCTCTACATCGGCCGCAAGGAGCGCTACAAGGGCTACATCCAGCTGCTCGACGCGGCCGAGACGGTCTGGGCGCGCTATCCCGACACGCGGTTCGTGTTCATCGGTATCCAGGGGTTCTACTCGACCTTCTTCGACGACTTCGCGCGATACCACGACGAGCGCATCGTCGACATCGAGGGCGCGACCGACGCGGTGAAGGGCGCCGCGCTCGACGCCTGCACCGTCTTCGCGATGCCCTCCAAGCACGAGACATTCGGCCTCGGCTACCTCGAGGCGTGGTTGCACGGGAAGCCGGTCATCGGCTGCGACATCCCGCCGCTGCGCGAGATCATCGGGCAGGGCGAGGCCGGGCTCCTGGTGCCGCAGCGCCCCGCCGACCTCGCCTCGGCCATCATCAAGCTGCTGGACGAGCCCGACCTGGCGGCGCGGATGGGACAGGTCGGTCGGCAGCGCGTGCTGACGCGCTGGGATTGGGAGACGGTGATCGACCGCGTGGAGGCGGCGCACGCCGTCGCGGCGCGATCGGTGGAGCCGGCGGAAGTGGCGGACGCGGCTTTAGCCTGATCCGGCGTGCGCGTCGTCATCGCGAAGAAGCTGCTGTCCAGCGTCGGCGGATCGGAAGCGCAGGCACGCGCGCTCGCCGCGGCGCTGCGCGATCGCGGCCACGACCTCGCGCTCGTCGGCGTGCGACCGCCCTGGCGGCGGCCCGGGATCCCCGACGCCGTGTACGCCGCGCCGCGCGGCGACGTGCGGATCGCGCGGGAGGGGATGGTCGAGCACTACATCGACAGCCCGTTCTCGGCGCTCGAGTCGCTCCTACCGCCGTCGCTCCTGTCTCCGGCGCGATTCGCGGACGTCTTTCGCGGTGCCGACGTCGTGCACTCGATCGCGCGCGAGTGGGCCGCGCCGATCTCCCGCGCCGCGCGCGCGGCCGGCGCCGCGTTCGTGGAGACACCGCTCGTCCACCCGGGCCAGCCCCTCTCGGGCGGCTCCGGCCGCGACGTCGCGCGCTATCGCCGGGCCGACGCGGTCATCGCGCTCACCGAGTGGGAGGCGGCGTGGTACCGCGCACGCGGTGTTCGCGGGGTGCACGTCACCGGGGTCGGCCCGATCCTCGCGCCTCTGCCCGAGGTCCCGACGGACGCGGCGACCGTGCTCTTCGTCGGGAGATGCGAGCGGTACAAGGGATACGACGCCCTGCGCGGCGCTGCCTCGCTGGTGTGGCGCGACGTGCCCGACGCGCGATTCGTGATCATCGGGCAGCGACGCTTCCTCGGGCCCGCGCCGCTCCGCGACACCCGCTGGATCGAGCGAGGAGTGGTCGGCGAGGCCGAGAAGGCCGAGGCGTACGCGCGCGCGACGATCTTCGCCATGCCGTCGGACCACGAGACCTTCGGCCACACCTACCTCGAGGCGTGGGCCGCCGGGCGACCCGTGATCGCGGGCGACATCCCGCCGCTGCGCGAGATCGTGCGCGACGGCGTCGACGGGCTGCACGCGCGCAATGAGCCTCACGCGGTCGCGAACGCGATCGTCGCGCTGCTCCGCGACCCGGCGCGCGCCCGCGCGATGGGCGCGGCAGGGCGAACGCGCGCAGCGGAGCGGTGGAGCTGGCCGGCGGTCGCCGAACGGACCGAGGCCGCGTATGCGGCGGCGATCGCGCGCGCCCGCATCTCGCCTCCTTCCAAATGAATACACGGCTGCTGAGCCGGAGAACGGACGCCGACCGCTACGCGTCCACTCGCGTGGGCTATTCGATCGAGAAGCATCCCGACATGATCAGTTGCACCGACCGCCACTTCCCCCCGATCATCACCTCGGCGCGATAGTTCGTCGCGGCGCCTCGCGAGAACTGCTCGACGACATCTTGCGGAACCGCGAACGCCGCGACGCCGGCCGCCTCGGTCAAGCAGCCATATGTCTGCGGAGCGGCGAAGCGCGCTGTCGCGATCGCGGATCCGCTCGTGTCCAGAAGTCGCGCGTCATCGGGCACGGGCGTCGACCTGGCCGCGAGGTAGACGCGATGACCGCCGGGGCTGTGGCTCACGTGCGTAGAGAGATAAAGGGACACGGCATCGGTCGCGCTCGCCCGAGCGATGGGCCGCATCCGTCGCGCGAGGTCTAGGAGCGCCTGCTCGTCGGCGTAGGGCCCGAAGGTCGTGGACGACAGAACGATCTCCGTTCCAGCACCGGAACCTGCGGGCTCGCGCCAGCGTAGCGTCGGACCGTCGCTGGCCCCGAGCGGCGGGTAGATCTGGCCGACGAGCGGCTTCGTTCCTCCGGATCCTGCGCGGATCGTCACCTCGCGTGGTGTGGCCTTCGAGAAGTCCGGGCAGCATCCCGCTGGTCCTTCGACGATTCGCAGCCACGGCTTGGCGCCTGCGGTCCGGCTCGCCTCGATCGAGAGGACGGGATCGCCGAGACTGCGCGGTCCGAGGACGGGAGATCCGAAGAGCGACGCCGTCACTGCGAGATCGCTCGGCAGACCGTCAGGGACGTACGGCTGGAAGCCAAGGCCTGCGGTCAACGGCGTGACCGCAGCGACGACCGGCGAGCTTGGTGTCGCGGTCGGCGCGGTCGGATCCCCTCCGGAGAGCGCACTTCCCTCCGGCGTATATGGCCGGCCGCATGCGAGCGCCACAAAGGCCAGGAACAGGATCAGCCGGCCCACTATCAAGAGATAACGTCGCAGACCCCTCCAAGTTCCGCGAGGTGGCAACCCTGCGACAGCCACTCGCGCGCTCTTGCGCGTTCGAATCGAATGAGCCATCGTCGTCGCGTGCCCGAGGATCAGGCGCTCCGTCTCGTCCAGCTGCATCTCGGCTCCAGCGTCCAGACCCTCGTTGGAGCTCTTCCGCAAGATCCGCAGGTCGACGTACCGGTCCCTCCGGGCGGAACGGTGATCGGCTCGATCGTTCAGCCCATGCCGGGGATGGTGCACGCATACATCGAAGCGCCGGGCGATCGCGACGAGTTGCTCGCTTTCTACGAGCGCGAATACGGATCCCGCGGCTGGCGCAGCCAAGAGCCGAACTACCCGCAGCCGCAGGGCTACGGCTTCGTCTCGGCGATGGGTGGCCCGGGCGGGCCGCCGCAAACGCGCGTCTTCTGCAAGGGGGAGGATGGGCCCTTCTATCGGGCTGATATCCGCCCGGGCGACCCGCCCGTGGTTGCCGTCACGTACAACTATGGCCAGAGCGGAATCCCGCATCCGTGCTCGAAGGAGCCCTTCCCGCGAATGGGGATGCACCACCCCGACGTCGTGCCGACCCTCCAGGGTCCGCCTGGCGTGCCAATCCAGGGCGGCGGTGGGGGCGGCGGCAGCGACAGCTGGCAGACCTCAGGCTCGGCGCTCACCGAGACGGCGGCGGCGGTGCTGATGGATCACTTCGCTCCGCAGCTTGAAGTCCAGGGCTGCGTCCTCATCGATCGCGGCAGCGCCGGGCCCGTTGCGTGGAGTCGCTGGCGCCTGAAGAAGCCGGGATGGGAGGCGCTTGTCGTCGTCATCGAGCAGTCGAAGGATCTTCGGTACTTGATGCTGCTCGCGCAGTCGGAACGAGCGCAGCAGCAGATGCGCACGTGGCAGATGGCCTCGGGCTGGAGCTCGTCCCTGCGTTGATCCCGAGCGGGCAAGATGCATTCTGGCGGCCAGACGCATAGACAGTCGTCAATACGTCGTGGTATCTTCGCGCCGTGGCCAAGGTCCTGTCCCTCCCCGAGCGCGAGCGCGGCGTGTGCTGCCCCCAGAAGCTCCGGCTGCGCGCGGACCGTGCCGACGATCTTGTCGACGTGCTGAAGGCCCTGGCCGATCCGACGCGGCTGCAGATAGTCGCCGCGCTTCGGGACGCCAAGACACCCGTCTGCGTGTGCGACTTCACCGCGACCTTCGCGCTCACGCAGCCGACCGTGTCGCACCACATGTCGAGACTGCGTGAGGCCGGTCTCATCGACTGCGAGCGGCGGGGCGTGTGGGCGTACTACGCGCTGCGCCACGACCTCGCGCCGTCCGTGCGCCGATTGATCGACGCGATCTAAACAAGGAGGGGGACCATGGGCGAGACCGAGATCATGGACGCGGTCCGAACGCGGTACGCGGAGAAGGCATTGACGATGGCCTCCGGCGGCTCGTGCTGCGACGAGGCGTGCTGCGATAACGGTTGCGGCGACGGGTACGACGCGGCCGAGCTCGCGTCCCTCGGGCTCAGCCCCGCGCAGAGCCTGGGCTGCGGCAACCCAACGCTCCTCGCGGACCTTCGCCCTGGCGAGACCGTGCTCGACCTCGGCAGCGGTGCGGGCCTCGACGTGCTGCTGTCAGCGCGCCGGGTGGCGCCCGGCGGGCACGCCTTCGGATTGGACATGACGGACGAGATGCTCGCGGTCGCGCAGCGCAACCAGGAGCGCTCGGGCACAGCGAATGCGACGTTCCTCAAGGGGACCCTCGAGGCGATCCCCCTCCCCGACGCCGCGGTCGACGTCGTGATCTCGAACTGCGTCATCAACCTTGCCGCGGACAAGCGCGCCGTACTGCGCGAGGCTTTCCGTGTGCTGCGGCCCGGCGGCCGGCTCGCGGTCGCCGACATGGTCGCCATCAGCGACCTGCCTGCGAAGGTGAAGAGCGCGCTCGACCAGTGGGCGGGCTGTGTCGCGGGCACGATCCCGATGGACGAGTACCAGGACGCGCTCGTCGCGGCCGGCTTCGCCGACGTCTCGATCGAGGTCGACCACGAGGTCAGCGTTCCGGACGTCGAGGGGGTCATCGCGAGCGCGTACATCCGCGCCGCGCGGCCGCTCGATCAGAGGCTTTCGCAGAACACTCCGCCCTAGACTCCGTGCGCCCATGAGCGCGGCGATCGCGGTCCAGGAGCTCAGGCGAACGTACGTCTCAAAAGGCGGGTTCTTCAGCACGCGACGCTTGGAGCGCGAGGCGCTGCGCGGCGTGTCCTTCGAGATCGAGCGCGGGGAGCTCTTCGGCCTGCTCGGACCGAACGGTGCCGGCAAGACCACGCTGGTCAAGATCCTCGCGACCGTCCTGCTCCCGACGTCCGGTTCGGCGCAGGTCTGTGGCTTCGACGTCGTGCGCGACGCGCCACGGATCCGGCAACGGATCGGCCTGGTGTTCGGCGGCGAGCGCGGCCTGTACGGGTCCCTCACCGGCCGGGACACGCTCCGGTTCTGGGGCACGCTGCACGGCCTCTCCTCGCGCGAGGTGCGCCGCCGGACGGAGGAGCTCCTCGAGCGCGTCGGGCTGGCGGAGCGGGGTGACGAGCGCGTGCACACCTATTCGCGCGGTATGAAGCAGCGGCTCCACCTTGCGCGCGGCCTCATCTCGGCGCCGGACGTGCTGCTCCTCGACGAGCCGACGATCGGCCTCGACCCCGTCGCGGCGCGACAGATGCGCGACATCGTGCGCGAGCTGAACCGCGCGGGGACCACGATCCTCCTTACGACGCACTACATGGCCGAGGCCGAGGATCTGTGCCACCGCGTCGCCTTCCTCGCCGAGGGTCGGATCAGCCTCCTCGACAGTCCTCGGGAGCTCACGCGCATGGTCGCGGAGCTGTCACGGATCGACGCCGATCTGCCCGCCGGCACCGGCGAGCAGACGGTCGGCGAGATCGAGGCCATCGCCGGCGTTCGCGCCGTCGAACGCTCCGGGGGCGCTGGCGAGACGGTGCATCTCAGCATCAGCCTGCGGGGCAGCGCGCTGTCGGCCGTGCTCGCAGTGCTCGCCGCGAACGCGGTCGAGCATGTGGCGACCCGAGAGCCGACCCTCGAAGACGTGTACGTCCGATCGTTCGGAGATCGCGGGATGCGGGTCTAGATGGGAGGGCCGGCGTTCGCTCTTCGCGTGATCGTCACCGCGCTCCGGCTGCAGCTCGCGCTCTTGCGGATCGAGGGCATTCTGTTCGTGGTCGTCATCGGCCCGGTCGTGTACACGATCCTGCTGGTCCTCGTGATCCAGCACGCGGGCCGGACGGATCTCGCGCCGTACGCGGTGATCGGTCCCGCGTTCCTGGGGGCATGGAGCACCGCCATCAGCATCTCCGGCAACGTCGTCACGGAGGATCGGGGTGCGGGAACGTTCGAGCTGCTCTTCACCGCTCCGGCAGGGGCGTGGCTCGTCTTCCTCGGCCGCGTGATCGGTACGTCGCTCCTGTCGCTGATCGCCGTGGTGGAGACCGTGCTCGTAGCGAGACTGCTCGGCGTCACCCTCGAGCTGCGAGATCCCACGCTCTTCGCCGTGGCCCTCAGCGCGTCGCTCGCGGCGGTGGCGGGTGTGGGCCTCATCACCGCCGGCACGTTCGTCCTCGCGCGCTCGAGCCGGCTGTTCACGAACGTCCTCACCTTCCCCCTGGTGATCCTCAGCGGCGCGGCCTTCCCCATCGCGCTGCTGCCGGAGCCGGCGCAGTGGCTGTCCAACCTCGTCGCGCTCAAGTGGGGGGCGGACCTGCTCCACGCGGCCGTGGGCAGCCGTGAAGCCAACGTCGCGGTGGCGCTCCCGATGATGGCGCTGCTGACGGCCTCTTACGTGCTGATCGGACGCGGTGTGTTCCGCGTGGTCGAGCGCCGCGTCCGCGCCGACGGAAGCCTCGCGAGCTACGAATGATCGCCGCGCGCACGCTGAGCCAGGCCGCCTACCTGTCGCTCTACGAGTTCTTCACGATCTATTCGCCTCGTGACTATCTCATCTCGTGGATCCCGCGGATCGGCCTTCAGCTCGCGTTCTTCTACCTGATGGCGGGCTTCATCGGCGGCGGCGAACTGCGGACGTTCCTGCTGGTCGGGAACTCTGCGCACCTGAGCGTGCACGGGGTGCTCGTCTACGCGACGCAATCGATCGGACGCGAGCTCGGCGCCGGGACGATGATCCTGCTCCTCGCGACGCCCGCGCGGATGATCCTCGTCCTCATCGGACGAAATCTCGCCATGGCCGCCAACGGCGTGCTCACCGCCGCCATCGGGCTGGCGATATCGCTGATCGCTCTCGGCGCGCCGCTCGACGCGTCGCGGCTGGCGGGCGCCGGCATGCTGCTCGTGGTCATCGCGGGCAGCGCGTACGGGCTCGCCGTGCTCATCGGGAGCGTGATGCTGCGCTTCCCCGAGTACCAGAACGCCGCATCGAACCTCGTGGGGCTCTCGATGGCGGTGCTTTGCGGCGTCAACGTGCCGGTAGAGATCTTGCCGGGACCTGTTCAGGCGGTCGCGAACGTCCTGCCCTTGACCCACGGGCTCGCCGGGCTTCGTGCGCTGCTCGCCGGCGCCGCGCCGGATGCGATCCTCGGCCCCGTCGCCGTCGAGATCGTCGTCGGGCTCGCTTACGTCACGCTAGCGTTCTTCTCGTTCAAGTACTTCTTGGAGCGAGCCCGTGCGCGCGGGACGCTCGACTTCCACTAATGAGGGCGTTTCGATCGACGGCTAGTATCGCCGCGCATGACGACGCCTACCGATCACGACCACGACCACGACGACGACCACATCCGCGAGCATGATCGGCCGCTCTCCGGGCCGGCTCTTCGCGTCAAGGCGCTCGAGTCACTGCTTACGGAGAAACGGCTCGTAGATCCGAAAGCGCTCGACGCGCTCATCGACATGTACGAGACCAAGATCGGTCCGCACAACGGGGCGCGCGTCGTCGCGCGGGCGTGGGTCGATCCCGACTACAAGCGGCGGCTCCTGGCCGACGCCGGGCCGGCGATCCTCGAGCTCGGCTTCGGCGGCCAGCAGGGCGAGGAGATGGTCGCGCTCGAGAACACGCCGAAGATCCACAACATGGTCGTGTGCACGCTGTGCTCGTGCTACCCGTGGCCCGTGCTCGGGCTGCCGCCGGTCTGGTACAAGTCCGCGCCCTATCGGGCGCGCGCGGTCATCGATCCGCGCGGCGTGCTTGGGGAGCTGGGCCTCCACATGCCGGACGACGTCGAGGTACGCGTGTGGGACTCGACCGCCGACGTGCGCTACCTCGTCCTGCCGCAGCGACCCGCCGGCACGGAAGGCTGGAGCGAGGATCAGCTCGCGCAGATCGTCACTCGCGACTCCATGATCGGGGTGGCGACGATCGCGCCGCCGACGGAGCGCCGATCGCGGCCGGCGGATCGCCGCGCGTGAACGGCGTGCACGATCTCGGCGGGATGCAGGGATTCGGGCCGGTCGTCATCGAGCCGAACGAGCCGGTGTTCCACTCGGCGTGGGAGGCACGCGTCCACGCGCTCCAGACCGCGTCGGGGCACCTCGGCAAATGGAACATCGACATGAGCAGACACTCGCGAGAGCGGATGCCCCCAGCCGCGTATCTCGCCGCGACCTACTACGAGCGGTGGCTCTACGGACTGCGGACGCTTCTCGTCGAGCAGGGTCTGATCACGCCGAGCGAGCTCGCCACCGGCCGCGCCGAGAGCACGACCGACGGCAGCGCCGCGCTGCGGACGTCCGACGTGCTCTCGGGCTTCCGCGCCGGGCGAACCGGGCGCCGGCTTGTCGACGTCCAAGCGCGCTTCAGGGTGGGCGATCAGGTGGTCGCGCGAAACATCAATCCGCCCGGTCACACGCGCCTGCCGCGCTACGCACGCGCCAAGCACGGCGCGATCGTCCGCGATCACGGCGTGTTCGTCTTTCCCGACGCGCACGCGGCGACGCGGGACGAGGCTCCGCAGCACTGCTACGGCGTCCGCTTCGCGGCGCGCGAGCTCTGGGGGCCGGATGCGCGCGCGAACGACAGCGTCTACCTGGACCTGTGGGAGGAGTACCTCACTGCCGCCTGACGTCGACCTGTCAGCTCTGCCGGCACTGCCGCGCGACGAGGCCGGTCCGGTCTTCGGCGCGCCGTGGGAGGCGCAGGCATTCGCGATGACCCTCGCGCTGCACGAGCGCGGCGCGTTCACCTGGCGCGAATGGTCGGCCGCGCTCGCGACGGAGATCGCGCGCGGCGAGCCCGACGACGGCAGCCACTACTACGAGCACTGGCTCGCCGCGCTCGAGGAGCTCGTCGACAGCAAGCGGGTGATCGCTCACGACGATCTCGATCGTCGCGTGGACGAATGGGACGCGGCCGCGCGGGCGACACCGCACGGCAGGCCGATCGTGCTGCCGGGGGTCCCTCCGGGAGAGTCGACCGGGGCAGACGGCTAGACTCGACCGACTCGATGAGAGACGTCATCGGGCAACGTCGCCTGCTCGACCGGTTGAGCGCGCAGGCGCTCCGCGGCGACGTCGCCCACGCGTACGGGCTCAGCGGGCCTCGATCGATCGGCAAGCGGACGGTCGCGTTGCGTCTGGCGCAGACGCTCAACTGCGAGACCGAGCCGCGGGTCGCCGGCGGGTGCGGGCACTGCCGCGCCTGCCTGTTGATCGAGCGCGGCGCGCATCCCGACGTCCTCGAGGTCACCCGCACCGAGGACCGGCGCGACATCGCAATCGAGCAGATCCGCGGCCTGCAGCAGGACCTCTCGCTGCGGCCGCTCGAGGGACGCCGGCGCGTCGCGATCGTCGACGACGCCGCGGACCTGAGCGAGCACGCCGAGGTCGCGTTGCTCAAGACCCTCGAAGAGCCGCCGAAGCACGCCGTGCTCCTCCTGCTCACGCCGTCGCCCGAGCATCTGCTCGAGACGATCCGCTCGCGCATCCAGCCCCTGCCGTTCCGGCTCGTGCCCGCGCGCGAGATCGAGATCGGGCTCGAGCGCCGCTTCGGCAAGTCAGCCGCGCGCTACGCCGCAGCGGCAGCGGGACGTCCGGGCCTCGCCATCCGCCTGGCCTCCGACGACGCCGCGCGGCGTGAGCGGAGCGCGGTTGAGGCGGAATTCTTCAAGCTCGTCGGAAGCGGCCTCACCGACCGGTTCGCCTGGGCGGCGGATCTGGCCGACGACACGGACGCGCGGCGCCGCACGATCGGTATCCAGATGCGCATGGTCCATTGGGGCGAGCTGCTACGTGACGCGGCGCTCGCGGCGCGCGGAGTGACGGAACGGCCCATGCGGCCGGAGCGCGCGGCCGAAGCCACCAGGCTCGCCGCAAGCGCGAACGTGTCCGCCGCCGACCTTCTCGACGCGGCCCTGCTGACCGAGCGGCTGCGCCGCGACGCCGGCGAGTGGAACGCGAACGCGCGCGCGCTGCTCGAGCTCTTCGCGCTGAAGCTCCCGTATTCCGCGGAGCTCCGGAGCGCGGCCTGATGGCGCGGCTGGTGCTCGGCGCGCGTTTCTCGACCGCCGGTCGGATGTACTTCTTCGACCCGGGACCGATCGCGCAGCTCGAGCTGAACGAGTGGGTCATCGTGCAGACCGAGCTCGGGCAGGACGCGGCGCGCGTGCAGATCCTGCCGACGGACTCGCCTCTCGTGCAGGTCGACCCGCCGCTCGGCACGGTCGTGCGCAGGGCGACCGGAGCGGACAAGTTCGAGCTCGCGAAGCGCAAGCGGATGGAAGCCGACGCCACGACCGCCGCGGGAGAGATCGCGCGGCGGCGCGGGCTGCCGGTCAAGATCCTGGGGACGGACTGGCAGTTCGACGGCGCGAGCCTGACCGTGTTCTTCTCGTCCGACGAGCGACCCGAGCTCGCCGAGTACTCGGCGGAGTTGTCCGCGCACTTCGGCACGCGCATCGAGCTGCGTCGCATGGGCGCGCGCGACGAGACGAAGATCATGACCGGCGTCGGGACGTGCGGCCGTGAGCTGTGCTGCTCGAGCTGGCTCGACAAGTTCTCGAACATCTCGATCCGCATGGCCAAGGAGCAGGACCTGCCGCTCAATCAGAGCAAGCTGACCGGCATGTGCGGGCGCCTCAAGTGCTGCCTGATCTAC
>Ga0207684_10000285_pt1 | contig 73299 bp, 78 predicted proteins | sample KBSK5501metaG_FD_184342 | JGI IMG/M metagenome (GOLD analysis project Ga0207684, IMG submission 184342) | Corn, switchgrass and miscanthus rhizosphere microbial communities from Kellogg Biological Station, Michigan, USA - KBS K5-50-1 metaG... | ecosystem: Host-associated > Plants > Roots >...
CCGAAAAGAGCATCGCCGTTCTCCCCTTCGAAAACCTGAGCGGGGAAAAGGAGAACGCTTACTTTGCAGATGGCGTGCAGGATGAAATCCTGACTGGCCTTTCCAGAGTGGCCGACCTGAAAGTAATCAGTCGCACGTCGACAATGCAGTACAAAGTCGGTGTAGAGCGTAATCTGCGCAAGATCGCCAAGGCGCTTGGCGTATCGCACGTCCTGGAAGGCAGCGTGCAGCGTGCCGGCGGCCGGGTGCGCGTCAGCGCTCAATTGATCGATGCGCGGACGGATAGCTACCTTTGGGCGGAGCGGTACGATCGCGATGTCGCGGATGTATTTGCAATCGAAAGCGAACTGGCCGGGAAGATAATCGCTCAGCTCAAAAGTAAACTTTCGCCTGAAGAGAAAGCGGCCATCGAGCAAAAACCAACGGCTGATCTTGTTGCTTATGATCTGTACATACGGGCCAAAACACTCATCGAGAGTGCTGTTTTTAGTACACCTTTACAGGAGAGCCTGATTGAGGCCGTTCGGCTGCTAAATCAAGCAATCGAACGCGATCCCGCCTTCGCGCTCGCATATTACCAACTTGCCTACGCTCACGACGTGATCTACTTCGTGGGTACCGATCACACTCCTGCGCGGTTGGCCATGGCAGATGCGGCGATCCAATCGCTCGCCCGCCTCCGTCCAAATTCAGGCGAAGCGCATCTCGCCCTCGCCAAACATTTGTACTGGGGTTATCTCGATTACGAACGCGCTCGGCAGGAGCTTAACCTGGCAAAGGAGAGTTTGCCTAACGACCCGCTGCGATTCCGAATACTCGGCTTTATCGATCGACGGCAAGGCCGGTGGGCTGAATCGACCAAAAATCTCGAGCGTGCTGCCGAGTTCGATCCACAAAACCCTGCTGTTGCTGGTGTTCTGCAACAACTCGCTAATAACTATCTGTGTCTGCGCCGTTATGCTGATGCCGAGCGCGTTCTGGACCGCGCAATCACGCTCGCCCCCAAAGACGCAGCGATGCGAGCGTTACGTGCGACGATCGAACTCCGCTGGCGCGCTGACCCGCGCCCGCTGCTCTCCACAATAGAGGCGATCATTGCTGAAGATTCGAGCGAAGCCAAAAACATAGCCCAACCTTGGCTTGAAGTATCCCTTTGCGAGCGCGATTTCGATGGCGCACGTCGCGCCTTGGCTGCGCTGCCGATCGCTGGATGTCACGATGACACTGTTCCGTTTCCGCGGTCCTGGTGCGAAGGTGTAGTTGCTCAGATGAGGGACGATAAAGCGGCGGCGCGCGCTGCATTTACCAACGCGCGAACCGAAACGGCAAAGCTGGTCGCGGAGCAACCTGGCTATGCAGAAGCGCTTTGTGTACTGGGGATGGCTGACGCGGCCCTTGGCCAGAAGGAGGAAGCGATTCGTGAAGGCCGCCGCGCAGTCGAGTTATTGCCAGTGACGAAGGATGCGATCATTGGTGCGCAGTTGGTGCAAAATTTGGCGCTCATTTATGCGTGGACGGGCGAGAAGGATCTTGCCCTCAAACAGTTAGCCGTCGCCACAAACATCCCCAGCTATTTGAGCTACGGCCAACTACGTCTGCACCCGTACTGGGATCCGCTGCGAGGCGACCCACGCTTTGAGCAGATAGTCGCCTCGCTTGCGCCAAAAGAAGGGAACTAAGAAGGGAACTGATAGACGCTTGTAAGCCTGCCGGCAAAAAAGCGAGTCACCTCGAAATTGCGTACGTCTTATTTATTGTGGCGGGCTACTCGAAATTTCTTGGTAATGAGCAGCGCGAGGTCTTGCAACAGCTCAACCAGGTGAAACGGCGCAAAGTTTCCAAGGTTGCCATCGCATATCGAGGTCAATGCGCTGGCTGCGCGCCAACGCGACGATAGCCTTTACCATCGTCACGGCCGATCGGGCGCCCCCGCTAACGTCGACGCCGACATTCGTTATCGAATTCTTCCAAGTCGGCGCTGAGCGATAGCCACTGCTGAAAGCGCAGAGATCAGAAATAGCTCTGTTGAAAAGCCGGCGCTGAAACGCGGGAGCGCCGTTAGGCGCGACATGTTATAGCAAAAATCCATCTCATCGCCAAGCTCCGTTAGGAGCGACATGAAACGGCGGCTGATTTCCATGCCGCTCCTACGGAGCTTGGATTAATTTATTGGCCCAAGCCTACAAACAGGTCGCGCCTAACGGCGCTTTCAATCCGCCGCTGTGCTGGTCGGCTTTTCAACAGAGATCAGAAATCAACGCTACTGCGGCCTCGTGCTTCGTGAATCTCGTAGCCGCACTTGAGCGGAACGAATCGTCTCGTGCCGGACCCGGCGCAGACCGCTTGTCAGCCTGAGCTTTGATAGAATCCAGATCAACCATTTTGTTGGATCCCACTGCCATGGTTTCACACCGTTACGGTAATCGTGCTGAAACTCGTGATGATAGTTGTGATAGCCCTCGCCGAACGTGAACAGCGCCATGAGGAACGAGTCGCGCGCACTGCATCGTGTCGAATACGGCTGGCGTCCGATCGTATGGCAAGCCGAGTTAATCAAGAACGTGCCGTGTTGGAGCACGACAACTTTCGCAACACCGCCGATGAGAAAACCGCCGAGCGCCCCCACCCAGCCGTTCCAAAGGAAGCCGAGCGCTGTCGGCAAAACGAAGCTCACCAGTATGGCGATGACGTGAACATGTCTATGTTGCCACATGACCAAAGGGTCCTTTCGCAAATCAGTCACGTTATCGTATGGCGGTTGCGGCCAGAGCTTGAACAAAAGCCAGCCGATGTGCGCATGGAAAAAGCCTTTGCTGATGTCGTATGGATCTTCGTCGTGATCGACATGTTTATGGTGGCGGCGATGATCGCTCGCCCACAGCAGCACAGAGTTCTCGAACGCCCCTGCACCAAAAATTAGTGTGAAGAGACGCACCGGCAGCTTTGCGCGGAACGTCGCGTGCGAAAATAATCGATGGTAACCAAGCGTAATGCTGAAACCGGTGGCGGCGAGCAGCGCGGCAAATACGGCGAGCTGGAACCAATCGATACCGAAGTACCACAAATAAAGTGGTACGGCGGTAAGCGTGAGAAAGAAAGTACCGATCAGGAACGAACTAGTCGTCCAATTGATGCGGTCTATCGGGATGCGGAAAATCAACTGAGGAAAGTCCGGCGGAGGATTAGCGGCTCATTCGGATCGGACGGCCAAGAATGACGTCTTTTTTCGTCCACGCATGGACTGAGCCACAGTGAGCACATGTGAATTTCTGATTTTTCACCCTCGCTGTCGCCCAGCATTTTTCTTCAATCGTCTGTCCGGTATCGGTCAGTTTTGAGGTTGAAGGACAACGGACGAGCAAGCTTTTGATGCTTTGGCTAGCTTTGGTTTTTGGTCGCCGCGGCGGGTCGAAAAAGAATCTCATGATGATCAGAGCCGATAAACGATGCGAGCCTTGTCGATATCGTAGGGCGACATCTGCATTCTGACGCGGTCGCCAATTGTTAGGCGAATGAAACGTTTGCGCATCTTTCCGGAAATGTGTGCGAGCACGAGATGATCATTTGCCAACGCCACGCGAAACATCGTGCCCGGCAGTACGCTCATGATTGTGCCCTCCAACTCGATAGCTTTTTCTGAATTCATAATGTCATTTCCGACGAGCAGCTGGGCCCCGAAAACTTTCTGGACCGGCTGCGCAATCAATTTCGGATCTACCGGCGATTGCCCGCAAACGGCCGTCCGGCGCCGTAAGGACGAGGCCGCTCTTCGCGCGGACGGGCTTCGTTGACGGTCAACGCACGGCCGTTGAGTTCACGCCCATTAAGCGCGTCCTTTGCCGCGTTGGCTTGGGTATCGTCATTCATGGTGACAAACGCAAAGCCGCGCGATTTCCCCGTCAGCCGGTCCATCATCAAACGGACTTCGCCGACGGTGCCGTGTTGTTCGAACAGATCCTGAAGATCGTTCTCGGTCGTCTCAAAAGAGAGATTACCTACGTACAGTTTCATGATGTTTGAATTTGGAAAAACTACCGAGCTACAGAGCCGTTCCCGGGAATCGGGTTTCAAACCACCAATGAGCGAGGCTCATCTGACGATCTACCGTGCAGTGAAGTTAAACAGAGTAATCCAATAAGGCGACAGCATCGTCCAGATCGGCCAGAACACAAACGTAACTTTATCGACTCTTCTGGTTGCGTTAAGAATTCCTCCGAAACCTTCCGATCATGCCGCAGGAAACTTACCCTTCTTTGCTGAGCTAGCTTGAGCATTCGTAAAATGCGCCCTCCCGGCAGCCCGGCGCGCGCCACCACATGTAAAACCAAGATCGTGTGCAATTTTATATTCGACATTGTAAATAGTCATTCAGCCTCTCCGATGATGTTCGCACGAGGGCCCCGAATGAAATTCATTAGCTACAGAATCTCCACTGTACTTTTCGTTGTCGCGCTGACATTTTTAACTGTGCCCGTTCCGGCCTTTGCCGGCAGCGCAACTTGGGATCTCAATCCCGGATCGAACGATTGGAACGCAAGCAACTGGACGCCGCAGAGTGTGCCAAACGGCGCGTTCGATACGGCGACTTTCGACTTGTCTAACACCACAGTCGTTTCAGTCACAGCTAACACAGAGGTAAACGGCATTGTGTTTAACCCGAACGCGGCGTTTAACCCTTTCATTATCACCCGCACTCCTGGCGCAACATTGTTCATTAGCGGAGTGGGCATCACCAACAACTCAGGCGCCGACCAGCTCTTCGTTGTCGCTACGAATGGCTCCGGCAGCTTCGGAGAGATAGGGTTCTTGAACAGCGCAACGGCCGGAAGGGATAGCGTATTCACCAACAACGGCGCGTCGGTTAGCGCTGCGGGCGGCGGCGCTACGAACTTCAGCGACACATCGAATGCGGGCAGCGCGATCATCAATAACAACAACGGCGGCACGACTATGTTTGCCTCGGGTGGCGAGACGATCTTTAGCGCTTTTTCAAACGCGAACAACTCAATGCTAATCGCCAATGCTGGCAGCGGTGGGCAGCTGGGTAGGCCTGGCGGCTTTGGTGGCGCGATTTTCTTTAACGAGACTTCCACGGGTGGCACGGCGCCGGTCGAGCTTTTCGGTAATGGCAGTATCGATATCAGCGGCCACAGCGCTCCGGGCGTGGGGATCGGCTCGATTGAAGGAAGTGGAAATGCGTTCCTCGGAGCCAACAACCTCACTGTGGGCAGTAACGGCCTGAGCACGGCTTTTTCCGGCGTGGCCCAGGACGGGGGCAGCGCCGGGGGCAGAGGTGGTTCCTGACAAAGGTTGGTATCGGAACGCTCACCCTCTCAGGAGCGAACACTTACACAGGTGCAACCGCTGTGAATGCTGGCAGGCTTGTTGTGGACGGCAGCATTGCATCATCGTCAGGCGTGGCGGTAAGCGCGGAGGCAACTCTTGCTGGCCCACGGTAGCGTGAGCGGCATTAGCGGCGCTGGGACCATCGCTCCCGGCAACAGCCCCGGCATTCTGACTGCCACTCACGTCGACCCGATCGGCCGGTTGAGTTTTGCGTTTGAGTTTAACCAAGCCGGCTCGCCTACTTACAGCAATGCCGCGGCCAGCGGCAATGCGCTACTGCATTTGACTGATCCGACCCCGTTCACGGCCCCACTGACCTCTGCCAATCGGATCACTATCGATTTCGCCGGCGCATCACTTGCCGCTGGTGAGCTGTTTCGCGGCGGCTTCTTCACCGATACGCCGATGGCTACGTCGATACTCAGCAGCGCGAATTTTCTCTATACTGGAACCGATGGGTTCACGGTTAATTTCGATGGCGTCGTCACCGAGCCAATGGCCGCCTTCGCGAGTGGTACGGTCCTGAATGGAACTGTGCTTCAGTTTGATATTTCGAGAACCGGAACATCGGTTCCCGATCCCGGCAGTAGCGTCCTCCTTTTCGGCTTAGCGTTGGCTGGACTTGCTCTTTTCCAGTGCGCCCTCGGATTGCAGAAAGCCAGGGCGGGCGCTGCTTGAATCAGTTCTGACTTTCGTCCGACTCACTGGTGGCGGAGCATGCCTCCAAATATTGCCTAGTCGCGCGAGTGCAAACTGGCGTACTGATTCGGCGTCGCGCGTCCAAACGAACTACCTTTCTGAGCGGATACGCCGCGCGCTCTTCCGGGTGGACATTTTGCGCTAAATTATGGATCCATCAAAAAGCCTGTTTTGGCCCGACGCCGAAAGTCCAAACTGGACTTGCTTTGGCACGCGAAAGGCGTCGGCCAGCCTTGCGAGGCGCGATTGTCGATCTTATATTTAATTGCGCGTGCAGCGCAAAACAGCGGGAGGTTCAATATGCCAACAACCACAATTGCTGCTCCAAAAAGTGCTCCTGCAGCGGAGAAAGATTTTTTACCGCTTCAGGGGACCGATTACGTGGAATTTTACGTGGGCAACGCCAAGCAGGCGGCGCATTTCTACAAAACGGCGTTTGGTTTTCAAGGCCTTGCTTATTCCGGACCGGAGACCGGAACGAAAGATCGAGCGAGCTACGCGATTCGTCAGAACAAACTCACTTTTGTCCTGACTACGCCCACCCGGCCAGATAATCCGATCGCCGATCATATTTACAAACACGGCGACGGCGTGAAAGCGATCGCGTTGACGGTCGAGGACGCGACCTCGGCGTGGGAGGAAACGACCAAGCGCGGCGCCAAGAGTTTTATGAAACCCACGACGTTGTCGGATAACGACGGTGAGGTGGTCATGAGCGGCATCCACACGTACGGGGATGTCGTTCATCTTTTTATTGAGCGCGAAAATTATCGCGGTGCGTTTATGCCAGGCTTTCGCAAATGGAAGTCAGCCTACAATCCGCGCCAGACTGGGTTGCAATATGTTGATCACTGCGTCGGTAACGTCGGCTGGAACCAGATGAATCCGTGGGTGAAGTTTTACGAGGATGTAATGGGGTTCCGCAACATTCTCAGCTTCGACGATAAGGACATCTCGACAGAATATTCGGCGCTCATGAGCAAGGTGATGAGCAACGGAAACGGGTTTGTGAAGTTTCCGATCAATGAGCCGGCCGAAGGCAAAAAGAAATCGCAGGTGGAAGAATATCTGGAGTTTTACAACGGCGAAGGCGTTCAGCATGTCGCCATGGCCACTAAGGACATTGTCGGCACAGTGACCGAACTGCAAAAGCGCGGTGTGGAGTTCCTCAACATTCCTTCCAATTATTACGATACGCTGCTCGATCGCGTCGGTCACATCGATGAAGATCTCGAGCCGCTGAAGCGATTGGGAATTCTCGTTGATCGTGACGATGAAGGTTATTTGCTTCAAATCTTTAGCAAACCGGTCGAAGACCGTCCGACGCTTTTTTACGAAATCATCCAGCGCAAGGGCGCGAAGAGTTTCGGCAAAGGCAATTTCAAAGCGCTTTTCGAAGCGATCGAGCGTGAGCAGGAAGCTCGAGGCAATTTGTAAAAGGAGGAGGATCGACAATGCCGTATTATCAAAAGCTCGGCGAGATGCCGAGAAAACATCACATCTGGTTTCATCGCAACGGTGCCACGCCTACTTACAAGAACGAAGGCATCGCTTACGAGCACGTGATCACGACCGAAGGATTCAACGAAGCCTACTCGATCATGTATCACCTGCGTCCGCCCACGCGCGTGCGCAACGTCAAGCTCCTCAAATGCGAAGAGCTCAAGAAAGTCACAGACAGTCCGCTGCGTCATCATCATCTAAAGACTGCGAACGTCCCGCGTCGGGGCGATCTCTACACCGGTCGCATCCCGATTCTTTTCAATCAGGACGTGATCGCGTATCGTGCGCGCCCTGAGAAAGCGTACGGAAAGTTTGAGTATTACCGGAACGGCGGCGCGGACGAGATTATCTTCGTGTTCAAAGGCGGTGGTACGGTCGAAAGTGTTTTCGGGAAACAGCGTTATCGCGCCGAAGATTACATCGTTATACCGCGCGGCATTACTTACCGGCTCGTTCCGAACAAAGTTGAGGAAGAAGATTATTTGATTTTGGAATCGGTGGGGCCTGTGCGAATTCCACAGCGTTATTTAAATCGAGAAGGTCAGATCAAGATGGGCGCGCCATATTCGGAGCGCGACCTGCACGGACCAACCGAGCTGAACACGACGGACAAGGAAGGCGATACTGAGATTTTGGTAAAAGATGGGCCGCGTTGGACATGCGTGACGCTGGCGCAACATCCCTTCGATGTCGTTGGTTGGGATGGCTACGTCTATCCCTTTACGTTCAACGCGCAGGATTTTGAGCCGATTACCGGCACGGTGCATCAGCCACCACCGATTCATCAGACATTCGAGATTCGCGGCTACGTTGTCTGCACATTTGCCCCGCGCCTCCTCGACACGCACCCGGAAGCGGTAAAAATTCCCTGGGTGCACGACAACGTTGAGGCGGATGAAGTTTTGTTTTATGTGCGCGGAAATTTTGGATCGCGCCGCGGGATCGAGCCTGCATCGATCACACTGCATCCGCGCGGAATTCCCCACGGCCCACATCCAGGCACAATCATGGCCAGTAAGAACGCGACTCGGACAGAAGAACTCGCCGTGATGTTCGATACGCAGCACACGCTGGAGTTGACGGAGCAGGCAGTTGCGCTCGATGACGAAAAATATCCGCAGAGCTGGCTTGATTGATCGATTGACGATGTTGCGAACTCATAACTCTGAGATCGAAACCGAGGACCGGCTGGCGCGTCATGCCGAGCCGCTGCCGCCTGGCCAGCTCGGGAAGCTGACGAAAGTTTACCGCGATTTGCTAGACGCCATCGGCGAAGATTCGACGCGAGAGGGGCTGGTGAGGACGCCGGCGCGCGCGGCACGGGCAATGGAGTTTCTCACGCAAGGGTATCGGCAGAGTGTCGAAGAGATTGTCAACAACGCGATCTTCGATTCGGACGCGAGCGAAATCATTCTGGTGAAAGACATCGAGCTTTACTCCTTGTGTGAGCATCATCTGCTGCCGTTCATCGGACGCGCGCACGTCGCGTACATTCCGAACGGAAAAGTGATCGGTCTGTCGAAGGTCGCACGCATTGTCGATGTTTTTGCGCGGCGTTTGCAGATTCAGGAAAATCTCACCACGCAGATTGCCGAGTCGCTCATGAAATGTCTGGAGCCCGGCGGTGTCGCCGTAGTAGTGGAGGCGAAACACCTCTGCATGATGATGCGCGGCGTCGAAAAGCAGAACTCGCTCATGAAGACTTCCTGTCTGCTGGGCTCGTTCAAGGATGACGCACGCACGCGTTCGGAATTTCTCTCGCTCCTGAAAGAATAGCGAGTTTGCTGCGGAATATAGACTTCAGTCTCTGCGCCAGCCCCGAAAGCTTTCGAGTCCGAATCAGGAGCAGCGGAGAAAATCTCCGCTGGCCATACAGGACCGAGCCTAGTTCCGAAAGAAGTCGCAGTCTTATTTGCGAGAGAATCTGTAGTATGTTTCCCATGCGATGCTTCTGACGGTCAGCAAGCGACTTGAATTCTCTGCCTCGAGGCGGTTGTTTGTTCGTCGCTGGAGCGAGGAGCAAAATCTTGCCGCGTTCGGGCCCGAAACACGTGCGCCTTACGGCACTGGTCGCAATTACGTCGCTTATTTTATTTTCGCCGGTCCGGTCGATCCCACTACCGGGATGCTAATCAACATTAGCGAGATAAAAGCGCGTGCGGGCAAAGTCATCGCCGAACGCTTCGACCACAAATTCCTAAACAAGGATAACCCGTCGTTCGCTAATGTGCCGCCGACGGCGGAGAACATCGCGCGACAGCTTTATGTCGATGTTGCACCGCTTTTCTCCGATGTCGATGCAAGACTGGCTGTGTGTCATTTGATCGAATCGCCGGATAGAAGTGCGACTTTTTATTCCGACGGCGGGCGCGAGGCAAATTTTTGGTTCGAGTTTTCCGCTGCACGGCAAACGATGTCGCCTCATTTGAGCAAATCGGAAAATAAGCGCCTCTTCGGCGGGGCGACGTCAGTTCATGGGCACAATTATCGTGCGCGTCTCACCTTTCATCCGCAAAAACTGGATGCTGAAATACCATTCGTCCGGCACGATAAGATCGAAAATTGCATCCAGTCTGTGCGCAGCGAACTCGACCATCGATTTCTAAATAGAGATGTACCGGGTTTGAAGAATCGTCCAGTGACGACGGAGAGCCTGGCGGAATACGTTTATAGTCGTATCAAGCCGCTACTCCCGCTTGATCGCATCCGCCTGCACGAAGCCGAAGATTTTTTCGCGGAAGCCTGGGATGACAAAAGTGTTTTCCTTGGAATTCGAGCGTCTTTCAGCGCTGCGCACCGGTTGCACGTGCTGGCTTTTTCAGATGAAAAGAACGCGGCGCTCTTCGGAAAATGCAACAATCCGCTCGGACACGGTCATCGTTATGTGGCCGAGGCGACGGTAGGCGGAACCTATGATGAGCGAAGCGGAACAGTCTGCGACTTCACGCTGCTGCAGAATGCAATCAAAGAATCGCTGGAGCCCTGGCAGAATCGGCACCTTGATTTGGAGACGAAAGATTTCCGTGAAACGCCTTCCACCGGGGAAAACATCGTGCGTGCCCTCTGGCCGAAGATCGACAATCGTCTGAATCAACTGCTTGTGCGATTGCGTTTATGGGAAACCACAAACAACCGGTTTACCCTAAGAAGAACGTAGCGCATTGGTAGGAACGGATTGCTGAGCCGTCTATTTGGAGTGCGCCGACACGTTGAGGCTTTAAAAAGCGGTGACATCTCACCGCACTCCAAATGGCGCGCCAGGCGGTTGCGCCCTACCAGTTTATGAAACGCTATTTGATTACCGGAGCAAGCCGCGGAATTGGTCGGGCGATCGCGGAGAAACTCGCCGCCGAAGACGTCACACTGCTCTTGCATGGGCGCGATACGGTCGCCTTAGCGGAAACACGCAAAACGGTTGGACCATGCTGCGCGAAAGTTATTCCTCTGATTCACGACCTCGCGACACCGGAAGGCGTTTCAGATTTGGTATCTGAGGTTGGCGATGATCGTCTTGATCTCCTGGTGAACAACGCCGGTCTTGCGGTCGTGAAACCATTTACCGAGATCACGCAGATCGAATGGGACCAAACGCTGGGCGTGAACGTGACCGCGCCTTTTTTGCTAACGCAGCAATTTGCGGCGACCATGCGACCCGGGTCGAGCATCGTGAATATTTTATCGATCGCGGCAAAGATTGGCTTCCCAAACTGGAGCGCCTACTGCATGAGCAAGTTTGCACTCGAAGGTTTTTTCCAATCTGTGCGCGAAGAACTGCGCGACCATAAGATTCGCGTGATTAACATCTATCCGGCTGCGACCGACACCGATATTTGGAGCGGCATCGAGGGCGATTGGCCGCGGAAAAAGATGATCTCGCCGAATGACGTTGCGAGCGCGGTTGCGTATGCACTTTCGCGACCCGCGGATGTTGCGCTGGAGAGTGTCACTCTCTCCAACCTGACTGGAAATCTGTGATGACGTGTCGCAAGTTTCCGACAGCAACATGCTGTAGCCACGGCTCTGTGAGCCGTTTTCCAAGGAGCGCGACCTTCCCGGGAGAGACCGGCCGCAGGCCGGTGGCTACAGCAGCAAAAAAGCTGCTCGTCTCATGATCAAAGCTTTGCAAAGCGAGCTTGGCAGTAACATCATCGCGTCAATCATTGCCTCGCTCTTCTTTCTGGCTGCCGGTTTTGTTTGGGGAAAATACAAGGAGCGCCGGCGGAAATTCGGAAGAAATCTGGAAGAATACGATTTCTATCCGTTCATCGTTACGCGCGAGAATTTCGGCGAATTCAGTCTGAAAGATTTTCGGCTCGGCATGCACTACTTCCTCAAGAACGAGGATTATACTGCGGCACGGCAGCTTATTTTTATTGGTGAACAAAATAATATCCGAGAGAAACTCGAACCGGCTGAGCAAAAAGTTTATGTGCGGCTGTTTGAGAAGTATGACGGAAGGAAAATCGCCGATGATACCAATGAGTTTCTCGAAAATTACGCGCGAATTGTTCGTCTGATCGGGAAATCATTCCCAAACACCGGCATCGAGATTTTGTTGCACAATCTGGCTGATCCGGTGCACTCGCTGATAGTGCTGGAAAACAATGTGACCGGCCGCCATCTGCGCGACGGCACGACCAACCTGCTGATTGACCTCAAAAAGCGCCAGCTTCTCAATGAAGAGAAATTAAACTACGAGCTCAATATCGGTGCACGGAAATTCAAATGCACGACGATTCCGATTACGCGCAAGGAATTCGGGATCGTCGGTGCGATCTGCATCAATGTCGATGTGAACTATCTCACTGAGGAAGTGGTGAGCAGCAAAGAGCGCATCGACACGTTCTTCAAAAATCTTTCCCGCACAGACACGCAACTTGACGAAAATATTTTGAGCAAAGACGAGTACGCGAAGGCCCTGAAAGGCAAACGCCACTTCAAAGACGAGACATTTTGAAATTTGATGGGACAGCTCTCGGAGCTCTCCCTGATTCGTCGGACGTTTCGGAGAAACGTCCCGATTTTATTTCGGTGATGCGTGGAGCGCTGCCTGGTATTCCGCCTTTTTGTGGTACTCGACCAGGCGGAATCCCCATCCGATTAGCGTCGAGAGATCTTTGGTCGTCGCTTTTTTCTGGTTGAGGAACTTCTCGATCTTCGCTTTCAATTCCGGTTGCTGATCGGTCGTGTCGAGAATTTCGAAAATCTCCATCGACACTAACCAATCGTCTCGATGCTCGACCTGTTGCGTTTCCCAAATTTCGCCTAACCGCTCGTAGCCAGTCTTGGTCTCGCGAATTTTTCGGACCTGCGCGTAGAGGTTTTCGAGTCGTTTCCGTTTTGTATCGGATGGCACTTTGATGGTGCGCTCTTTTGGCACGAGCGCGACCTGGTTGTAAGCGTCCTTGTCGGCCGCGCCGTTGAAGACTGAGGCGATCCGCTCACCCACGGCCATATCGTAAGTCCCCCAATCGGGATCGAATAAAACGCGATCGCCATATTTCGCGGTGCAATTCGAGAAGGTGATTAGCAGCAACTTTCCTTCGTGGCGAAGTAACTTGTCGATCTTGCCATCAACGCTGATTCCGCTTTCGAATTCCAGTTTCGTCTTCCTGCCCTCTTCAATTTCGGTCGGCTTCCAATTGCCGATTGGCGAACCGAACCCATCTTTGTGGTAATCGCGTCCGTGGCCTGGAACTTCATTGTTGTTGACCGCGAGCGCGCATGGCCCTTTTGCGTGCAGATAGATCGGCCTGTTATTGGGATCGGCAATCAGTTCGTCGAACACTCCGGTTGCTTGCAGACCCGATGAGTACTCGCAGGTCGCAACGTTGTTGCATTCGATTGCTTTGTTAATGCCTTCAAGTCCGCCGACCTGATAGGCCATCTTGCTCGCAAATTCCTCAAGTACATCCCTCAAATGCTGGAAGTCACGGCAGACGAAAAGCTGCGGCTGCTTCGTCGTAATATCAAATGGCGTGTTCACGGCATCGATGGAGTAGGGGATCTTCTTCACCTCCGGCTCGAGGCACGAGACCGATTCGCCGATGGACGAAAGCAATCCGGCCCCGTAAATCTTCGGATTTTCGAGGGTGCCGATCAATCCATACTCGACTGTCCACCAATGTAAACGCGAGAGCAGCGCCATTTCTGATGGCTGACCGAGATTCTTTTGCCGATACTCCACCAGTCTCCGCGCTTCCTCGACTTCTTTCGGGTCGCTATTCGGCTGCTCTTTCAAAATCGACAGGTGACGGATCGCTTCATACAGCTGAAAATCTTTTTTTGACGACATCGCTTTCGCGCCGACTTCGCCAAAACGCTGCAAATAATTCGAGTATTCGCGATCGACAATGATCGGCGCGTGCCCGGCGGCTTCGTGCACAATGTCCGGAGCCGGCGTGTATTCGATATGATGAATTTGCCGCATGTCGCAGGCGATCACCAGCACTTTGTAAGCTTGAAACTCCATGAACGCCGCCGGGGGAATGAATCCGTCCACCGCCACCGCGCCCCAGTCGATCCGGCCGAGGATCTCGTTCATCTCTTCGATACGTGGAATCCGCTCGAAGGAAATGCCGGTGTCGAGCAGTCCCTGAAAATAAACTTTATGCGCGTACTCGCGCAGGAAAAAAATGTTCTGCCGCATAATGAATCGCCATACGGCATGATCGACCGGCGTGTAATCGTTGTAGCGCTGATCGACGGCGAACTGCAAAAGATGCTTTGGGGTCGCGGCGACGGCCGCGTTGCTGTAGCTGATCCCACTTTGAGATGTCATCGAGATCCTCCTAATAAATATAAGTTATGACTCGTTTGCGAGGCGGGCAAGTCATTCGCGTCGCCTGCAAATTTTCTCCCAAAGATGACGACCGCTATAATTTAGGTTTTATTCCGCCGGCGCGCGATCCGTCGCGTAATCCAAATCACACCGACCAGCGCAATCGCCCACGGCGCGAGAAAAGCGATCGCCACGCCGATCATGCGCAAGCTCCACATCAATGCGGCTACGCCTTGCGCAACGGTGTTGCGAAGCGTCGCGAGGGGACTGGTGTCGGAAGAAACGATGTTTCCCCGGCTGTAAATCTGGATCGAAATATCGGCTGGCGCGGTTTCCTCCGAGCCGTTCTTGTCGATCTTGTCGTGGCGCTGCACGCTCACGTCCTTCATTGCGCCAAGTTGGCTGAGCGACTTCATCATTGGGGCGTAATTTTTCATTGGAAGTCGCAAAAAAATACTCGCGACTTCGCGTCCATCCGGGTCGCGCGAGAACGTTGAGTTACGAATTTCTGCGCCTGATTTCACCGCGTCGGCTTTCAACCGCGCCGCGTTTTGATCGACGTTAGATGTGAGAATGCGCAGTGACGTTTCCTGAACAGGTTGCTCGTCCGTTTCGCGGGAAATCGTGATGTTGAGCGCGACTTTGTCGCGCTTGGTCTTCGCGTTTTCGGACATGCCATTGCCACCTTGCGCGACGCGTTCCGTTTGCACCTGGAAATTCTCAACACGTCCCATTCCCTTGACGCGGCTAACAACGGCGTCGCTTTCTTCCGGAACAATCAACATGCTCAAGTGCGCCGCGACCCGACCAGCGTTGTCACGATCCAGCTGCGCGCTTGTGGTCTGCACCTTTGGCGAGGCGAGCGTTTTGACGTCGTTGTAGACTTTTTCAACATCGTTGACGTAAAGTGCAAGCTGGGTGCGCTCCTTGAGCAGGAACGCCGCCGGTTCCTCCATGTCTTTTTCTGCGAGCAAGATCGTCACGGTGGCGAATTGCACCTGCGAGTCCCAGTACTTCAGCTCGCCCTGCATCTTCTCGATATCCTCGCGCACGCGACCGAGCTCCTTCTCGACTTGAAGCAAATCGGAAACCTTGCCGGTATTTTTTTTCAGCATGTCGATTAAACGCTGTTCCATCACACGCGCATTTTTGAATCGGGCATCGGTATCGAAATACGCCTTCGTCACGTCTTCCGTTCCGAGCGTCTGGTTCTTCAATTCCCCAAGGCCGCGAATTTTCTGAAGAAAGGAATCCAGATAGTCGGGCAGGACTTTGACCATAACTTCACCGCGCAATTTTCCGTTCGCTTGTTTTCGCGAGCCGGTTGTCGCGACGTAGCCGTGCCCTTCGTGCACCATGACGGTTATCCTTTGCACGGAATCCTCGAAGCTCATGACTTCGAATTCGACTTTTGCGCTTCGGATGAGTTTACGATTCGCAAGTGGCGGCCCGACTGCCTCGGCGTAGGTGCTGGGAGCGTTTACTGATTCCTTTTCAAGTGAAGCGGAAGGTTCAGATTTCGCGCGCTCAGGTGTCTGCGCAATCTTACCGGCAGCGAATTGCGATGCTTGCCCAGCATAAGCCTGCGATGTGCCTCCCGCAGAAGCCCCGGGGGTGGCTGCCGCAAAGTTTTTGATGTTGAGCTGATCAGATTTGGCAGCACTCTCGCTAGCGGTTTCGCCCGGTTGTCCGACATCTGGCTGCAATTCAGACCTATCCAGCGCAGTCCGAGCAGCGACGGTCGCTTGCCGCGGTTCCTTCGTGATGAGTTTTCCCATCTGAACCAGTGCGAGAAGAATAGCGGCAACCGTCGCGAGCTGCGCCGAGCGCAGTCGCATAAGATCGACAATGAACTTGGCAATGCTCCCGGCTTTTTGTGGAGCGCGTTTGCGAAAGCCAGACAGCATCCGCCGTTCAAATGCCGGATCGGGTTTTTCGACGCGGAGTGTTTCCTCCAAGATTTTGCTCATGATTTTGTTTTCCTGATGCAACTGACGGCAGGTCGGGCATTCTACAAGGTGCGTGTGTAAATCGTGGCGTTCTTCTTCGGAAAGATCGTCGTGGAGATCGGCTGCGAGAAAATTGTCGATGTTATTGTGGATGGTCATAATCGGTGAAGAGAGGCGAGAGCAGGCCGAAGTTGTTTACGCAGGGTGGCAAGCGCCCGTCCGAGAATTCCACGAAGGGCACCATTTGTTAGGCCAAGCAGTTCTTCTATCGATTGGTAATTCATCTCCTCGAAATAACGCAGCATCAGCGCGCTGCGATGAAGTTCCGGTAAAGCGGCGAGTGCGGAATGTAATTGTCGATCCAACGCGACCGTGTCGGTTCTTTCCGGCTCAATCGCGTCACCTATTTCATGGGGGAGGGGGACGCTGCGGCGTCTACGAAACACATCGCGCGATCGGTGTCGCGTGATCATGCAAAGCCAGGCTGGAAATTTTTCCGGATAACGCACGCGCCAGCGCGATTTCCAAGCTTTGACGAGGGCGTCTTGCACGGCGTCTTCGGCTTCTTCGCGATTTTGGAGAATACCGTAGGCAATGGCGAAAAGAGCGCGACTCTGTGTGCGGATGATCATTTCAAATGCTTCTCGATCGCCGTGAATGGCCGCTCGATACATCTCGTGCTCATTCGCATCCATCATGTCGATCTGAAGCCTAGACGCGCGGGGTCCCGGTTCCGCGCGAAATATTTTGATTTTTGTAGCCACAGCGCTGTGCGCCGTCGTGAAGGGAGTCTTCGACCGCCCGAAGGGGGTGGCTGAAATCAGAAAATGATGACTGTGTTGCCGACGCTGACGAGGTCTTTGAGCCGCGCGGCGTCCCAGTTTGCCAGGCGGATGCAGCCGTGACTCGCAGCGCGGCCGATCGTCTCCGGATTGTTTGTGCCGTGAATTCCGATGCCTGGTTTATTCAAGGCCATCCACAAAACGCCGACAAGATTGTTCGGCCCGGGCGGGAGATTGTAATAATTTTCCGTGCGCACGCCGTAATTCAGCATGCCCTCATCGTAGCGAAACCACGGCCACATGGTCGCGCCGAGAATTTTCCAGGTGCCGATCGGCGCGGGTAACATTTTCGAACCCGGCGTGATGGGAAATACACAGACGAGCTGATCGTTGTCGAAGACCTCGAGCAAGCGCTCTTTGGTATCGACAAAAATTTTGCGTGCCGCGAAGGCGGGATTCGCCGGAATCTGTCCCTGGGTGAATTTTTCCACCTCGAATGGCAAAACGTTCGGGACATTCAACACTTCGCCGGGCTGTAAATGTTCCCAATTTTTGCCGGGGTTCAGTTTTTGAACGTAGGCCTCGGCGGAATGATAACGTTCCGCTACAAACTCGAGCAGCGACGTGTAGGGCAGCCATTTCAATTTTGCCTGCGCGGCATGGCTGCCCGGAACCGGCCCGATAAATTTCAAATCATCTGGCCTGATAGTGTACGTCGTGAAAGGGGTCGGGACCTGATCGAGAAGCCATTGATCCACCGCGCCGGTCTCACGCATGCCGCGCGCGTGCTTGTAAGAGATGAGCGCTTTCCGAAAAAATTCCCCCATTTTCCCGTCGATTTTTCCCGGCCCGAAATCGTTATTATCGAGAAAAATCTGAAGTCGCGTCGCTGTTTGCTCGTCATAATTCGGCAGCGCAACCATAATTTCGGGCGTTGGTTTCGGTGTCGGAGCTTGAGTCGGTATGGGAACTGCACGGTAGATTTCCTCCTGCACCTGCGCCTCGGTGGCGCGCAGAAAGATAGACATGGTAATTAGGGTCGCAGCGGCTCGCCATTTCATCGACCGAAGTAATGCGCTGTAAGGGCGTCCGCGCAACCTCATGCAGCGAGCTATCGCAAGTCGCCTTTTGGAAACATGACGCGTTCCGGGCGCGCGTTGAGCGCCGCCAGCAGCTTTGGAATCAGTCGAGTCTTGATGGAGCCAGCTTCCCGCGGCGGCACCAAATAACGGACGATGGCGTCGATCCACGTCGCCTCATCGACACGAAAAATGACGCGCGGGCGCTCGTGCACTTCCAACTCGTCCACTGGTGTCCGCGCAAGCAAATCGCGATAAACACCAACGCGTTTCATCATTTCCTCGCCGATTTCTTCTTCAACGATTCGCTGCATTGTTTTGGCGACAAATTCCAAATTACTCTGATACGCGATTTGAAATTTAATCTCGTTCCAAATGTACGGGAAAAGGGGCCAGGAATAATTCCACACCATCGAGTCGAGCACCTTCTCGTTCGGAAAACGGATGACTCGGCCGCTTGGATGATCGGTGGAAAGATATTGGCCGCCAAACTCCCAGAGCGTGGTGTCGAGGTAGCCGACGTCGATCACATCGCCGGTGGCATCACCAATTTTGATGCGGTCACCGACCTGGTATGGGCGTCGCAGCAAAATGTAAATCCAGGCAATAAAACTTTTCATCGGTGTTTGCACGGCCAGCCCAATGATGATCGAGCCAACACCGAGCGCAGTGAGCGCAGCGTACCAATTTACAAAAATAATCGAGACGACCATGAGCGTGATGAGCAAGGCGACGATCAAGTGCTCGACCCGCCGAAGCGTGAAACGGGTCGAGGCATCCTCGACACGGCCAAGCACGTAAACTGAAGTTGCCTTTGCAATTGCGAGCAAGATTACAATAAACGTCGCGCCGCGCAGAACGCGCTGAGCAAGGTCGACATGCGGAATAGGGATCGGAATTAGTTTCGATCCAAACACGAGATAAAGGACGGCGAAGGCGATGAGCAAAAGCGCGTGCGTAACGAACCAGAACTTGTCCGTTCCGCGCGCTTTGATTTTTTCGCGCCGCTTTTTTTCGCCGGTGGTGCGCTCCAGTTCTCTTCGGACTTCCGGCTTCTCGGAAATTTCTCCCGCGGTTTCAGGCATGGCACTCACTTATTAAATCGCATGAGCACATGTTCTTGATCGCTTCGCGTAAAGGCATCTGCTGCGCGCGAAAACGTTCGGAATATCGGCTGCAATTCTCCAGCATTCTGCAGGTGGCACGCTCGTCGCGGCGACATAGGCTCGTTCTGTCGCGAGCCTGCCACTACAGTTACGCGACTTTTGCCCAGGCGCGCAGCACTTCAGCGACGCTCCAGGCTTGCGCGATGCATCCGCCCGGGACGTGCGGCTCTCTGGCATCGAACACTTCGCCAATCGTGCCGACTCCAGCTTCGCTCAAATGCTCCGGAAAACGCTCAAGGAATTTACGCGCCGCCGCGCGATCGTGCGGGTGAATTTTCAACCACGCGTCAACGAACGGTCCTATCAACCACGCCCAGACCGTACCTTGATGATAAGCGCCATCGCGCGAACGGAGATCTCCGTGGTAAATCGGTTTGTAGTTTGGATCATCTGGGGAAAGCGTGCGCAAACCAAGCGGCGTGAGCAATTTTTCTTCGACGATATCTACGACGGGGCGCCAATGTATTTCATCAAGAACGGGATGGTCGAGAGAAATGGCGAACAATTGATTAGGCCGGCAAGACGAATCGTTTTCCCCGCCACCATCAACATCCACAACGTCGTAAAGATAAGCGCCACCGGCAAACCAAAACCGCCTGTTGAACGCGACGCGTGCGCGCTCAGCGTATTCTTCGTAACGTTCCGCTGAAGCCACGTTTCCGATCTCGCGAAGCCAACCGGCAAGCCAGCAAAGGGCGTTGTACCAAAGCGCGTTGATCTCGACCGCCTTGCCACGACGAGGCGTGACGACCCAGTCATCCATTTTTGCATCCATCCAGGTGAGTTGATAACCATCTTCGCCTTGCACGAGCAGACCATCATTTGGATCGACATGAATATTAAACTTCGTCCCGCGCAAATGATGCTCGGCAATGTCGATCAAATATGGAAGGAGAAGCTTGAGCGTGGTTCGGTCCTCTGTTTTCGCCAGGTAGCGGCCGAGCGCATGAAAAAACCACAACGTCGCATCCGCGGTCTGATATTTCCCTTCCTTCGCGCCATCGGGAAACATGTTTGGAATCAAGCCGTGGCGGATGTAATGGGCGAAGGTTCGCAAAATGTAACCGGCTTCCAGGGCGCGGCCGGTAATCAATGTCAGACCTTCCAGGCTAATCATGGTGTCGCGCCCCCAATCGGTGAACCAGTGGTAGCCGGCGATAACCGAGCGAACTTCATCCCCAGCCGCATGCGCGCGCGCTTCTTCTTCGAAACGACCGGCGGGACTGATGACAAATTGATCGCTGGCGAAAACAAGTTCAGCGGCGAAACTCCGCCGCGCTTTTGGGATGGCATGGTGCAGCAAACGCGCCCGCCGCTCATGCTCCGAAGTGAGTGCTTCCTGCGAGCTGAGCACCTCCACGATTTCCCACTTTTCGGTTGAGCCGATCAAAGTGACCGCCTGGGCTTCTTCAAGATCGACATGAAAAAATCCGGGACTCCAGAGGTCGCCCTCGTATTGATAGCCGCGGCTCTGCTCGCTGCGATAAAGGACTTGATGAATCTTCTTCGCCGCAATCGTGAAAGCGGCCTGGCCACCGCAAATCTTCATGCGCGTCGGCGGCAAACCGCCGCGCGATGCGGCGACCTCATAGCGATCTCCAATCGCACTGAATTTATAAGGCCCGGCCGAACCTTTATCCACCGCGGTTTCATGATGGCGAAAGTGAAACGCCGGATGCAATTCCAAGCGCGGCCGCGCCGATCCTTCAAGGATGCGATAGCCCAGATGAACCGTATTCTGTAAGTGCGAGAGAATAACGCGCTTCTCCAGAACCAGATCGCGCACGTGATAAATCCAAACAGGCAGGCCATCTTCCAGCCGGAATTCGCGCAGATAATCTGCGCCATGCAAATTGAGTTGACCACCGGCGCGTTCTTCCCCGCCAAGCGAAACGACATCTTTGCGGCCGAAACGAAGGAACTCCGAAACGTGACTCCACATCACGACGCGACCCAGCGGCGCGGGTAGCGCGGCGATGAGCAGGCCGTGGTAGCGGCGCGTGATTGCGCCGGAAATCGTGCCGGAAGCATAGCCGCCGAGGCCATTGGTCACAATCCATTCACAACTGAGCAGGACTTCGCGAGACGTGTTCGCAGGATCCCATTCCATTGTCCGCACGACCGTAGGTTCGTAGCCGTGATCCATCTTTGATCGCTTGCTCAATTCCGGCGCCGGGTCGGTTGCTTGCGCGGAGCTCTTTGCGGCACCAGTCGCAATGCGATCGTGGCTTCGGCCGGTAGAGTCCACCTATCCTGTGTTACAACTGTGAGTTCACCGGGCCCACCGTACTTACGCAATTCGCTCGACCAGACTCGTTCCCATTCGAAACCAAGCAGCGGCGCGAGCAAAGGTTCCGGTACCGACTCGAGTGTTTGTTGTTTGCCGAGGTTGACGATGAGGAGGCGATCATCATTTTGCGTTGCGAAGTAACGCAGGACAAAACTCTGCGATCCGAGCACGGCGCCATCTATGCTGCCGGGAATTTGCTCGCGGAAACGCGAATCTTCCCTCCGCAACCTGATTAGATCGACATGCAGTTGGTAAAGCTCATGGTTCTTTTCACGCTCGGAAAAATCGAGCTTGCAGCGGGCAAACACTTCGGGGTTGAAAGGATTCGGCAGATGTTTCTGCGCCTCTTCGTGTGCCATCGACGGAAACTGCGCCAGAAATTCCAGCCGTCCTTTGCGAATGGCTTCACGCAATTTGTCGTCGCCGATGTCACTGAAGTAAATGAAGGGGGTGGAAGCGCCGAATTCCTCGCCTTGGAAAAGCATCGGGGTCCAAGGCCCCAGTAGGAGCAACGCAGTCATGGCCCGATAGCGTCCAGGTGAAGTCATGAAACGAAGGCGATCGCCCCCGGAGGTGTTGGAAATCTGATCGTGGTTCTCGATAAAAGAAATGAACGCTTCCGGGGGCAGGCCAAACGTCGGCGTGCCGCGCGGCGCTTTCTGCCACGAGTAGGGTTGACCTTGATAAAGGTATCCGTACTTCGCCGCAGAAATAAATTCCTGGGGCGTACCGCTATAGTCGGTGTAATACGCTTCGTTCCGCCCTGTTAGCGCAACCATGGCGGCATGATGGAAATCGTCGTTCCACAAGCCGTCGAGATCGTCGCCGCCCGACTTGCGCGGCAGGATCAATTTGGTTAGCTGCGGCTCGTTTTCGGCCACCAGAATGAGTGATCGTTGGCCGGCGGCCAGACGCGCCGCGCGGCCCACCGCGCCGGCAATGTACTCCTCCGAGCGATCGTGAATATCCTGGGTGGCATCGAAACGGAAGCCGTCGAAGTGAAATTCTTCGATCCAGTAGCGGGCATTGGTGATGAAAAACTCGCGCACCGGGCCGGAGTTCGGGCCGTCGAAATTGATCGATTCACCCCAATCAGTCTCATGCCGGCTGGTGAAATAGTGATCAGAAAAAACGTGCAGATAATTTCCGTCCGGACCGAAGTGGTTGTAAACGATATCCAAGATGACGGCCAGGCCTAACGAATGCGCATGATCGATGAAACTGCGCAAATCATCCGGCGTACCATATTGGTGCGCTGGCGCGAAAAAATCGACCCCCTCATAACCCCATCCATATTTCCCGGGAAAATCGGTGATCGGCATCATCTCGATCACCGTAATGCCAATGCGGACCAGTTCGGCCAACTGTTCGGCCGCCGCTTGCCACGTTCCCTGCGGCGTGAACGTGCCGATGTGCATCTCGTAAATGATTTGCCCTTTCAATTTGCATCCGCGCCATTGCGAATCCGTCCATCGAAACTTCGTCGGATCGATAACGCACGACGAGCCATGCGGCCCGGCCGGTTGAAAACGGGAGGCCGGGTCCGGATGAAAATTTTCATTTTCATCCACGCGGAAGCGGTAGAGAGCGCCTCCCTGGGCGTCTATCGGACCGGAGAAATATCCGCTGGCTTCGCGTGTCAACCGATGAAACGAGCGCTTCGCGTTTCGCTTAGAGTTTTCTTCAAGAACGACATCGAGCCGCTTTGCTTTCGGCGCCCACACTCGAAAGTCCGTCTCGTTTTCCCCGATTAGCTCCGCACCAATTGGATAGCGCCGTTGCACGCCAATCGTTCGCCGGCAATCGCCGCCGCGGTCGTGCACATCAGTAATTTCGCTCTTCATCGTAAGATCGACAACAAACATGCGGACACTACTAAATAAGTAAACAAGCCCGTGAGCCACGCGCTTGCTCTGCGTCGGGCTCGGCCCTCCAATATTTCATCCGAAACTGAACCAATTCGGCTACATCGTGCCCGGCTTTGGGCGATGCGGGCGATCGTTACTTCAGCACGGTTCAAGATCGAGATATAGCCCCAGTCCTCTGCCGCCCGCGCGGCTGAGAGACCACTGACGGCGGGCGGTTACACGTCGCCAAATATCTACAAGTCGGTCATTTCCCAAAATTTTCGGAAGGCGCTCGGCCAAGTGCGATCGACCACGCTTTCGCGTGCGTGTTCGCCCATGCGCCGGCGTAGCGCTGGATCGCAAACGAGTACGCGAATGGCACGCGTGAAATCTTCGACATCGTGCGACTTGGTCACGAGGCCGTTGGCATTGTCTTCGACCAATTCCTTTGGGCCCCCCGAATCGGAAACGACCACCGGCACGCCTGAAGCTTGGGCTTCGATGATTACGTTGCCAAATGTGTCGGTTGTGCTTGGGAAGACGAAAATGTCCGCAGAGGCGTAGGCCGCCGCCAATTGTTCCCCGCGAAGGTAGCCGGTGAAACAGGCTTCCGGTAGATTTTCGGAAAGCGCTTGCGAGTAAGGCCCGTCACCCACCAAATAGAGTTGCACCGGTAATTTTTCCTCTCGCAAACGCCGGTACGCATTCGCCAAAACATCCAGATCTTTCTCGCGCGAAACGCGGCCGACATAGAGTAAGCGCACCTGTCCGTTGGGCGTGTCAAATTTTTCAAAGAAAGCGGGGTCACGCCGCGCTGGACAAAAAAATCCGGTGTCGAGTCCACGCGGGAAAATTTTCAGCTTGGTCGGATCAAGGCCGCGTTTGATCCAGCCTTGGCGATATTCCTCCGAGTTGACAAACACGGTGTCGAGCTGGCCGTAGAACCAATGCATGTAATTCCAAGCGACGCTTTCGAGAAAGCTATCCTCGGTGAGAATGCGGATGTATTGCGGAAAATCGGTATGATAGATGCCGCTGGTTTGAAGATTGAGCATTTTTGCGGCAAGCAATGCGGTCAATCCGATCGGGCCAGGCGTGCTGATGATGATCTCGGTAAATCTTTCGCGCTGGATGTAGTCGAGCATTTGCAGAATGGGTGGAAAGCTAAGCTTTTGGAGTTGATATTCGGGTAGCTCAAACTCACCGATCGGCCGAAAATTTTTGATCGGGATGTCGTCAATGTTCAGATCGCCACGCGAAGTGACGACAATCAATTCCTTGCCGGCCGCAGCCGCAGCGGCCGCCATTTTCCGAATCGTAGTGGCCACGCCATTGACGTCTTCAAGCGTATCCGTAAACCAGGCGCGCTTGCAGTTTTGCAGAACGGGCGGAAGCGCGCCGGTGAAGTGCTGCAGAATCTCGCGCAGCCAGTTGCGTGACGGCGCCTGGCTGTGGAAACCATAAATGTATGGTGACAGAACGAGGAGGATCGGCGCGATGGCGCTCAGAGCCTGGACGCTCTCGACGATGTTTCCGCTGGTGAGGTGCTGAACGAATCTGCGAAAAAAACGATACGCCAATTGCTCGGCCACCATGTTCGCCATGAGAAAAGTGCGGCGCTCCGGTCCGGCGACTGCCTCCATTTGGGCGGCTAGTTTCATTTTTACTTCCGGCTGCGCGAAATAGCCGGAAAGCTCTTTCCAAAGTGATGTGTTTGCCTGTTTGACCAGTTCGAAAATTTTTCCCGACATCACTCCCTGCGCCGCGAAGCTCAGCTTTTCAGCAAGAGTGAATTCGGTCGGGTCGCGCCCTTCCATGAAACGCGAAAACATCTGCTCGAGCAGAGCCGCACTCGGTCCGAGTTTCTCGTGGAAGCGATCCTGAACAAAACGCGAAACGGTATTGTAAAATCCATGTGAGAGGGCGAGGGGAGTGCCGCCCTGACCGCGGGGACAACAGTTTCCTTTACGCACGAACTTCAGAAACTCTGTGGCGGAACGAGCCGCTGGCGTTTCCGTGTAAGCAGAGGCGATAAATTTGCCGCCGTGATCATCTGAACCACCGATGAAGATTTTCTTCCACGGCTCACCGTGAGTGGGTGCAAGGTTGTGAAGTTCAGCTAACTTCTCGATCTTGTCGGGGTTGAGCGAACCAAAAAGATCCTGCGACAGCTCGCTCAGCAGGGCGTCCCGCAGGCCGTTAACACCTTCGAAATGTTTGAAAAGCAAAATGAGCCGCTCAAGGTGGGATGCTTCCAGCTTGCCGTTGATACTGTAAAGAGGATGCGCCACGGCATGGGCGATCTGACCGGCCTCAAGGTAACGTTGCAGAATAAAAATGTTGCCGCGGGCGATCGCAATGTCGGCATGCTGTGCTTCGGTAATGCCCCAGACCAAGATATGAATTTTACATGGATCTTGCGGGAAATACGTCGTAACCTGCTCACTGATAATGGTACCAGACAAATCCGCTATTTGCAGGCACCCGGCGATCGTGTCGTGATCTGTAATCGTCACGTAATCCATCCCCCGGTCGAGCAATTGTCGATGCAACTCGCGCGGGTCCGAGTAGCTGTCCGGAAAATCAAAGCGGCGAAAAAGCCACTCCTCCGAACGGGCGCTAAAACGCGAATGAACATGGAGATCGCACTTGCTCATGGCTAAGTGGCGGCGGCGCGCACGCGCTGTTCCGCAATCCAGTCGCGATATGTCGTCGATGTCCGGACCTCTCGCATGGCATCTAAAGAGTCGAGAATCTGTCGCCAAATGCGCGGGTAAAGGAGATCGGGCGGATGAATGCTCACGCGCAAAAGTGGCCTCGTTTTCAGTAGCTGGAAGAGTGCGCCATTCCAAGCCAGACTTATCGCTCGTCGCCAGGAGTTCCCTACGCTGTAAACAACCGAGCGCGTCGCGAACTCCTGTCCCGTGCGCAGGTCGCGCACCGTCCGCAGTCGCGTCGTATACTCTAAATCGGCATCCCGCGCGGCGCGCTCGGCTTCTCTGCTCAGCAACCAGGCGGGTGCGACGAAACCGCGCGGTGTCAGGCCAGCTTCGCGGAATTGATCACGTGCTTTAGCGATGCGGCCGAACGCCTCGCCATAATCTAGATCGTAGAACTCTCCTTCATGTCGCGTGTAGAAACGCGTGATGAACTTATCGCGCAACGTTTCTTTCGCGCCTGCCGACCGCTCGTGGAAATAGCCGTGGATGACGATTTCGTGTCCGTCTGCTTCTAGATCGCGCAGCCAGGAAACGAATTGTCGATCTTGCGCGAAGAGGCCCTCATGATGGTAATCCGGCACGACAAGAAGCGAACAGACGCGCGCCCCTTTGCGCGACACTTCGGAGATGATCCTCTCAATCGTCGTCTGATTGGAAGGCGCAACGTCGTGGACCGACACGATGAGTGCGTCTTGCCTTGCGCTCGCCGTTGCGATTACCGGAAGAAACTCCGTGGCCACAATCGTCGTCATTCGCTAAATTTTCGACGGAGGTCCCAGAAGAACAAGAGCAAATTAAACAGGTGGATCGGGCAGTCGCTTGTCCGCCAATAGACGGGCGCGTCCGGTAGCGAACTCGATAGGGGGGGTGACGGCGGAGCCCCGTGTTCAATAGCGCCGTCGGCAGACCTCCGAAAGCTCTCGGGACCAGGCCTGCCCATCCACTCTGCACACGACGGTTACAGCCCTTCCATTCTCAAGATCGCGCGAAATTCTTTGGAGCCGAGCGGCATGACGGAGAGACGCGATTGACGGACGAGCTGAATTTGGTCCAGCGAAGGCTCGTTCTTAATTTGATGCAGCGTTACCGGCCGCTTAAGCGGCCGCACCGGCACAAGATCGATAGTGCTCCAGTCTTCATTCGGCGCCGTCGGATCGCGGTAAGCAGTTCGCGCGACTTTCGCGATCCCGACGACCGCCTTCTCCTCGCCGCTGTGATAGAAAAGAACTTCGTCGCCCTTTCGCATGCGGCGCAGATTATTTCGCGCCGTATAATTACGCACTCCGGTCCAGCTCGTCCTGCGATCGTTTGTGAAATCCGACCACGAATATGAAGATGGCTCCTGTTTCACGAGCCAAAAATTTTTCATGCGCAGGGAAAGCTAGCTTATTTTCACTTGCCGCAAACAAGGAGTGGCGCCTTCCCAACGCAGTAGCCCTTCACCCTGCCTACCAGGCCGAAGTTTAGCGAAGACGGGTCGAGGGTCGACTGGCGTTTCACCCCAACAGAGCGCCGTCGCGACAATTGCGGAATCGCCGCTGCTTGATTCGACAATCGCATTCCGATGCTTCAACATCGACATGATGCCGCGTCTCCCCTTTATTACATTTGAAGGATCGGAAGGTTGCGGAAAATCGACCCAGGTGCGGCGACTCGCGGCGCGATTGGAAAAGCTGGCGATTCCGTTTCTTTTGACGCGCGAACCAGGTGGCACGCCGATCGGCGAGGCCATTCGTCAGCTTTTACAATTTGCGCCGCAGAGCGCAGATATGACGGCCGAGACGGAGTTGTTGCTCTTTGAAGCCAGCCGCAGTCAGCTTGTGCGCGAAGTTATCAAACCCGCACGCGAGCGCGGTCTCTGCGTCATCGCCGACCGTTTTTTTGATTCGACGACTGTTTATCAAGGCGCGGCGCGACAATTGGATCGAGAGGTTGTTGAAGACCTGAATCGGTTCGCCGTAGGCGATTGTGTGCCGGACATTACTTTTCTCCTCGATGTTGATGCCGCGACCGGAAAACTGCGCATGCAAGCGCCTCGGCGCCCGGACCGCATGGAGCAGCAATCAGCTGAATTCTATGATCGAGTTCGCGAAGGTTACCGGAAACTCGCCAGACGCGAACCGCATCGAATCGTCTTGATCGACGGTTCGCGCGTCGCCGGCAAAATCGAGAATGAAATTTGGGAGATTCTTTGCACGCGTTTCCCAACGTTCGCGAAGTCGGAAGTCGGCGGGGAGAGGACAGAAATTTAGATGGCGTTTTCACGCACAGCCGCGCTTGGATATTTGCGTCGCGCCCACGAGCAAAAGCGATTGGCGCACGCTTATTTGATTTCGGGTCCACCGGGAAGTGGCAAGCGCCAGGTCGCAGCGGAGCTGGCGAGCATTGTAAACGGAACAAATCCAACCGACGTCTTCTCAGCAAACGCGCGCGAAATCTTTTTGGCCGAACCGGAGTCGAAATCTCGCCGGATCATCATCGAACAGATTCGTCAGTTGGAACACGCTTTGCAGATGCAGGTGTCGAACCATCGACGCAAAGTGGCAATCATTTCCGAGGCAGATCGGTTGCAACCTCAGGCGGCGAACGCGTTTCTGAAGACCCTAGAAGAACCGCCCAGAAATTCACTTTTGCTTCTGCTCAGCGCGTTGCCTGAGGCTCTACCGGATACGATTCTCTCGCGCTGCATTTCCATTCCGCTCGCGATGAATGGCGAAAAAAAAAGGTTGACTCAAGAGCCTCAGGTTTTGGAATTGCTTGGCGAAATCGCGGCGGCAAAAACTTGGAGCGTGCAGACTGCTTACCGAATCGCTCGCGGTCTGCAGACCTTACTCGGCGCAATGCGGGAAGAAATCCGGGCGCAAAACGCCGAAGCGCTCAACAAGGAGGAATTGCGTTACCGGAATACCACCGACGGAGCGTGGCTTGATGAGCGTGCGGAATATTACAAGGCGTTGACCGAAAGCTTATACATCCATGGACGCAGCGAGCTTATTGAAATTTTGTTCGAGTGGTGGTCGGATGTCCTGCGCGCGCGCACCGATGTGGATTTTCGTACTCTGCCGGCCGCAAAAAAAGAGACGACTGCGGTTGCGAGACGTCTCACCTCGGCGCAAGTGTTCCGCCGGATTCGGCGCCTCGAGCAGCTGCGCGATCATCTTGGCCGCAACATCCAGGAAGCGCTCGCGATCGAAGTTGCCTGCCTCGAAATTTTCGGATCCTGATTGCGAATGCCCGTGAAACGCACATTAGCCGTGGGCCTAATCGGCTACGAATTCATGGGTAAGGCCCACTCGAATGCGTGGCGGCAGGCGCCTCGGTTTTTCAATCTGCCGGTTGATGTGCAAACAAAAACCATTTGCGGCCGTCGTCCTGCCGCCGTGAAGCGAGCTGCCGCAACATTTGGCTGGGCAAATCAGGTGACCGACTGGCGAAAGCTCGTCGCCGACCCGGAGATCGACATCGTAGATATTTGCACGCCTAACGATACCCACTGCGAGATCGCCATTGCCGCGGCGCGAGCCGGCAAAGCAATTCTGTGCGAAAAACCGCTCGCCCGAAATGTCGATGAGGCGAAAGACATGGTTACAGCCGTCAAGAAGGCGCGCGTTGTCAACATGGTCTGCCACAATTACCGGCGTATCCCAGCGATTGCTCTAGCGAAACAGATGATCGAACGCGGCGAGATCGGCGATCGCATCTTTCATTTTCGGGCACGGTATGCGCAGGATTGGATTGTTGATCCGGATTTTCCGCTGGTCTGGCGTTTGCAATCAAAGATTGCCGGCTCCGGCGCGCTCGGCGACATTTTCTCGCATATTGTCGATCTCGCGCGCTATCTCATCGGCGAATTCAGGGAAGTTTGCGCAGTCACGGAGACATTCGTTAGGCAACGTCCATTGGTAGGGCCCGATACTGCCAATTCGGTCCGCCAATTGGACGCACTCGTCCCGCGGCGGGCTCAGAGTCGGGCGGGCCGTTCGGTCAAAAAGACTGGACGCGTCACAGTGGATGACGCTGTCACAATGATCGGGCGTTTTCAAAATGGCGCGCTCGCTTCGTTGGAAGCGACTCGCTTCGCGCCGGGTCGCAAAAATTCCATCACCCTCGAGATTAACGGCAGCGCCGGGTCGCTCTTTTTCGATCTCGAAGAAATGAATCGTCTTAAATTCTACAGTCGTCGCGACTCGCAAGATCGACAAGGTTACCGTGACATCCTCGTAACCTGGCCCACTCATCCTTACATCGATAAGTGGTGGCCACCGGGGCACATCATCGGCTACGAACACACTTTCATTCACACGATTGCCGATTTCGTGAAAGCGGTTGTTGCTGGAAAAAGGGTTGAGCCATGTTTCCAGGATGGTTTGCAAAACCAGCGCGTGCTGGATGCGGCCATGAAGAGTGCGCAGACCAGATGCCAGGCAAGGATTTGAAACCGGTCTCATTGCGCTGGACTAACAAATAAGATCGATGAAAACTGAGAAGATGAAAATGCTTGCGTTGCTGGCGTGCGTTTGGTTAATGAGCACCGCCACGCAGCTATGTGCGGAAAATCCCTCACCGAATGCGTCGCTGTGTGGGCCGTACCCGAGCAATTACAAGGAGATCGTCATGAAGTGGCTTGAAACGCAACTGATCGACGCGGCCAGCGCGCGCATCGAATGGAATGGAGATCCGAAACCGGCTGATCTTGGCCAGCAGAGCCAACATCTTTACGGTTATCTCGTGCATTTCACGGTCAACGCTCGAAATCGTTTTGGGGCTTTTACCGGAAAACAGGAGCACGGCGCGCTCATTCGTGACGGGCAGGTGATTAAGGGTCTCGGATTTGGTTACCAATGAAAAAGCTAAATTATCGATCTAACGTTTCGGGGGAAGTGCTGGTTATTGTCATCATTCTGATCATCTTGATCGGCGGTGGCTTATGGTGGCTCGTTTCGCACAAGCAGGACGTGGACAAGGAAGCTCGCGCCTTTGGCCGGGAGATGGTTAAGCGAGTTACGGTTGATCACGACGCGGCATTCTTTTCGAGTCACCTAAGCCCGCAGGCGCGTCTGGACATTCCGCCCTTCCAACAGCAGGAAACTATGAACCAGTTTCAGCAACTAGGCGTGCCCGCTCAGCCGATCCAGATCGACGAGAATATCACTTGGGAGGGTCCTTGGCAGTTTAAGTTTTTTGAGCCGAGAGGATTTTTCACTGCGCACCTCAACTATCCGGCCGGTCCCGCAACGCTAGAAATCGCAATCGATCACCCGGCGAGCAAGTGGCAGCTGATCAACTTCACGTTTACTCCACCGCGCGTGCGTTAGGCGAGCAGGCGATCGAGCGAATCGACGCAGATCTGCGACCACGTCTCTAGTGTATCGCGGCGCTGGTGCAACTCTTGTTTGTCGACAAACACCAGATTCGTGATCATCGCCTCGCGTTTCTCGACTTTTGGTTCTGCCAGCCGGAAAACGTGCACGATCCCCAGATGGACCCGGCCGACTTCGGTCGTGTCGTCGTTTAACAAAGCGACAATGCGATCTTCGAATTGCGCTTCAATCTTGATTTCCTCGTTCACTTCGCGTTCGACGCCGGCACGATAGGCCGCTTCATCCAAGGCGAAGAGCGATTCGTCGCTCTCGTTCATGTGGCCGCCGATGCCGATCGATCCTTTGGCTACCAAGCGTTGCTCGCCCGCCTTCTTTCCCCGCACGTAATAAAGAACCTTGTGGTCAAACGCGAGCAGCGCATAGGGGATGATCTGCTTATGCGCCGGGTCGTTCTCCGCCTGCGGGCGAGGCAGAAAGAAATTGTTTCCGCGCGATAAAATTGTATTGAGATACCTGCGCGGGTCAAAGTTCAGCCCCTGAAAACTCCCGAGTTCGTCGAACAGACTTCGTTTGATGGCGAGAACGTTTTCGTTAGGCATCATATTGTGGCGCAAGGTTCCAGGTTGCAAAATTGTGTAAACCGCAAGCTAGAAACTTGCGCCACATTTCAGAACGAATAACTCACGCCAATTTGCGGCCCAAACAGATTCAAGCTTGGATTCGGATCGGTTTGGCCGCCATTGGAAAGGTGCTGATAAAGAATACCCGCGTTGATTTTCCAATTTTCGGTTAATTGGTAACTCAGGCCCGCCGCCGTCAAGATGTTGAAGGTGAAATCCTGGCCTTGTGCACCCGGCACATTCGGGTGGCTGTCGATCCAGCCCAAACCGAGGCCTCCGGAAAAATAGGGGACGAGCCGGCTGTTTGGCTGCACAAAGTTGTAGCGCACCCCGAAATTCACACCGAAGTAGTGATTCTCGACGCCGCGAAAAATCGGCTCAGCCATGGCTGTGACACAGAACTGATTGTAACCTCGTAACCAACCTTCGTTATCGTTGACGCCCCAGCGGACCCGGCCGGATATAAACTCCGCGCCGATCTCGTAGCTATTTGGGTTGCCGAAAGCGCCTAACAAGTAGGCGGATTCAGCTGCAATCTCGAACCGCGGCGGGTTTAGCTCTTCGCTTGCAGTGGTGGCGCTCTGGCGGCCAGCGAACGCCAGCAGCGGAAAAAGTGCAGCGAAAAACCGACATGCTGCACCATAAATTCTCATGCGCGCGAACGATAGGATGAGTTCGACCAATTGCAATCGGCGCAGAAATTGTTTTAGAGGCGCGTGCCCTCACGCGCAGGTGATGGATCGCAATCTGAGAGCTCGATGCCAACCGGAGATTTGCGGTTGGAGGCAGTCGCCACTGCAGAACTCCGCAAGATCGACAGGCAGCGCGCTGGCCCATCCATGGTCGTCGTCGATCGCCAATTTCGCGGAATGCAATGCCTGGCGCGGCAAGAGTAACTGTTGAGCCAACGCAGCTGTCCAGCCGTTTTCGATGAACTCGAGATAAAGCTGCTCGTTAGGCCCGTAAATTTTATCGCCAACAACAGGGTGGCCTAACGAGGACAGATGCACACGAATCTGGTGGGTCCGCCCAGTCCGCGGGACCGCCCGGATTAAACTGAATTTCTCGATGGGTAGGGCGCGATAATGCCAGTCCAGTCCGCCAATCGGACGGACTCGTCCCGCGGCGAGCTCGGACGCGGCCGCGCCGCTCGCAAATTGGTCCGGATGCCCGTCTCGGACTGTTGACCTAACAAAGCGACGCTCAACTTGAAATTCCGTCTGTGCAGGTGCGCCGGCTAGATGAATTGCTTGCTTGAGCCAAATCGCCGATTGTCGATGCTTGCCTTGTCGATCGAGCGGGGCATCGACCATCTTCTTTTCCCATTCTGGCCAACCCCAAACGATCGTGAGGTATTCCTTGTGCAGTCTGCCTCGCTGCATCAACAGTCCAAATCCCCGCGCCGCTGCATTTGTCTTCGCGATCAACACTAGCCCACTGGTTTCGCGATCGAGCCGGTTGATAATTGAAACCTGCCCGGAGTTTGTAATTTCGAAGGCGAGGAGTTTACGCAGCTCACCCCATAACGTCGGCTGGTCGTTCGGTTTGGTCGGATGCGTGAGAAGAAACGGCGGCTTATCGACGACGAGATAATCGTCCGTTTCGTCAACGATCGTGAAGCTTTGAGACGGAATCACCGTTTATTTGGAGTGATGGAGTAATGAATCGCACAGTTTGCATCGTTCCAAGCTTCAATACTCCATTTTGGACGCTTGACCTGGCTGGCAAAACCGCTTTACCTAACGCCTCACGCGACCGCTGAAACCGCCGTGGACCTCAAAGATATCAAAGCCATCATCGACTTGATGAAGAAAAATGACCTCTCGATCTTCGAGCTGGAGAAGGATGGCTTTAAATTGAAGTTGCAGAAAGGAACCAACGGCCAGCCGATTTTGACCGCGCCCATCGCGCTTGCGCCGTCGGCTGCTTCAGCACCCGCAACCCAAAGCGGCGCCGAACCAGCTCCCGCCACAGAAAAGCAAGCGGCCGCTTCGCTCAAAGACATCGTTTCCCCGATGGTGGGAACATTCTATCGCGGCGCTTCCCCCGATGCGCCGCCGTTTGTCGATGTTGGAAAGCAGGTGGATGAAGACACAGTAGTTTGCATTATCGAGGCGATGAAAGTGATGAACGAAATCAAAGCCGAAACCAGCGGAGTCATCGCTGAAGTGGTGGTCGAGAATGGAAAACCGGTACAATTCGGGCAAGTGCTGTTCAAGGTTCGCTGAGGCGTTGGCAGAGCGCTATGCCAGTCCGGCTCTGACTCGGCGGGCACACCGGATCGTGCGTCGCACATGTTTGAAAAAGTTCTGATTGCTAATCGGGGCGAAATCGCGCTCCGCATCATTCGCGCTTGCAAGGAACTCGGGATTCGCACGCTTGCAGTTTATTCGGAAGCCGATGTCGATTCGCTTCACGTGCAACTGGCCGACGAATCAATTTGCATTGGCGCTCCGCCGAGTTCGGAAAGTTATCTGAAGATCGACAGAATCATGAGCGCAGCCGAAGTGGGCGACGTGGATGCCATTCATCCTGGTTACGGTTTTTTGGCAGAGAACGCGCATTTCGCGGAAGTATGCGAAAGTTGCAATATCAAGTTTATCGGTCCGTCCGCCCGCGTGATGCGTGCGATGGGCGACAAAAACTTAGCGCGCGCTTTTGCACGTAAATCCGGCGTGCCGGTGACGCCGGGAAGCGAAGGCGCGGTCGACACTGAAAACGACGCGGTCAAAGTCGCGAAGAAGATTGGTTATCCGGTGATGATCAAAGCGGTGGCCGGTGGAGGCGGCCGCGGCATGCGCATGGCGCACAATGAGCCCAGTCTCATTACTGGCTTTCACAACGCCCGCCTCGAAGCCGAGAAAGCCTTTGGAAACGGCGACGTTTATATCGAGAAGCTCATCGTCAACCCGCACCACATCGAGTTTCAGGTCGTGGCTGATAGTCATGGCCGCATTGTTCATCTCGGCGAACGCGATTGTTCGATTCAGCGGCGCAACCAAAAGGTCATTGAAGAATGTCCTTCGCCGCTCATGCACGCGGGCTTGCGCAAAAAAATGGGCAACGCCGCGGTGAGGCTGGCCAAATCTGTAGGTTACGAAAATGCCGGCACCATCGAATTTTTAGTCGACGACAAGCGCCATTTTTATTTCATGGAAATGAACACGCGCATCCAGGTGGAGCACACCATCACAGAGGAAGTTTACGGTTGCGACCTGGTGAAGGAGCAAATCCGTATCGCGGCCGGCGAGCGACTTTCGCCGCATGTGGCGCACGCGACACCGCGATCCCATGCGATTCAATGCCGGATCAATGCTGAAGATCCAGCGAAAGATTTTCAGGCTTCGCCTGGACGAATCGCATTTTATTATGCGCCGGGAGGACGGGGCGTGCGCATCGATTCACACGCCTACACCGGATACGTAGTGCCGCCGTATTACGACTCGATGATCGCAAAACTCATTACCGTGGGAGCTACCCGGGCTTCGACCATCGCACGAATGCGGCGAGCGCTCGACGAATACTACATTACTGGGATCAAGACGACGGTCCCATTTCATGGCGCAATCATGCGCCGTGCTGAATTCCGCGAAGGCAAGTACGACACTGGCTTTGTCGAGCGCGTGATGTCTTCGGAAAACTTCGAGCTGTGCTCAACGGCCAGCCGCCTCCACGAGTAGGAACATTGCGAAATCTAAGCGATTGGCGGCTCTACGGTATCTTAGACCTAAGTTATATCGATGTCCTGGATGCGGCGCGTGTCACCAAGTCAATGATTGATGGAGATGTCGATCTTATTCAACTGCGCGGAAAACGGCAGGCGCTTGGCCAGCTTGCCGATCTTGCTGGACAGCTTCACGAGATTACGTCCCCGTTTTCCGTCCCCTTGATCGTGAACGATTACGCCGAAATTGCAAAGCACGTGCCGATCGAAGGCGTGCATGTTGGCCAGGATGACGACTCGGTTGCGGTCGTCCGGCAGAAAGCGGGGCGGCCGGTGGTGGTGGGAAAATCGACACATAGTCTCAAGCAGGCGATTGCGGCGAAACGTGAAGGCGCTGACTACGTCGGTTTCGGCCCAATTTTCGCCACACCTACGAAACCAGGCTACAAACCGATCGGATTGAAAGACATCAAACAGGTACATACCGATGTTAGCCTCCCAATCTTTTGCATTGGTGGAATCAAGATTGACAACCTCGCCGAAATCATCGCTGCCGGCGCGCGCCGCGTCGCCATTGTTTCCGGTTTGCTCAAAGCTCCCGATATCGTCAAATACGGGCGCGCTTGTAAGAAACTTCTGACTTCTGACTTCTGACCTCTGACCTCTGTCCTCTGTCCTCTGTATGTCTGTTCTTTCCAATCTCCTACGATTTAACTGTTCAACCGTTTAACGCTTTACGCCTCCATGTCTGTTCTCGTCGTCGGTTCCATCGCGCTCGACACGGTCAAAACCCCGGTAGAAGAGCACAGCGACTTGTTAGGGGGATCGGCTTCCTACGCCGCGCTCGCGGCCAGTTTTTTTTCGCCAGTTAAACTCGTCGGCGTCGTCGGCGACGATTTTCCGGAATCTGAGTTTGGTTTTTGGAAATCGCGCAGGATCGACAGTGCGGGCGTGCAGCGTGTGCACGGCAAAACATTTCGCTGGTCGGGCGAATATTCGTGGGACTTGAACACTCGCAAGACGCGCTCTATCGCGCTCAATGTCTTTGAGCATTTCAAACCAGAGTTGCCGGAATCCTATCGCAAGGCCGACTTTGTCCTGCTTGCGAACATCGCACCGTCGTTGCAGTCACATGTCCTCGACCAGATGAAACGCCCGCGGTTTGTCGCGGCTGACACGATGGATTTGTGGATCGAAACCACGCGAAAGGATCTGGACGCGCTTCTGCCGCGTATCGATCTTTTGATTTTGAACGATAGTGAGGCGCGTGAGATAACCAAGGAGACAAGTCTCATTAAAGCCGGTCGCCAGATTCGTAAAATGGGTCCGGGCTATGTCGCAATCAAGAAAGGCGAGCATGGTGCGCTGCTGTTTGGGCAGGATGAATTTTTCAGCTGCGGAGCATATCCGCTGGAGGACATTCATGATCCGACTGGAGCAGGGGATACATTCGCGGGCGGGATCGCCGGTTATCTTGCGGGTACAGTGAGTTCGGTGCATTTCACGGACCTGCGCAAAGCAATGATTTATGGCGGCGTGCTGGCGAGCTTTTGTGTGGAAGCGTTCAGCCTCGAGCGTTTGCGTACTTTGTCGATGGTTGAAATCACGGAGCGCTACGAGATGTTCAAGCTGATGAGTCAATTCGAAGTCTCAGCGTGAGAAGTCGATTCGTTAGGTAATTCGTTGTGCTAAGCGCCGACTTCTTGCTGACACGGAAAGATTGCCTTCGTTAGAGCAGTCCCGAAATCAGCCCCGAGTTTAGTCACAACAGCAATCGTACTTCTGGGTCTAATTATTGCACGCCGGTTGATACCCTCCTTGGCATAAACGGAGTTTTGCCTGGGAATGACACGGAGCCCTTTAACGTGCCGCCGAAGTCGCCACAGGGATGGGGGTTGGTATAGGCATCGGGGTAGGCGAGTCCCCTGCTGGGTCAAACAGAATGTTGTTCCAACAACGGGTGCAAATGCCATAATTGGAGTCGGCATTGGTATGGGTGCTGGAGTTGGTGTCGGCGTAGCTTTAGGGGTGGGTGTAGCTGTCGGGGTGGGTGTCGGTGTAGGTCGCTCAGCAATAGATTGCCCGATTGGGGCGAACTCGCTCTCCTGATCTCGCACGACTTTCCCCACTTGATCGAGTGGGCGATGAACATTTTTGTTGAGCGCGAGTTTGGCGGCAGCGAAAGCACAAGCGCTGGGTTCGTACAGAGCATCGAAGTGCCGGTTCTCCTACCGGAAGAGAACCTTGAGGTCGGGCTCGAAATGCAATACCGCAGCGGCAGCGAGACAATAGGAGCTGAGCGCACAATAAAAGGTTTGGCGATCGGCCCGACATTAGCATGGCGTCCAACAAAGAACGTGCGCTTCGATCTCTCGCCTCTTCTCGGATGCAGCGACCACGCACCCGCCGTGCAGGTGTTCACGGTGTTTTCCTTCTCGGCGGGCCTCAAGCAGGTGATGTAGAAACGCCTGCTTCCGCGCGCGGCTACTAACCTTGATCGGTATGAAATCGGGAGTGAAAAAAGCCATTTCGAAAGCTCCCGCTCGTGGCGCAAGCAGCCATTCGCTCAGAAGCGAGCGATGAGTCTGAACAGCCTAACGAGAATAAGTTAGGCCTGTCGGCTTATAAGCGCATGAAACAAATATCCTAAGGGAAGCAACGTGAGCCCCAGAACAGCACTCCAAAAATCGAGGTAATGACCAACGCTATGTTTGAGCCCCCAATGCATCCACGGAAACAGGTGAAGTGCTTCGAAGACATGAGTAAGCCCGACTACCACCAGACACCCTGCACCGACGATCTGTAGGAAAGACCAAATTGTCTTTCCTCTAAAGAACAAGACTACCGAACCAGAAAACAACATGCACGCCGGCACCAACGCGACGAGTCCTTTAAGTAATGCCGTGTTCATGGTGTCTTGCCGCCTAACACGTGAGCTCGGCCCCCATTTGATATCTTTTTTTGACACTCTGCTCAATAATCAAGAGAATGGAAGGCAGCCGCGCATTGTCGCTTCCGGTTGCGGTCGGCAGCTTATTGACGCCGTTAACACCCAATGATGAAATAGGCAGTCAGAATTCCGATGCAGACCAATAGCCCAGGTGGTGAGTTTGCCAGTTCTTCTCACCGGTGGGTGGTGCTTTTCGTGGCGATTTTGCTTTGGGTTGCTCTGGTCCTTTCAGTGAACATCCAGCGTCCCTGGATCAACGCGTTGGATTATAACGGAGCCGTCTGGTCGCAGTCCGCGCACAATATCCTGCGTGCTGGGTTGGCGCAGACATCGGGGGCTTCCTCCGGTTTTTACTTTGGCCCGCTGCCTATACCTGCTTGGGGTTACTATCTACATCATCCTCCTTTGTTGCACTTGGTTATCACGGCCCTTTTTGCCCTTTTTGGAGAACACGAATGGGTGGCTCGCTTGTTGCCGATACGCTGTTCGCTCGTCAGTGTTGGTCTTCTGTGGTTACTCGTTCGAAGCTGCGTCGGGAGCCGAACGGCAACATTGAGCGCTGCGGTGTTTGCGTCTCTGCCGATGGAGCTTCGATATGGGCAAATGGTGAACTTTGAACCCTGTGTTTTGATGTTCATGCTCGGTGCCCTCTTATGTCTGCGATGCTGGAACTTCTCGGGCAATGCTTTTTGGCGATACGGTGCGCTCGGTGTCATCCTCGCTGGACTATGGGTGGATTGGGCGATGTACATCTTCGTCCTTTCATTGTGCGTCTGTTTGCTAGTCCGATCATCCGAGGGCAGACGTTTCGCTCGAGTTTTGCTAATCGCAGCAATACTGTCCGCTGCTGTTTATCTCATCCGAATTCGTCTGTTGCGTCCGGACGCCTGGGAGAATTTGACTCATGCACTGGTCGTTCGACTCGGCTCCAGCGGTAGCGATCGCTTCACTGAATTCCAATGGATCAAGAGCGTGCTTAGCTCTTTGCTAACACACTTTCTCCTCCTCGGTTGGGTGCTGGCGACGGCAGGAGCGGTGATTACGTTCCGAGCGAGGCATCGTGACGAAGGTAGGCTCTGGCTTTTTCGAGCGTCCGTCTGCGTCTTCGTGATGGATGCGTTTTTTGTCGGTGTTTTCCAAAATGATTCCTTCATTCACCAATACCTTTCATTCTACCTCGTGGCTCCCGTGGCAATCATGGCTGGGATAGCCCTTGATCGCCTCATCATGTTTTTTCAGATTACGTTAGCACCATATAAGCTTGCCCTCGTCGGGGAACCCTTGGCCTGCCTGCTTCTGCTCGCGATGGGAATGGGCGGCACTTTTCAGGCAAGAGCACTTCAATACCAATTCCGCATCCTGGACTACAGGACCGCCGAGCCGCCAAATCTTATTCCAGAATTGGGCGACGCGATCCGGACGGACTTTCCCCCAGGAACGCGCATCCTTTGTAATTTTTTGCCCGAATATTGTCCCCAGTTCGCCTACTACGCACAACGGGACATTCTCAACAACTTATCCGATTACCGATTTTGGCGGCGTTATCTGAACGATTCGACCAAACCGATCGGCGCCGTCGTCTGGATGAGTGCCAAAGCATCGCACGATTTGATCGCGAAGTTGCCGCCAGGCAATAAACAGTTTCTCAGGTTTGGCGATCTCTCGTTTTGTCTCTGGAAACGAAATCAGCCGCCGGCGAAGTAGAGGTTGCGGAGATTAACTTGGGAACATTGGCGAAAGTTTTCGACTAACGAGGCGTACGGTTTCGTTGCCACAGCTCCGATTTCAGCATTCCGGTGCGCGACAGCTGGCAAGACGTGCGGGCGAATCCATTCGCCTGCAAATAAGGCGATGGATCGACAAGTTCATCCGCGCTGATTCCGGCGACGCTATGAAAGAGCCAGTACATCATGCGCACACAAAGTTTGGCGTGTGCGCGCACAAGTACTCCTCTTGCCGGAATTGTGAAATCGGCCAGCAGCCATGCCGCATTCGGCGCAGCCGCCCGCGTCAGCTTGTCGATGATCGCTTTCATCTCATCACACCGAAAGCAGTCGAGAAAAAAATGCGTGACCAGAAGATCGTATGCATCTTGCGTTGACCACGTGAGAATATCCTGATGAAGAAAACAGACCTGCGCGAATGATTCCGGACGGGTCGCGAGAACGCGGGCCCGCGCGAGTTTCAGCATCTGTACACTCGCATCGACGCAATCAACCGTGACGTTTGGATAGACGCGCAGCAGTTCACAAAGGAAACGCCCATTCCCTTCGCCAAGAATCAAGACGCGCTGCGGGCGAGTTATTTTGTCGACCCAAAAAACGCGAGCACGTTGCAAGTCCGGTCCGAAACCAATCGTTTCCAGCAATCGGTAATGGCGCGCGATTCGATCGAAGCTCACACGATTTTTTCGACTAAGAAGAAAACGAGCGGCGTAAGCAGAACCAGATCGGCCAGCGCAGTGCGGTCGTCGCGGTTAATCGGCAAAAAATGAAGCGCGAATAGGAAAACAGCACTGGCCCCGAGACAGATGGCAAGCGGCCAGACACTTGGATCCAAAAACGCAAGCAGTGCGCAGGCGGATGCAAGAAGGATGAGCAGGACCTGCGCGTAGTTTCTGACGTGCTGCCAGCGGGTGGCAATCGAATGTTTGCGCTGCGCATGATCGAGATCGCGCTCCCACACCGCGATGCTTATGCAGTTAAGCGCACATAGGCTGGCGAAGAGAATGGCCGCGAAGCTGATTGTCGATCTTGCAACGCGCACCTGCGGGGCCAGCACGACTAGAGTTCCGCTTGTGAATAAACACCCCACGGAAATCTCTTTCAGGGGAAGTGTTTCCCAAAGTTTGCTGAGCCGCCAATTAATCACGAGGTAGGCAACCGCGATTGTCCCAAGCAACATTCCTCGAATCGCCGTTTGACGATCGAGCGAATCGAAAACGATCACTGCATCCAGCAACGCGACGATCACGGCCAAGGCGAGCCAAATAAGCTTATGATTCGCGCAGAACCTTTGTCGCGCGGATTTTCGAACCTCCGCTGCGAGCGATGTGGCATCGATAAACCGGTCGATCAAATAAATGAGCCACGCCGTGAGGAACAATCCGAGTCGACTCGCGCTCGGCACCTCGACATGCAAGCTTCGCGCGAAAAGCCATTGCCACGCTACCGCCACCAGCGGCGCGTCAAGACATAGGAGATTCAGCCAAGTCAATGAAGACAGTGAACGTCGCGTGGAAATTCAGAATTTCGATCAGGATTTTGTAGCGCGCCCGATTCGAACCAAACTTTTTTCGAGACTTCGAACGTGAATACAAAATCGGTTTTGATCTCAGGTGCCGGTATTGCCGGAGCGACCCTCGCTTATTGGCTACGGCGTCGTGGATTTACACCGACGCTAATCGAGCGGGCATCGCGATTTCGCCAAGGCGGCTACATGATCGACTTCTGGGGTCTCGGATTCGATGTGGCTGAGCGCATGAATCTTCTCCCACGCCTGCGAGAAGTAGGTTACGTCATCGATCGAATAAAGTTCGTGGATGAGAGAAATCACGTCCGGAGCGAAATGGGTGGCGATGCGCTGCGATCCGCGGTCGGCAATCGCTTTATCAGCCTGCCACGGGGCGATCTTGCTAAAGCCATTTTCGATACGATCACTAATGATGTTGAAGTGATTTTCGACGACGTCGTAACCGCCATAGCCGAGGATTCTTCGAGCGTCGAAGTTCAGTTTGAGCGCTCGGAACCGCGACGGTTCGATTTCGTCGCGGGCTGCGATGGTTCGCACTCCCTTGTGCGACAGGTTGTCTTCGGTTCGGAAAATCAGTTTGAAAAATATCTCGGTTACTATGCCGCGTCTTTCTCAACAACTGGTTATCCATATCGCAACGAGAGTGCGTATTTGAGCTATGCTGCGCCGGCGCGCCAGGTCAGCCGCTACGCTTTGCGCGACGATCGCACCGCTTTTTTATTTGTCTTCCCGCGGGACCAACCATTTGCACAACATCCGCATAATCTCGATGCGAAGGCAATTCTTCGCGAGACTTTCGCTAGCGACCAGTGGATCGAGCTTCCCGAAATTCTAAAACGGCTGGAGGACTGCGACGATCTCTACTTCGATTCGGTCAGCCAAATCCGCATGCCGGTTTGGTCGCGAGGACGGACCGTGCTCATCGGCGATGCCGCGTATTGCCCGTCGCTTTTGGCGGGGGAAGGCGCGGCTTTTGCGATGGCGGGCGCCTGCATTCTTGCTGGAGAATTGCAAAGGGCGAATGGAAATCACGCGCACGCCTACCGTAATTACGAACAACATTTTCGAGCGTTCATCGAGCGCAAGCAGCGCTCGGCGGAACGGTTCGCAACGTCATTCGCGCCCAAAACTCGATCCGGGCTTTTTGTTCGCGATCTCGTGTTGCGCTTGACTGTGTTTCCATTACTGAGCGCTTGGCTGATGCGAAGCTTCGTGACCGACCGGCTGGACTTGCCGGACTATTAACCGATCATGCTAACGGCAACGTGCTCGCTGTTGTCACCCTGCATGATTTGCTGCGCGCACAACTCGCGTTGGGTGATCGCGAGGAAAACTAAATTGATCGCCGCTCGCCCTCTCCCGGTTTGAGTCGAATTTCCGTTTTTTTGCTACTGCACGAGCCCTCGACCCCTTAGCCGCCTCGCTCTCCCGAAGCGTCGTTCGCAGTCAGCGCAACAACTCTCGAATTCGCACGAAGGAGAGCATTCCACGTGCGCGCGAGGGGCACCTTGCGGGCTGAATCCCTGCGGCGAGTGAACGCAACCGTTGACGCCATGTTGACGTTATCAGGGTCTGAAATGGCCGTTTCGTGTCGCTAGTGTTCGCACATGTACGAGGGACAACAAACTCTTTTGGGAGGTACGACGGATTTTGAGTCTACTGCGGCGCAGCAGCAAAAGGAAATCAAAGCCCTCACGGCAAGCCTGACAGAGCAGGCCACATAAATTCAGAAGGTGAGCGCGCAGGTCGAAGTGAGCAAAGCGGCACCGCAAATGGTCGTTAATAATCAATAAAGCAGCGCAACCCAATCAGCAGTCACATTTCGCAATCAGGTAATCCAGCAAAGTGATTCACTGCCTCCGAGGCGGCAGGGCATCGCATCGACGCGCCGAAATGCCTCACGCCAAATAACGAAAATTCAGAAAATTTTTGATTGTCATGCGCGACCGTCGCCCGTTTGCACAAGCCCCAGTGCACCGGAAGGAGTCCCCTATCGAAGGGTGCTTGTTAGGCCTCGCGATGCTTTTCGAGAATCATGTCCCGCACGATGAACATGAAATCGTCTAGGGCCCACCGCGTTTGTTTCGCCGCTGGATTAGTCTCAAAAGCGTAGCGAAAATGAATGAAAGTTTCCTTCCCATCGCAAGCAGCGAGTCGAGATCAGTCGCAAATCCGCCGGCACGTAGTTTTGCGAAGAAAGGCGCGCTGTCCTCAATTTTATCGTGCCGACGTTTAATTTCGTCTCGCGTTGCCTGTTGAAGATCGAAATACTGCTCATCGAATTCGTGTCCCTTAAAAAAGCTTCCACTTTCGCTTCATAACACTACGCGTGTCGAAGCGCGCTCGCTGCGATGAAGTTCGCCCTGACAGGGAGCCCGGGCCTCGGACGAGCTTCCTTTCACCTAAAACCAAGAAAGAGAAGTCATCATGAAATCAATTACCGCACGTATACTAGCTATTACCGTGCTCAGCCTTTGCGCCACACCCTTTGGGCGTGCTCAAACGGCGAGCGGGGTAGAAGAGAAACTCAAATCGATGGAAGATTCCTGGGCCGCGTCTCAGTTGCAAAAAAATCACGGGGCCAGTGTCGTGGACGGGTTGCTTTCAGCGGACTTCTTTGGAGTAAATGAGAAAGGCAAACTCCAGAATAAGGCCGAGTGGCTTGAGCGTATGCGGACCGATACCGATACCTACACCTATGCGAAAAACGACAGCATGGACGTGCATCTCTATGGCCCCAGCATCGCAACCGTGTGTGGCACCTCGACGGAAAAAGGCAAAGATAAAAATGGGAAAAAATTCAGCCGATCCTTCGCTTGGGTCGATACTTGGATGGAATGGGACGGCAAATGGCAATGCATCGCTGAAGGCGCCTCCACGGCCAAAGCCACGCAATAAAAACGCGGCGCGGCATCGCGGCCAAAACTGAGACAAACATCGTCCGTTGACATTGAATAGCGGGCGGTCTTTCACGTCGCGCCAGCGGGCTTCGCATTTTGCCATGAACGCAAGACCACGGGGAGCATCAGTGTTCCCGCGAGGGGAGCGAACTGTCTCGCCTAACGAATCCTAAGGTGCAGGGCATCAAGCGGTCCTCTCTACCCGAACGCCGGGATGCACGATTTTCGTTTTGTCTGGTCTAAAAAAATTTGCCAAATCCAACAGGCGACGCATCGACTGCGGGAATGCGAGGTTACGACCAAGAAGGGTAAAGATAGTAGCAGGGCCAAGCCAGCGACGCGCAGGACGCGTCGCCCGAATTCTAGCCGCCTGGCGTCCGTTCGGGCTTAGTCGGCTTCGCCGGTTTGCCTTTGCGTTGCTGGGCTGCGGATGCTTCGCCGCGAGCACTTGGCGCTGCGTGGCCGGGCGCAGCCGACTCCGCGCGACGCGGTGTCCTTGCCTTCTCATTCATCTCTCGGCGAGGACCAGTGATGTTTTCGCGACCGCTTACCGGCGGTGTGGCTTTCCCCGAAGGCGCTTCGGCGCGTTTGCGCTCGGCTGAGCGTGATTCCTCCGCCCCCTCCTTCTTGGGGGTCGCCTCAACCTTGGCTGCATTCTCCGGCTTGTTCGCCAATTTCTCGGAGCCGGCCTTACCCTTCTCTGTCCCCAGCCCTTTCTGGGCGGTCTGGTCGAACGACTTGATCGCGTCGGCCTTCGGGTGGCCATGGTTCACAGACGCCTGTAGATCGCGATTCTTGCTGGCCGCCTGGTGTCGCGAAACCTGCTCCGAGGTTGCCGGCACGTGCCGCGCGGCCGCCGCGGCTTTTTCTTCGGCAGTCGGCTCGGCTTTAACCCCGCCCGGACCGTTGAAGCTGGCACGGCTGCCGCTCGCCTGCTTACTCACCACCGTGCGGTCGACGTAGGTGTTGTGGATGACGGTAGTGTTCACTCGCGTCACGGCCGTGTTATAGCGGAAGACGTTGCCAGCCCACTGGCCGCCGTAGAAACCGCTACCGAAGTAGCCATAGCCATAGTTTACACCCCCATAGAAACCAACGGTAGGACCCCAGTAGCCGTCGTTAAATACGTAAGCGCCATTCGCGAAGCCCCAGTAGGGCGGCGTCCAGAGCAGGCCGACTTCGGGGGGTGCGACCCACAAGCCTGGCGTCCAATAATAGCCCACATCACCGTAAGCCCAGTATCCGGGAGTCCACAGATAACCATCCACCGGACAGGGCGGCTGCTCGACAACCGGCAACTCGGGCGGAACGGCCGTGATCGACACGCCCATCTGGGCCGAAGAGGACGCCAACGGGAGCCCGATAAACAACAGTGCGGCAAGAGCGAGAGAATGCAGTTTCGTATTCATTTGAGATTGTAATATGAGTGTGGAACAAAAGACGCAAACCGGCCGCTTCATATTCAATCAAGGCGGCGATCGGGTCGGCAAAGCCTTGGACGAAACCGCGCTGCGCACGGCGTCCCGGCAGGATTTCGCCCTTTACGGGCGCAGAGCCGCGCAAGTGCATGGCTTCCCATTCGTCGCTCCGGGGCGCGATAAATGAGGCCATAAAAATGCAACTTAAGTTACCTGGCGATCATCAACCGTGCGTGAAGTGTTCAGGCAAAAGAAGAAAGGGAAAATCGCAAATAAACTTCAAATCAACGTGCCGGTCAGTGGCTTGGACTTGGCAAGCCTGCTCCAAGGTGAGGAAGGGTTTTTCCTCTGCCAAAACAGGGCCAAAATACTTTAAAAGGAGCATCGCTATGCTCACAAAACAGAAAGACAAAACCCGAAAGACACCTATGAAACAGAAACCTAACCCCTCCGGGGACGCGAATGGCGAAGCCCGCCCAGTCAAGGACATCATCGAGCCCGCGAAGACTGTTCGTAGCAAGGTTTCTGTCCAGGCAGCTTTGAACGAACTGCAGGCTTGGGGAGTCGATTGGTCGCCTGTAACCGATCAACGCGGCGAATTATTGGGTGCTGTGTCGAAGAACGAAATGAACCGGAAGGTGGGTGGTATGGGGCACGACCCGAAGACAGAACCGGTAGAAGCACACATGGAAAAAAACAATCCCTATTGCCTCGAAGACCAGACGGTTGCGGAGGCGGAGCAAATTATGCTCGACGCAAATGTTGCCGAAGCTCCTGTAGTAACGCGCGAAAAATTGGTGGTTGGAACAACAAGTCTTGAAGCGATTGCACAGGACAAAGACCGAGAAAAGCCTACAACCTCTGACAAGTCCCGCTGGCCACTGCGGCATCCTTTCTCGTACTTGGGGCCGCTGCTTCGCATGCAGCCGCTACGACCAGAGGCACACAGCCAGATAATCTCCAGTAAGGGTGGCCGGAGGAGGCGCACCCAATACGGTTCACGGCCATAGCGGCCACTAAACCGCCACGGGACCGTGTCTACAAATGGAGGTAGGGACCATCGCGCCGCGATGTTGCTTCCCATCGCAGGAGTGACGCACAAGGTATCGCCCGAGAGTTTTTCGAAGCGATTGCCTCTGATGGGGTGAAATGCAGCCTAAGGAGATCAGTGCCCTTCAAGACGCTATCCGAGCAATGCACGGCTGCGAATCCATATACCGAAGAACTGAGTGGGTTAGTGAGGCGTTGGAGGAGAAAACAGCGTGGGATGGACTAGTTAGAGTTTTTAAATTGATCGGGCATTCCAAAGCAAAATATTGTTATGCTTGGAGCTATCGGGAGGGAAACGAAACCAAGTCTATGGCCGTTCTCGGGATTCCGCCGGTGGACTCTCCGCAGAGCGCGGTGAAAGCGGCGGTAGCGTCTAAACGTCGCCGGGAAATGAAAGAATGAGACGCTTAGTTTCTCCTGGCTTCCGGCTGTCCCTTCTGACCGTGGCGAGTCGATCCTGTTGCCGGACGCAGTGAATCGTTGGCGGGCATACGTAATGTTACGTCCTGCACATAAATAGCTCGACATTTGTTAGGCAATGGTTTAAAAGCGACACCGATCACGTCATCCGACGTTTCAACGAGTAGAGTTTGACTATGGTAATTCAAACGTGGCTGTGCTCCACAAGGTATGCACGGCCTTTTGCTTTTAGGAAAACCGTCAGCACGCTCCCCTTAAACGTTATGACCTGCAAACCAACCATTTCAAGGTCCAGCAAAACATCGTGATGATATTCTGCCATTTGTTTAGAAATGCCAAGCGAGCCGGCTATTTGCGAGATAGTCAAGCCCCTGTCGTTCTCAAACAACAATTTCAGGAATCTGATGGCGTCTGGATGCAACTTGCCCTTTGGGCGCACGCCGGCGAGCTGCTGCTCAAAGTCTGCTACCTTTTGTTTAAGATTCGCATTCTCCGTTTCCAGCGTCGTAACTTGCTCGGCAAGCAACGCGACCTTCTTCTCAAAAAGATCGATTACGTCTTTGCCAAGAGTGGCGGTGGACGCGATCCTGCCGATTTCCTTCGCCGTATCGATCGCGCTCATACCAACAGCGAATCAACGCAGACAGAGGTTGAGATTAGCAATCCAGTTTTGCAAAAGCCGCCTCAAACTTAGCGTCCTCTTTTGGTCGCACATACGCAGCTGTCATTTCGACAGCATCTTCTAAATATAACCGAGTTCCTTGGGCTGAAATCGCTTGGATTCCTGCCGAACGCTCAGGAATGCCCGTTCGATGTGAGAAATCGTGAGGCTGCCTAAGTCCGACGAGCCGACTACCGCTTTGCACTTCGCTGTTTTTCATTCTGCGGACCCCTTTCATTGGGTCCGAGACGCGCCAGCGTGCCGGCCGGTAATCCAGGCTCGCCGAATATCTTGGTTTCCTGCCCGTAGCTTTTAGCCCTGGTAACCGAAGTATTGTCGAATGTGGAACGCATATGGCCGGTTTTCGGTTGCGATTTGGACAGGAGCGCTGACGCGCTTGCCCATTTGCTGCTCCGCCAATTGTTTATCGTTCTCATATGGACAATAATTAAACCAACGTTCTATAGACAAGTTTCGATTATCTCGTAAAAAACTCAAGTGGACTGTCAGGAAAAGTAATAATTGCGTTACTTTCTTTGCGGGCGTACGCCCCAAATTGTTGCGAAATTGAATTGTGGCCGGAATCTGCGGCCCAAACAGTGTCGCCAGATCGCGAAAGACCGATTGGCGGAAGGCGCTCCCGTCATGCCGATTGGCAAACTGCCCCCCCTGTCGCCCTTATGCCCGCCCTAAGGAATCCTGTTGAACTTTTGCAGGGATGTAAGGGGGTGGTGTCGCAGGGCTGGACGCCGCACGAAGGCACTGAATCGTTGCTGCCAGATTACGAGGAATCGGGATTGCAGGGTTGCAATATGCCTAAAGAACGTGCGCGATGATCTAGTCTTCCCACGCATAGGGCCGTCGGCCCTTCATGAAATCTACCTCGCCTGTGCGACGGGACGCGTGCTTCTCATCTTTGTTCGCTTTTGTCGCGCCGCCTTTCACGTCGCTCGTGGGCGTCAGGTCGCGGATTTCGACTTCTCTTTTCTTGTTTTTCGTCGGCTCAGGCTCGGCCGTTTCATTAGCATAATTTACATCTCTACCCGGACGCCGAGCACTGCGCGACGCCCGCATATGGAACAAATAGAAAATCCATACTATGGCGGATATGATGTTTATAAGCCAATAGCAAATTGCGAGCCCAAAACGCGGCCCTGTCGCCTTAATGCACGGCCCCCGAGAATCCCAGTTGCACTTTGCAGGGGTGCTGGCTTTTTCATGAACATGGGAAGCCGCGACACGACGGCTACCAGCCGATCCCTTCAGTTCTGGCAGATGACGCTTGCCTGACGCGCAGTCAGGAGCCACTTATCTCCTCTCTTCATCCAGATATTTGTAAACCGGCGGCGAATGGTTTTCCCCGCATCGGAAGAATCGCCAGTGGGGATAACCGTTTCCCGTCCCATCACGATGACAGTGTCCCCATGATTGAGTATGGACTCGATATCTCGAATAAATGAGGAGTATTTCGTCCCGGAGGTCTTTAGCTCCACAACCGCTTTTTTCCCTTTCAATAGCTGACTATTTGGAGCATTAACGGTGAGGTCTTCTGCCCGGACTTTATCTACCGCTGCCATGTCATTACGCAGCACCGCATCAACGTTCGCGGATTCGAGCTTCCTGATTTCTTGTTCGAGGGCATCATTTTGTTTCGCGCTCTGTGCTAATACCGAGCCGGTTACAACGCAGGTAGCGACTGTTGCGAGTAGGGTCATTTTCATCTTTTTTCACCTTTAATGTTCCTTATAGTTATACATCAGACTTGGAAGCGGTCTAACGAGGCAAAGCTCAGCTAACGCTGGCTCCCGTGAAAGAGCAAAGATCATCTCGGTAAGATCGCTGAGTCTGATCGGCTTGCGAACAATGCAGCCTTTGTCTACTCTCTAGAACACTCCGGCACTTGCCAGTTGTATTCGCCAGATAGGGCCGCCCACATAAAATGGGCCCTCTGCCTTAACGAAGGCGGGGGCCTCGCCGCCGAGGACCCATACGTGCGTGTCCGCCGGCTGCTTCCCCATCAGACGCGCCAGGAATCCGGTGACACCTCCGATTTCCACTTTCACAACGTAGCGCATAGCTTTATGAGAGAAGCTTCCAATCGAGAACGGTTCCTCCCCTTGCGGAAGGATCGCAAGCTTCACAACCCGCGGCTTTGGCGTGGTCGTCACCATTGATACTGTCGTCCGGGGCACACTCGGGTTTAGGTCCTTCATCAGCGTGAAAAGCAAGCCGTTGGCGACGTCCGGCGGCAGCTCCATCTGCTGGGCAATGACTTTCTCTTTGCCCTTGCCGTCGGTGTAACGGACCTTAACTTCGCCTGTAGAAAGCGTCGATCGAGGTGTCCATCGGTTGCTTAAACGACGGACCTCTTCGAATAAGGTGGTCGCTCAAGAGTCGGAATGTGCCGCGTTGAGAGAATATGGTCGTGTCCTCATAGATCGAACCATCTTTGAAACGAAATGTCAGATGGGTGGTTACGCGATCGCCCCGTGCGTCCTGCGTCATCTGACCATCGGCGAGGGCCTTGCCTTCAAGAGTCCGCACCACAAGAAAGCCATGGATCAGGCCTTCCGTGTGGCGCACAGGGATCGTATCTGCGAATAGCGCGTTTGGCTGGAGCGTGGCGGCACAGGCCAGCAGAATCGCGATCAGTGTGGACCGCGCACCTGAGCGTTGTAGTTCTATGCGGAGACCATGGCGAGCGCGCCGTGCCTCTTCCATCGCGGCGTTCATCTCTGCGTCATCGCCGTAGATCGGTGTTGTGTCGACCATGTGGAAAGCTTCGGCCTAACATGTGGGTTACGCGGACAATTCTGTCGGCTTACGCAGCGTATTAGCCGGCAAAAGCCGCAAATGTTCAACAAAATTACACTCGACCTCTGGTGGCCCTGGCATCCCGAAAGCCCCGATGCCTGGCTTCCGCGAAAGCCCGGTAGCCGGGTAGCAGGGTAGCAATTGCCGCCCCGCTGCACGAAGGGACGGAATCAGGGCTGCAATGCTACAGAGCGTTCGGGGTGCAGGGTTGCAGATTACATTAGACGTTCTCGATCTTTCCGGGGAAGAAGCATCGTAAATAATGGGCCGAAAAATTGGAACCATAACAGAGGGGGTAATATCGCATCTAACGTAACTCGTCATGGAATTGTCCTGACTTTTCTAACTAAACTTGCTCAAGATCGCATCCAATCCGAACAGGCCAAGCCATTCTAGCGCGGGTGCCAGCGGAAGAACCGCCGGGATGACTTTCTGTTCGGTTTAAAAAGGAAAGAAAACCGGTTATGAATGCTAGAGTAATTCCTTTCGCCGGTCTGATAGTAGCTGCGGCGCTTCGGGTTACAGCCCAAGCTACCCTGATGATCTATACGTCTCCTCTCTCGTTGACGGCACTATCTTTAAATTTAGCCCCGGTGGAGCGCAGAGCACCTTCGCGTCTGGACTGAGTTCCCCTGAAGGGCTGGCGTTTGACAGCGCGGGGAATCTTTACGAGGCAGACGCAGGCGATCGCACAATTTTCAAGTTTACGCCCAGCGGGACGCGAACCACCTTCGCCTCAGGCCTACAAGGTCCCATAGGCTTGGCTTTCGACAGTGCCGGTAATCTTTTTGAGGCAGACGCAAACAGCGGCACGATATTCGAATTTGCCCCTAACGGATCGCCGAGCACGTTCGCCTCGGGATTATTTAGCCCTGACGGGCTGGCATTTGACAGTTCGGGCAACCTCTACGTTGGCGAAATCGCGGAGTCAGTGATCTTCAAATTTACGTCCGATGGAACTCAGAGCACCTTCGCGAGCGTCGATAGTCCGACATTCCTAGCGTTCGCGCCTGCGCCAGCAGGGGTGCCGGATAGCGGTGTAACCCTCCTTTTCCTCGCCGTGAGCATGCTGGGATTGGTGTGGGTGCGCAAGAATGGTAAAGGCTTAGCTACCTAAGTCTGGTCCATCCTGCTCGGCATCCCCCGGGGGCGGTTTCGCCAAAATTTGGATGACCTTGGCTTAGCTGGAAAATTGCGAATCGAGACGGACGACGCGTGATAAATCCCTGTCGCACGAAAGCCTTTTACCCGGGCAGCAGGGCGGCAGGGAATCAGGGCAGCACGCGCGCAGTTGCGGTCAACAGCTTATAGTGACGCGATATATCCGGGTAAAATGGTGAAACAACTTGGGCGAAATCCTCACCAGATTCGCGATTCCATTCGACAATCGGGATTCCATTTGAGTCGTCATCTACTGCGCCATCGATCAGGCGGATTAGCTGCCACAAGGTCAAAGGTTTCAGAGTCCGTTGCGGCGCAACACGAAATTCTGCGTCATATTCATCAACAACAGAGTAGCAAACTGCCGCGCCGTCTTTACGCGCACGCACGCTAATGGCATCAGCCATCGTCGATTTGAGTTCGATTCGTGCGATTTCGACTTGGCCCGGTTCGAGATTCGGCAAATATTCGCCACCCATAAATGACGGGTGCAGTCGGCCCCATTGAACACGGTCTTCGAGCGAAAGTGATTCTTGCAAAACCTCATCTGGCACATCCTCAATTCGGCCGGCCTCGCAACACGCGCGAATTATCAGACGGCGCTCTGTTCCTTTAACGTTGCTGAGAATCGCATCCAGTGGACCCGAAAAACGCCAATATGATTCGGGTCGGAATCGATAATCGATGTCCGCGAATTTGATCATTTTGCCTCCTTTTTGGCCACATCATTTTCGACCACCGGGTCCCTGCTGAACCGAACCCATTACGGCTTTCAAAACACGAGTTTGTGGCCTATTAAACCCTTTCTGTCGGCCCAATGTTTCGCGATTTTTGATACTTTTTATAAAAACTAGTCACGTGGATTTCGGGGCGAATTTTGAGTGTTTGCGCTCGTGACAACGACTTGAGGATGCGCAGAATGGCGGTGGAAGCGCTTTTGTTTGGCGCGGCGGGTTTGGGCAGACCTGCACGCTCCGTTTTCCGCCACGAGTGCACGCTGACTTACAGAGAATTTAATTTAGCGAAAGCGTCGGCGCGTGGCGATGCTATCGCCGATTTAGATTGATAATCAGCGAGTGCTTATGCTAAAGCACCGACCATATGGGATTGCCTGTCGTCGTGCATGGCAAGTGCGCGGCGGCAGGTTTTTTTCCACGCTTCACGCTCGCCTAACGAACGCGAATGACATGTCTGCGCGCAATCCGCAGGTCCAAAATCCCCGGCACTCTCTGTAACCAGATAGCAATTGCCGCCCCGCTGCACGAAGGCACTGAATCAGGGCTGCAATGCTACAGAGCGTTCGGTGAAGCTGGGCGCATTTCAAAGGTTGTTTGGAACGTTGCACGCGCTTTTCAAGTCACGCGCATCAAGTACAGTGCTGCCGTGACGAGCGCTTCGTCAAGGCGCGCAGAGTGAACCCCAAGACCTTCTTCGCCGAGCTGAAGCGGCGCAACGTTTACAAGGTTGCGATCGCCTACGGCGTTGTGGCGTGGCTGCTGATGCAGGTCGCGAGCCAGATTTTTCCGTTCTTTGAAATTCCGAACTGGGCCGTGCGTCTTGTGGTGTTGTTGCTCATCATCGGATTTCCCGTGGCGTTGATTCTTGCCTGGGCATTTGAACTGACGCCGGAAGGAATCAAGCGCGCGGAAGATGTCGATCTTAGCAAATCGGTTAGGCGCAAGACTGGTCGCAAACTTGATTTTTTTATCATCGCAGTCCTGCTGCTCGTCATTGCGATCCTCGTTTTCCAACGCCTTCGTCCCAATGTTTCCCCGGCAGGCCCTTCATCTCTGGATAAAAGCGTCGCGGTGCTTCCATTCGAGAACTTGAGTCGCGATCCTGATAACGCCTTTTTTGCCGATGGCGTGCAGGACGAAATCTTGACAGACTTGGCCAGAATTGCCGATCTGAAAGTGATTAGCCGCAGGAGTGTGATGGCCTACAAGAGCGGTATCGTCCGCAATCTGCGTGAGATCGGCCAGCAACTCGGAGTGGCACATGTGCTGGAGGGAAGCGTTCAGCGCGTCGGCAATCGCGTCCGCGTCAACGCGCAATTGGTCGATACGCGCACTGATGGACATTTATGGGGACAGACTTATGACCGTGATCTTGCGGACGTTTTCGCCATTCAAAGCGAGATTGCAAAGACGATCGCCGACCAGTTGCAGGCAAGGCTTTCGCCAAGCGAAAAAGGCGCCATCGAACGCCCGCCGACGAGGGACATCACCGCCTTCGACCTCTACGTCCGGGCCAAAAATCTTTCTCTGACGGCGTTCGGCAGCAGTACTACGAAAGCGGATTTGCTACAGGCGGCCGACCTGCTGAACCAAGCTGTCGTACGTGATCCATCGTTTCTCCAAGCGTATTGCCTACTCGCTTGGGCTCATGGCGCCGTTTATTTTGTCGGCTTCGATCATACTCCAGCGCGCCTTGCGCAAGCGGAATCGGCCGTCCAAGCCGCGTCTCGTCTCCAACCGGATTCTGGAGACACTCATCTCGCGCGTGCACAAAATCTTTATTGGGGATATCTCGATTATGACGGAGCTTTGGCTGAACTGAAAGTTGCCGGCCAGGGCCTGCCCAATGATCCGCGAGTAGTCGAGTTGAAGGGTTACATCGAAAGGCGTCAGGGGCACTGGGAGGAGTCCATTAGAGATTTTAAGCGGGCCATCGAACTCGACCCGCAGAACATTTTAACGCTACAGCAGACTGCCCAGACTTATCAAGGTCTCCGGCGCTACGTTGACGAAAAATCGGTGTTGGCGCACGTACTAGCTTTCGAAGCTAACGACGCTGTTACAAAAGTACAACATGCGTTCGCGGAACTGGATTCAAAAGCCGATACCCGACCGTTGCATCAAACGATCGAGTCAATTCGGGCAACAAATCCCATTGCGATTCCGAGCATAGTTAATAATTGGCTGATTTGTGCATTCGCCGAACGAGACAGCGTTGCCGCAAAAAATGCCTTAATCGCAGCAGGCGAGAATCCAATCATGTTTGGTTCGCTCGAAAATATTATTTTCAATCGCCCGTTCGTAGAAGGGGTTATTGCTCGTATGACGAAGGACGATGGCAAAGCGCGGTCGGATTTTACCGCTGCACTTGCGGAGCAGGAGAAGATTATCCAGGCTCAACCAAATTACGGTCCAGCACTGTGTGTACTTGGTCTGATTGACGCCGGTCTCGGCCGGAAGGAGGAAGCCCTGCGGGAGGGTCGTCGCGCGGTCGAGCTTCTTTCGGTGCAAAAAGATGCGCCCGGTGGCATCGCCATGATCAAGTATTTGGCAATGATAGCTGCATGGGTTGGCGACAAAGATCTCGCCTTCGAACAACTTGCCACTGCCACCCGCAGCCCAAGCGATCTCAGTTATGGCCAATTGAAGCTGCTACCGTTTTGGGATCCGTTGCGCGGCGATCAGCGGTTCGAAAGACTCGTCGAAGACGCAAAGACACCGCTCCCCCTGAAAGAGGCGGCCAAGTAAACGGGCTGTAATGGATCCGAAGAAACTCTTCACCGAGCTGAAGCGGCGCAATGTTTACAAAGTTGCGATTGCCTACGCAGTCGTCGCGTGGCTGTTGATGCAGATAGTGACGCAGGTTTTCCCTTTTCTTGAGATTCCTAATTGGGCGATCCGGCTGGTGATAATGCTGATTGTGATTGGATTTCCAATCGCGTTAATCATCGCGTGGGCGTTCGAGCTGACGCCGGAAGGTTTGAAGCGAACGGAGTTCGCGGACGAATTGCCGAAAAAATCGGCGCGTAGCCGCGCGTGGATTTATGTTGTCATTATAGCCGGGACAATCTCCGTCGGTTTGTTCTTTCTCGGACGCTACACAAGTCCGAGACAAAGCGAAGGCGCGCAGTTACCGGCGAAATCGATCGCGGTGTTGCCCTTCGACAATCTTAGTCGGGATCCGGACAACGCTTATTTTGCCGAAGGAGTGCAAGACGAAATTCTGACCCGATTGGCGAAGGTCGCGGACTTAAAAGTCATCTCGCGTGCATCGACGCAGCGATTTAAAAGCGCGCCGGACAATCTACCCGTGATCGCGAAACAACTGGGTGTGACCAACATTCTGGCCCTCACTAAACCCCGATTGCCCGATACCAGCTGCGCTTGAGTGGGCGGTCAATTCAACCTGTCGCTCCAAAGCTTTTTTACTCGGGCAGCAGGGTGGCAGGGAATCAGGGCAGCAGGCGCATCTTTTGATCGTTTTGCCCTTTATAGGGCTTGCTGCTGGCTCAAGAAATTACCTGACCGTGGAATTCGATCAGCCTTCCAGACGAGAGTAGCTCATCGCTCTCCACTTAATTCCAAGATTTTCTGATAGCGAGGGTGTTTTCGCAGAGCGTCCAGGGTGGAATCATGCTTTATCCAACCATGTATCAATTCATGACCGGCGTAGGGGAGTATGCGTTCCAGCAAATCGAAAGCCGGCTCTATGTCGCCAAGCATGGAGTAAACACAGGCGGCATTATATTGAGTGTAAATATCGTCAGGATCGATTGCCAACGCTCTGGATACCCATTCCCTGGCACGGTCCGTCTCGCCAAGCGTGATGAGGGCACCAGCGCCGAGGTAAGCCGGCCTCGGATTCTCAGGGTGAAGAGTGAGTTCACGTTCTGCTCTTTCGATGCCTTTCCGTGCGACATCCTCTTTGTCCCGATCCCGGCCAAGCGACTGATAGATCTGAATCAACAGGATCAAGGATTGATAGTCGTCCGGCTTGATTTCGGCCGCGCGCTCGAAAAGCGCAGCTGTCCGCTCGAGCTCGCCTTGCGCGAAGCAGGCACGGCCATAGAGGTAGTGAGCCTCGAAGGAATTCGGATCGAGGGTGGTTGCCTGTTCGAATTCCTTCTCGGCCTCCTCGTAGCGTTTTCCAAGCGAGAGCGCGAATCCTCGCGAGGCATGCGCTTCGGCGAGCTTGTTATCCAGAGCGAGGGCCTTCGCGCTGGTGGCCAGAATGCCATCGATGGCAACATCCGCATGGTAGTGCGCGAATAGGAAAGAATCGCAGTCGGCGATGCCTGCGTAAGCGCGTGCATAGAGCGGGTCCAACTCCACGGCTTTGGCGAACATCCGTCGCGCTAATTGATAGTAGGACTTCGAGTGCCGGTGCAGGAACTGCCGGCCTCTTAGATAATAGGTGTATGCTTCGACGTTATCAGTCGGCGCCTGGCTGATCGACTCCTTTTCCTGCGGCAACAGTTTCACCTTGAGCTGCTCCACGATCGCACGGGTAATTTCGTCCTGGATGGCGAAAATATCGGTCAGATCACGATCGAACCGAGCGGCCCAGACATGCCCGCCGTCCTTTCCGTGAATAAGCTGGCCGGTCACGCGCACCCGTGAGCCGGCCTTGCGAACGCTTCCTTCCAGAAGGAACCTTACGCCAAGCTCTTGGGCTACTTGCTGCACCTTGACCGGTTTGCCCTTGTAAGTGAACGCCGTGTTGCGGGCGACGACGAACAGGCCGGACACATTCGACAGGTCGGTGATGATGTCCTCAGTGATGCCATCGCTGAAATATTCCTGTTCCGGGTCGCCGCTCATGTTGTTGAACGGTAGAACGGCAATTGACGGCCTTTCCAATTGACCCGGCGTTGTGTTCTTGCCATCCCCAGCGACGGCGCTGCTCAGAGAGACGCTATAAACGCGAATCGGCCTCTCGATATTTTTCAGGATCTGCTCGCCCAGATCTTCGAAAGCGAGGTCGAGCCGGTTACCAATATGATCACGCACTGATCCGGAGATCATGATCCCGCCGGGAGCGGCAATGCTCTCCAATCGCGCGGCGACATTGACGCCATCGCCAAAGATATCCTTCCCTTGCACAATCACATCGCCAACGTTAACGCCGATGCGGAATTCGATGCGGTGATCTTGCGGAACCACCGCGTTTCGATTGCGCATACCATTCTGCAGCTCGGTGGCGAAGGCGACCGCGTTCACTACGCTTGGAAACTCCAGCAGCATGCCGTCGCCGGTCAGTTTTACAATTCGCCCCTGATGTTCACTGATTTTGGGATTGACGAAATCGCTCCGCAGCGTGTCCAGCGCGGTGAGCGTGCCAGTCTCGTTCACCCCCATGAGGCGGCTGTATCCGACCACATCAGCGGCAAGGATAGCAGTCAGGCGGCGTTTCATATGCGCGCAGAAACTTAGCTCGTGAAAATAATCGAACAAGACTAACACTTACTTGGCAGCAAGCCACGCCGAATTAAATCATCCGATGAGCACGTTGGCACCAGAATGAGCCACTCGGATGTGCGGCGTTTTTCCCTGTTTCCCGTAGCCCAAGAGTCGGGTCACAAAGGGTCAGAGGAACAATGAAGCAGTGATACGGGGCAGTAGCGTGGTGGCGGCCAAAGGAATCCACGGTTGCAAGTTTGCAGGCAGTGCGTCCTGCACGTTTCGCGTTGCTGTCTGTACTGCCTTGTTCCCTTTTGCCCGATCACGATAAAATCCCTGTTGGAGCGATGTCGCGCGCTGCCAGGTAAAATGATAGGGGAGGAAGCCAAATCAGATTTAAGAACCATTCGCACACAACATGCTGCTATTTGTAGCCAGCCAGTATGATGAGGAGCCGAAGAGAAATCGAGAAAGAGGTGCACAAGCTCATCGCGCAAAACGAGGCAGAAGAGCGGGCCAGACGCCGAACAAAGAAGCGATATATTACTGCTGGCAGAGTTATCTGCGCACGGATTTTTAGGGCGCGAGCTTCCAGCCCGGAGGGAACGAGCGCAATGGATTGGCCAAACGGCAACGCCTCGCTGAATTAGATTTCAAAGCCGCGTCGATCTTTTCCGCGACCCGGACTTCGGGATTTCACCTTTTCCGGATTCGAGGAGCTTAAAACTCCAAAATGCGGTGTGACAGTTCCTCCGCCACGGTAAATCCATATCTTGCTCGATGATGCAAGCAACGAATGTGATCGTGATCAGATTTAGCCATTGTTTTGAGTCATAACGCAGCACGCTCTAAAGTCTGCTGCATTAAAATAATTAAATTATTGCCTTATCCTTTGTATTAAAGAATTCCTAGCGGGGCTTTGCGATGCCGTTCTTTTTGCCGCAGCTTTGACGGTTTGCCTCCTTTACCTCCTGCTGAGGCCTCAAGCACACCGCTCACTCCGGCGCTGCTCCGGCTCGATCCGATGTTCGACCCGCTGCACAAGATTAGGGTCGACTCTGACAATAAACGGTGAGCGCGATGCACCAGCATGGCTTTAATTCACTCCAGAAAGGAAAAAGTGCATACATTAGGCCCGGGCATCGGAGGGCAGAGCCGCGATGGTATCTGGCTCCTCGACGATGATGTCTCGATGCTCAAGGCGCTTGGCCGTTTAATGAATTCGGCCGGTTTTATTGTGGAGAAGTTTAACGATCCAGCCACCTTTCTCGCCAAGCTCCAACATGCCCCATGTCGTGTAGCAGTCTTGGACGTATGGATGCCTCAAATGAACGGTTTGGAAGTGCAGGCTTGCCTCCGCCGAGATTCGCCCGAGACACGGATCATTTTCATTAGCGGACGAGACGATCCGCCAGTGCGCCAGAACGCACTCGATGCCGGAGCTGTCGCCTTTCTCGCAAAACCTTTCGATGACGAGAATCTTGTGCGGCTCGTTGGAGAAGCTCAAGAAGCTGCCGCAACCTGAGAAACAGCGTAGTAATCACTTCGTCGGCAAAGGCACTCCGTTGTTTCTTGCCTAACAACAGTCACGCGTGATGTTACACATTATGCGCGCACGCGCGCGTGTAAGACGCCCCGCAGCGGGCTACGTCGAAAACGTCGTAGCCCTGGAAGCCTCGCCATTCGCTTCGAATCCGCTCGCCGCTGTTTTCTTTGGCCCTCCCAGGCTCCCCGGCGCAGTCCTGCGCCAACGTCGCGCGGGGGACGGGCGTTTTCAGAATGCGCGCAGCGTCGCGATTTCGCTCTGAACAGCGCTACGAAATTCGCAGAGCAGGACATCAAACTGGAGTCGGGCCGGATGATTTTCAGTTTGTTGCGTCATGCCGGGATGTTTGGCCATTTTGCAGCGAGAGGGAAAAGCTGCCGCTGGCGATTGCACCCCTGCCTGTTTCCCGAAGCCACAGGAGCCAGATCAAAGTGGGTCAGGGGGGACAGTGAAACAGTGATGGCAACAGGTGTTGGCGGCCAAAGGAGCCCCCAAAAGTCTTGGAAAATTGCCCCAAGGCGCAGGTTAACGCCTACAAGCTTGAGGCCTGCCAGTCGCTGGCAAGTGCGGCACAAGCTTCATCAGCAAATATCACCCGAAAAAGGATCGACACGTAACGTGTCACCATTTCGTCACGCAAACTTTACGATTCGTAACCTGACGCGCGCCGCGACGCGGATTATCGAATGTTCAACTATGAGCGTGATTACAGTGAAAAGGGTGATCAAACGGACACCGAAGCAAACATCCAGAGTGCGCCGGTCGTTCGGCGGATTGGCGCGCGACTATTTTGCGCATGAGAGCAGGTGGCAATTTGCGATCGAAGCGCTCCTCTTTACCATCCTGCTGGCCATTTCGGTCTGGCCCATTTTCGCCGCTGTCGAGGCGGTCAATGAACTTCTACAGCGCACTTCGAGCTAAAATGATTCACGCTTTGCCGGGCTGGAACGCGAATACTTGATGCGGTGATTGGCAGCACTAGGGCCGCGTTCCGGAGGCTTAAGGCGTAGAGATAAAAACGCTTTTGTAGCGCTTAGAGGACACACGCAAAAAGGGTCTGGTTGCCGAGAATGGCAGGTGGCGCCATCGAAAAGCGGCGGTTGGACTCAATCGCTTGCTGATATTTATAGCGACGTGCGAAAGCTTTCAGGGTTACGGCGCGCCTGAGAAAGCGCGCGGTTACGATCACGGGCTTTTTGCCGGCAGAGGTTTGGCGCTTTTGAGAATTTCTGCTTCGGATGTGAGCTTGGCCGGTTTGCCACTGAAAATGAGGCGGTTTGGTTTTTCAGCGAGCGTTTCGACGAGTGCTTTCGCGTGCGTAGTGACGACTTTCAAATTCAGGAGAATGACGTGCAATTGTTTCATCTGTTCCTGGAGTTGTTTGTCAGTCGTGCTGATAAATGTGTCAGCCGTTCCCAAAACCGTGTCTGCGCCTTTGGCGGCAGCGTCCAGGTTTTTGACCACGTTCTGTAAATTATCCACGTCGATTTTTAGGGAATCGGCCAGCGGCCCCAGCTTCGGCATAAATTCTCCCAGATTGCCCTTCAAATCCGTAACGGTGACGTTGAGGTTATTTAGCAACTTGTTCGCGTTCTCAAAGAGCGGACCGGCCGCCGAGGTGATCTGTTCGAGGCCATAGGCAGGATGGCCTTCGATCACCGAGTTGTTCGCGAGCGTTGGCCCGCCTGGCGTACCTGCTGAAAGCGCGACAAATTTCGGCGCAAGCATCGTGTCGGAGCTGAGGGTCGCGATCACGTCCTTGGGTAGCGGTGGAATCCCATCGTCAAGGCTGACCGTCACTCGCACCGCGTCTTTTTTGTTTGGGGATGATTCACGCTCCTTCGCAGTCAAGTGACGCATTGCGATCACGCGTCCCGCTGGCGCACCGGCATAACGAACTTCGGAATGCACTTTAATGCCGGTAACGTCCTCGTAGTCGATTTGCAGCGTGCGGGTCGTTTTTTTTAATCGATAACCGGAAAGCGCGATCGTCAGCGCGGCAAGCAGTACAACGCTGCATGCGATGACGGACAAGGCGACCAAGTAGTCAGAGAGATTTCGTTTCATGGAGTCTTGTGATGAAAGCGATACCGCGCGAACGCGAAAGGCCGGGGCTTCACGTATTGATGATGCTCGTGCTCATCCTGTGAGAGGTTCAACGGGATTGGGCCGTCAGCTTCGCCGTGGATAAATTGCTGCACTTCCGGGTTTGGGCTGTTGCGAATTTCATCGGGCGTGCCTTGCGCGACGATTGAACCGTGACCGAGCATGATCATCCGCGTGCCGATGCGAAAAGCGCTCGTCATGTCGTGTGATACCACGACTGCCGTCATGTGGCTTCCATGAGTCAGTTTGAGCGTTAGCTGGTCAACAACGGCGGTCATGATCGGATCCAATCCAGAGGTCGGCTCGTCGCTGAAAAGCAGTTCCGGATCGAGCGCGAGTGCGCGCGCGAGACCAACGCGTTTTTTCATGCCGCCGCTGATTTCTGCCGGCTTCAGATCCTCAAAACCGGTCAACCCGACCATTTTAAGTTTTTGTTTCACGATTTGTTCGATTTCATCAGCGAACTTATCAGTGTGCTGCAAAAGCGGCAGCGCAACATTTTCACCAACAGTGAGCGAGGCGAGAAGCGCTCCGGATTGGAATAGCATGCCAAACCGGCGCCGGACACGTTCTATTTCACGTTCGTTCATCGCTGTGACCTCTTCGCCGAAGATTCTTACAGAGCCTGAAGTCGGCTTCATTGAACCGATCATATGCCGAAGTAACGTGCTCTTGCCACAACCGCTCCCGCCCATAATCACGAGCGTCTCGCCTCGATGAACGTTGAAGGAGATATCCTTGAGCACGGCGCGATCCCCGAATTTCCGAACAAGATCCACAACTTCGATGATGGGCTCTCCGTTGGAGTTCATGCGCTAAAAAAGAAAATCCCGGTGAGTACTGCGTTCGTGACCAGCATCGCCAGCAGCGCTTGCACGACTGCAGCTGTCGTGGCCTGGCCGACGCCCTCCGCACCACCTTCGACATGGAGCCCGGCGTTACACGCGATTGTGATGACGATCCAAGCGAAGACGGCGCTTTTTATCATTCCCGAATACAAATCCCACGTGTCGGCGCTTTGCAAAGCGCGCAGGACATAGCCGGCGGTATTAAAATCAAGCGCGAAGCGACACACCGCCCAGCCCCCGAACACGCCAACGTAACTTCCTATGATTGTCAGCGCCGGCAGCATCACGAGCATGGCGAGAAAGCGCGGTACGACCAGATACTGAACCGGATTAATTGCCATTACTTCCAGCGCCTCGATCTCCTCGGACACTTTCATCGTCCCCAGTTCCGCCGCCACTGCCGAGCCGCTGCGTCCAATCACAATCACCGCGATCAGGACTGGCCCCATCTCGCGCAGGAGCGTTACCATCACCAGATCGGGGACGTACATTTCCGCGCCGAGGTCTTTCAGGGAATGCGCAGCCTGCATGGCGAGCGTCACGCCCACGCTGAAGGCCGTCAGCGCAACCATCGGCGCCGCGCGCACGCCGATGAACACCATCTGCCGGAAGATCGGTGATATTTTGAAAAATTGCCCGGTAAACGGCGCAATCAATATCCAGTAAAGCAGGCTGATATTAAGTTGAACGTAGTTTTTCAAAGTGGGGCAGCGACGGATTTAGCCAACGCGCAGCATGGCAAGGCACATAGAATGACGAAAGCCGAAAATTCAGGACCCGAATGAGCAGCTACCGTTGCCAATAGCGAGAATTGCAAACAGCCAAAGTGATTTAGTCGTTGGAAAATGTCCTAACACGCCGGTAGCAGCCGGCTGCATCGCCTGTCACTCCCTGCCGTTTAGTGGATCCCAAAAACTTCCGAACACGATATGTCCAAGGGGATTCGAGCAGTGCCTATGCAGTTCCAGACCTGTTAGATTGCGGTCGCCGTCTGCAGGCATGAACTGCAGTCTCGGAGTCTTTGTCCGTTGCGTCTGTGGAAGGTTCTCTACGTGTTTTAAGTTGTGCGATGGCGAAACCCGATGCTGTGTACAACAATTTGCGCAAGAACGATCGGCTTCGGCGGTCCATCGCGATCAAGCTAATTTGTGCCCTGAGCCTAGCGTACGGACTCGCAAAAGAAGCTCGCTGAGCGGATCGGGCAGTCCCCCTCCACCGGTAGCTTTAAAGAAAACGCCGCAGGGCCCCTTTTAGGCCGATTAAACCAGTAGCCTGTCTGCCAATACGTCTGCTTTTTCAATCTTCGGCGGCTCCGCCAGTAGCTCGGGCGCTTTCTCCATCAGCGCCTTGGCAACTTTTCCCGACAGATGCGCGTCGCGTCCAGCCTCATCTGGAAATGCGTCGAAGATGGCGAAGGTGGTTGGGCCAAGTCGAATGCCAAACCAAGCAGTTGTTGCGGGCTCTTGCTGCACCAACGCCTGCCCGTCGCGCAGAAATTTGGCAACTTCGTTTTCTTTGCCCCGTTTTGCCTCCAGTTTAACAAATAATGCCTTGGTGGTCATGTCGTGCTCCTTCTTGCTGTCCAACTGTCGCGAATCGTATCTTTATCTCAGTTTAAGTCGAACTGAATCAGTCCTCGGCAAGCTACTGCTCGAAATCCGGGGACGAGTTGTGCGTAATCAATTTTCATGTGGACTTACATAAGCCGAAAAGAAAATGAACGACGATCTGGTCAAATTACTGAAATATGAACTCGGAGACTCGCCGAGCATTGAAAAAAAAGCGGAACGCCTCGCCCAACGATTTTACGAGCCCGACAACTTTGCGAGCAAGAATAGAATGATATATCACGCAGTTCTCTCCCGGCTGCTAGAGGAGCCTAACCAGGGGCGTGACGCGGACGAGAATCGGCTCGCAGAAATTTTCGTGGAATTACAAATCAGGGCTAAATGCGGCATACTTTGTGAGATCTCGAAGGCAGGGCGTGCCAGGGTACGTTCCTTTACTGCTGCCCTGAAGCGGCAAGGCATGCCGAATTAGGCAAGCGTTTTCGCCACACATCGCCGTTTCTCCTCGCGCCACTGCGGCAGGGGCGTGTGTCCCCTTGTTCCTCTGACCCCTTGTGACTTGGGCTCATTGGGCGACGGGAAAGAGGGGGTTGTTCCGCCTCGCGGCAGGGTTAAAATCTTCGGCGTAAACCGCCCTATTTTGACTCTTCAAAACTAAACTCAAGCGGATTAGACCCCAAAATCACAGCTTAAACACGCAATTATTGGGCCGACTACTACTCAGATGGCACTAGGCGCCGGCGCCACCCCATATGGACGCTCAAGATCGCAAGGAATACAAGACCAGCTACGACCTTGTGGCGGACGAATACGTCCGGCGCATCTTCGATGAGTTGCAGCACAAGCCGCTCGACCGACAGCTACTTGACCGATTTGCAGCAAGCGTGCGTGATGTCGGCCCGGTGTGCGACATGGGTTGCGGCCCCGGACACGTTGCTCGTTACTTGCACGAGCACGGCGTTCAGGTTTGTGGCGTTGACTTGTCGCCGGCCATGGTTGAGCGAGCGCGTCGCTTGGTTCCGGGTGTCGAATTCCGACAGGGTGACATGATGGCGTTGGACGCCCCCGACGCAGCATGGGCAGGCATAGTAGCCTTTTACTCCATCATCCACATCCCTCGCGACGACATGGCTCAGGCGCTTGGGGAGCTTCGGCGAGTCTTGCAACCGGGCGGCATGTTGTTGCTGGCTTTCCACATCGGCGACGATACCATTCATCTGGACGAGTGGTGGGGCCAGAAAGTCTGCGTTGACTTCTTCTTTTTCGGCTCTGATGAGGTTGCGGACTACCTCCATGCGACAGGATTCGAGATCGAGGAGATTATCGAGCGCGAGCCGTATCCCGATATTGAGCACCAAAGCCGACGGGGTTACATCTTCGCGAGACGACCCAAGACGAATGCTTAAAAATGCCGCCTAAGAGGGCGCCGGAGCCAACGGCGGTGGATCAGAAAGTCATTGTTCCTCTGACCTTTGTGACTTGGGCTGCTGTGGGCTCCGTGAGGCAGCGGGTTACTGCTCCTGCAAAGCGGTTCCTTGGCTCTCGGAAAAGCATGGATTTGCGGGCTTCCGCCTGAAGCGTGCCGGACTGCGATTTCCATTTCGCCCGCTCACATGATGCCGTGATTCCGCGTTTACGACGAAGCTGGCAATGTGATCGAGAAGTACGAGCACGCTGGCGAGCTCAAAAAGCCTAAGTCTTACTCGCACCGCCATCATTATTCCGCTATTTAAATGCGCGGTGTGCCTTACGACTTTCGACGCAAGACATTCTCGCTTATATAACAGCAGTTGTTTCCGTGGTTTCCGCCTTCATCGCGTGGCGGGCCGTGACGCGAAACCTCCGTCCGGTTCTCGTGTTCGTTCGTGACGAGAGCTCAAAACAGTGGTTCGTTCAGAACGTTGGTACAGCTCCCGCGTTGGATGTTGTGGTTGCCGAGAAAGACTCGGACGACCAGACGTGGCATCGCTTTTTGCGGTTGGCGCCCAGACCCAAAGATGGACGAGTCCGTCTACGGTCTGCGCCGACCTTCTTCGCTGATACCTACAGATGAAAAGCAGATCACTCTTTACGCAGACCTTCCCTAAAGCAGCGCAGCACCGATTCTAGTTCGACAAATGCAGTCAGCTTTTCATCCGCACGCACAACAAAACGCTTTCCGTCGCGGTGCGCATTAGCAACGAAGATTGCTCGCCGGTCGCGATCCATCGCTGCGATACAGCCCCAACTCCATCCGAGTTGCTGAGATTATCCGCGATGATTTCCCAGTACTTCATACACACGATGTCCGCAGGTGTGACAGCTTTTTAGGCGACCGCCGAACCGAGCAGCATCGGGTCGTCAGCTTTCGTGTTCTGGCATGCCTAAGATGTTTACTTCGTGTGCGCGGCGGCGAAGCTTGCAATGAGTTGGGCTGCCATCAAAAACAAAACTGAAAGGAATCCCGAAGCCAGCAGCGACACGATACGCCATGTTTTTGACGGGAAGAGGGCGGCACTCATCAATCCAAATCGGAAAAAGACGGCGCTGAAGTAAAGATAGAGCAGGAGAAAAGAAAGCCCGGGAACGATAAGGGCAAGTCGACTTGTGCTCACGTGCGCGAAATATTGAAAAGCAGCTAGTATTAAAATCCACTCCAGCCCCTGAAACCACTTAGGCGCCGCCGCAAGGGCAAACCTTTCGATGACATGTTTCTCTGCCATTTTCTCAAGGCTACCGCACTTTCGTTGGGCGATGCAAGAGACGAATACTCTCTGAACGCTAGCCAGATTAGCACGCGATGGATTCTGTCTTTGCGCTCCACCGCAATGACGAAATGATTATAGAATCGGCGCAATGACGCGCGAAATGTTTACGGTTGCTGTGACTGTACTGCTTTGGAGTACAATCACCGCAAGATCACCGCCGGTCACGTTTGAATCGCCTTGCTCGTGTCGTGGCAATCACGGCAAAGCTCGGTTGTCAGTTAAGAAAGATTCATCACTTCGGCCGAGCGATGCGAGCAATTCAAGCCGTTACACCTTCGGTTGTTTTCACTTGCCCGGGCCAGCAACCCATTTGGCGCGGCGATCAAAACTCACTGGGATTGAAAAATAAATGGTTCCCCCCTACTGACCGCATTGTTGCTGTTGGCCGTGTATTCTTTGTCGTAGGCGTCCCTGCAACCCGGTGTCCAAGGTCTCGGGCAATCGGGGTTCGTGGCTTTACGGTCGCCGCTTGGTCAGCGCATCAAACAAATATCCTATGGGAAACAACGTGAGGCCCAGAACACAACTCCAGAAATCGAGGTAATGACCAACGCTATGTTTGAGTCCCCAATGCATCCAAGGAAACAGGTGAAGTGCTTCGCAGACGTGACAAAGTCCAACAACCATCAAACATCCTGCACCGACTACCTGCAGGAAAGACCACATTGTCTTTTCTCTGCAAAACAAGACCAGCGAACCGGCAAACATTAGGGATGCCGGGCCCAACACAAGAAATCCTACGAGTAATGCGGTGTTCATGGCGTTCGACGTTTACTCGCGCAGAAATGCGCTCCAATTAGACCACAGGTCCGATTTTCTTTGCTGGCTGGCAATCGCAATCATTTCGTAGCGACGGATTCCACACGCGCGCGAGCGAGGACTCGCGCTACAGGCGTTGCCGGTTATTGTCTTCTTCATCTTTCGGTTGCGACCACTTGGTGACCGTCGCGGCGCACTCGTCACAAAATTTTGCTCGCACGGTGCCCGACTTCAGCCCTATTGTAATCACTCGGCGCGGACGCACGCTTTCCTTGTGCTGGCCGCACATGTCGCATTTCGTAGCGTCGTATGGATCAGGCGCGCCATGCTCCGAGGGAAGCATGATGTGTGTCACGCTCCGGTCGGCTTCGGTGATGATCCAAATTTCGCCCTCTGGATTTTTGGGAGTGTTGTAAATGCTCCAGATGCGAAGTCCATCGCGCTGCGCCAACAGATTTTTTTGATGCTGATCCTCGGACACATCACCATCATCGCCGAGGAGATGCCGGCGCAGATAAAACCCAACGTCGATCTTGTTATACAAGTAAGCGGCGCGGGGCGACATCCGTATTTTCCCGGGTGGAAATACGCACGTTTGTCTGGATTCCTCCGCGATCTTCGACATCGAGGCTTCGGGCGAGAGCATGCAAGCGGGGTAATCGGACGGAAGCAGGATGTATGTCACGCTGCGGTCGGCTTCGGTGACGATGCAGATTTTGCCGTCTGGACTTGCGGGCGTGTTGTAAACGCTCGACACACGAAGTCCGTTGCACCACCCGAAGAAGTTTTTTAGATACTGACCCTCGGACACATCGCCGTCGTCGCCGCGCAGGTGACGGCGCAAATAAAAATCAAAGTCGATCTTGTTCTGCAATTTGATGGCGCGTGGCGACCACCGGATTGCGCCGGACGGAAACTCGCCTGCGGTGGATTCGAGCGGTGGGCCGCCCGTCGCCTCCGGACCTTCTTTCCCTGAGGATTTGTTCAAACATGAGCTCATGATTTTTTCTCCTGTTTCAGGACATGAGGAACTCGCGGCCAAACAAAAAAACCGCTGCCCTCATCAGGCGGCGGTTTTCATTAGCCGTGGAGAAATTTGTTCAGTGAATCCAATTCACTGCACATCGAACCAGAAATACTCGTTCCTGATTCAAAGGCACCTTGCCTCTCCAGGGTTGGCAGACCCCGTTTCCGAAGTCGTTCCTGATGCTTGCCCGGAGAGTATCAAATTCAATCTCGGTCGGCAATAACAATTCGGGCATCAGAGCGACCGCCGCTACGTTTCACGCAGTCTGGAGTTGTCGATCTTGGTGAACTTTCTGAGTTCCAATTTTTTTTGAAAGAGGCTGAGAGAAAAATCGCGTCACGACGAAATTCGCTGAAGGGGCTCCAGACGATTATTTTATCCCGAAAATTTTTTTGGAGCAGAAAGACTGATAAATACGCAACCCCGGCTGTCCGCACAGGGGGGTGCCCCGGGAGGGCTGGCCATCGAAGCGTGCTTGTTAGGCTTCGTGCGCGATTGACGGGCCACGTTAGGCCGTCACCGCTCCCTGCTGATGCCGAAAACAGAACGGCCGAATCGGCGCGGCAAGATCTGGGCACACTTTAGCAAAAAACGCCCAGCATCAGACCAGTGTGTGTGTCTCTTTATGAGCACACGATGAACGCGTTCAAAAAGCTTCGTATCCCGACTTTCGTCAGCACCGAGCACGCGACGGAATGGGGATCACATCTCAACGCGGAGCAACACACAGTGCTTGTTAAAGCACAACGGGCGCTGAGCTACACCGCGGCGGACGAGCCCAACCTGCAACTCAAGGTCAATCTTGCCACGCAATCGCAGTTAATGCGCGACGCAGCCGAAGCATTTGCACTAACGTGGGCCACCTAATCCGCCGATACGGAATGGATGGATTTTGGTCCGCTGAAAAATCAGATCGTTAGGCGTATGAATCGACGCGGCCTCGCGGCGCCGGTGCAACAATGTGGCGGTAGAATGTCGCTCTGGAAATCCCTAACCCCTCGCAAATCTCGACAACTGAGTTTTGGCGTCTGCATAAAGCGAGCGAGCCATTTTGAGTTTCTTGGCATTCATTACAGTCGGACGACCGCCAAGACGACCCCGACTTCGAGCGGACGCTAGCCCGGCCTTCGTCCGATCTCGGATAATGTCCCGCTCGAACTCAGCCAGAGCCCCGAAAATATGAAAAAACAGTTTTCCGCCGCTCGTGCTGGTATCGACGTTCTCTTGGAGACTTCGAAAACCTTTCTGCGCCTTTTGAAGGGCAAGAACCGTTTCAATGAGATGCTTTTGGGGAGCGTCCAAGCCTATCCAACTTCCAAACAACGAGGATGTCGCCTTCTCGCATGAAGTTTAGCGCCTCGGCAAGCCCCGGTCGCTCCGACTTCGCACCGCTCGCTGTGTCACTAAAGATTTTCTCGCATCCCGCCTTCGTGAGGGCATCTGTCTGAAGATCTAGATTTTGTTCGGTGGTGGAAACTCTGGCATAGCCAATAAGCATTCTTCGATTGTCGCCAATCCGTCTCAAAAAGTACAGACCAATGTCGATTCGAGACTTTGTTTTTGAGACGAGTAAAGAGGCACTCTTAGGTATCTTTTTAGCTCAAAATTGCTTCGGACAAATCCGCTCTCATTAACGGCCGTTTTTGAGACATCTGTTTCAATCCCGAATGTGATCGGATGGCGACGACTCGCGCAGATTTAAACAATTGATTTCGCGAATACAGTTTCCGCGTCGTTTCTGAAAAACTCCGCCCAAGCAAATACCGGCTGAAACTCGACTAACGATTTTTTGAATACAGCTACGATCAAGCTTCTTCTATTTTCGAATCATTCGAATCACTGCAAGTTCCGCCAAGCAGAAGTGGCAGCCTCGAACGGTCGTTTCTCCCCGGGCAAGGTTTAGTCGTTTACTTGGAGTTTTGCGAAGAGACTGCTCGACGAGTTTTTGGAAGCGCGGATCATTCCGAAGCGGATCGAACATTGGATCGAGCCGCAGCAGCGCAGGAGTGAGCGGCACATTTTCAGCCAGTTGGCTACTGCCCGGGATCGAGAGCAGCTTCTGTAAAGCGGCGATAGCGCGGTCGGGTTTCCCCATCTGCGCCGCTACCCGAGAGAGAATCTCGATCGGTCGAGGACCAAACAAAGCGTCTTTCTCGGTCGGCATCGCGGCCATGCCTCGCTCCGACAGAGCCAATGCAGCGGCTTTGTCGCCGAGACCCATATTGGTCAGCGCGAGGTCGCCAATCAGCTTTGAGTTTTCCGGTTGTTCTTTGAGGAAAGGTTCCAGTTCGCTCCGCGCCTGCTGCCAAGTTTCCTGGGCAGCGGCATGGTCGCCGACCACTTCCTGCGCCCAGCCTAACCAAAAGCGCAGTTCGCCGTTGATGTAACCCAACGTTGGGTCAGGCTTGGCCAGTATTTCTTTTAGCCGAGGGATGATTGGTGCAGGGCGGCGCTCCAAGATCGCCTGATAAACTTGTGTTTCCAAAGCTTGGTTGAGATCGGCAGCGGGGCGAAGCGGAGCGAGCAATGCCGACGCTCGCGGCAGATCGCCTTCCGCTTGTGCGATAGCTGCTTTTTCGGCCACAAGATCTACGTCATCCGGCGTAATATCGAAAACCTGATCAAGCTTCCGCAGCGCTTCTGGGAAACGACGAAGGACCATATAGGAAGCCGCGTGCTGGGTGAGCAGGTTAACGTTGCGCGGGTCGAGCCGCTCGGCTTCGTTGAAGTAGGACTCGCTCCGGTCCCACTGGCCTCGCCTCCGCGTAACATAAGCCAGTGATTCAGGAATCCGGCTGCTATTAGGGAGGAACGGACGTGCTTGCTCAAAGTAGCGCACCGCGGTGTCATAATCCTTCAGACAGGAGTAGTGGTAATAACCCTTAGCCAATATTGCCTCGCCGAGATTCGGCTCAAGAGTAAGCGCGGTTTCGGCTGCCTGCCGTATCTCTTCCCGGAGGGCAACCGTTGGTTGAAGAAACTGTGTAATGTAGCCGCGCGAGTCCACGTGGGACAGCAGCGCCCAAGCAAGGGCGAACTTCGGGTCCAAGCGCACCGCTTCTTTGAGATATTTCTGTGCGCCAAGGGAGTTGGCCGCGTTGAGCGGTTTCAGATTATAAGCCAAACCGCGCAGGTAAGCATCGTAAGCCTCGGTATTGTCTGTCGGCTTGGCGGCGATGACTTGCACTTCCTGACCGGTCAGTTTCGCTCGCAACTGGTCGGCAATGGCCTTGGCCACTTCACTCTCAACCGAAAAGATGTCGGTCAGCTTGCGATCAAACGTATCGGCCCAAAGATGGGAATCATTGGCCGCTTTGATCAACTGCACGTTTACCCGCACCGAATCGGCGCTCTTCTGCACGCTCCCTTCCACAATGTGGGCCACGCCAAGTTGCCGAGCGATTTCGGAAAGATTGCCCGGCTTGCTTTGATATTGCTGCGTGGACGTGCGTGAGATCACTTTAAGATCAGCGATCTTGGATAGGCGCGTTAGAATCTCGTCTTGGATACCGTCAGCAAAGTAGGCGTTGTCGGGATCGCGACTTAGATTTTCAAACGGAAGCACCGCAACCGATTTTTCAAGAATCGGTGTCGAGCCAATCCGATGTGAGAAAATGTAAAATCCCGCAGCACCGATTGCAGCCGCAGCGATGACAAGAGCAGCAATCCATGCGCGTGATGGCGCAGCCGGTTTCACGGCGGCTGCGGGAACTGCCGGCACTGTTTGTTCCTTTTCTTTTGCCTGGCGGAATTTCTCTGGCACTTCCGGGTTGCCCACGTCGTCGGTGTAGAAATTCACCGCGTGAATGCGGATGCCGTGTTTGACTTCGCATTCGCCCAGGTCGTGCAAATGCGGACGCCACTGGCGATATTGTTCAAGATCGTCAGCCACATGCTTGGAGAGAAGAATGTGCCCGGCGTCGCCGCAATCCATCACTCGCTGCGCCAAGTTGATTCCCGCACCCGCTACGTTCGAGCGATCGTTAACATCGGTTATACCGCTCACCGGCCCGCTGTGGATTCCCATGCGCGCCTGCAGTCCCGGGTGGCTCTGCAGCGCCTTGCTAATTTGCACCGCGCAGGAAACTGGTGCGTCAGGCGTGGTCGCAAAAACCAGTGCCATTCCATCGCCGGTTGGCAGGCGCGTCAGTTTACCAGCAGCGTCGGC
>Ga0207684_10000286_pt1 | contig 72634 bp, 62 predicted proteins | sample KBSK5501metaG_FD_184342 | JGI IMG/M metagenome (GOLD analysis project Ga0207684, IMG submission 184342) | Corn, switchgrass and miscanthus rhizosphere microbial communities from Kellogg Biological Station, Michigan, USA - KBS K5-50-1 metaG... | ecosystem: Host-associated > Plants > Roots >...
GGTTCGTCAGTTAAACGAGTCTACAGCGTTGACACGTTTGTTTCTTCCGATTCGCCGGTTGAGACGACGCGCTTCGCGTACGCGCCGCTTGGACGCGGTGCTGTAATTCGCGGCCTCGACAACTCTGCCGTCGCACCGCCGGCGGAAATCGAGCGAATCGTAAACATCGCGCAGTTGCAAAAGATTCCTCTACAAGTCGGTGCGACCAACGGCGGGACTGATGGTTCCGATTTCATTCGTTACGGCGCATTGCACGTTGGTTTGTCCTGGCCCGGGCGCTACAGTCATTCGCCAGTCGAAGTGCTTGACCTCAGAGATCTTCAGGCGTTGGAACGACTCATTTCTGCGATCGCGACCGCGCCATAGTTTGATGGACAATCTCCCGCAAAGGCGCAAAGCCGCGAAGAAAACCCACTTTAAATCTTTGCGCCTTTGCGCCTTTGCGGGAGGATTATTGTTTTGCCTCGCGCTGCAAGTTTCCGGTCAACAAGATCTCGCCTGTTACGTCAATCCATTCATCGGTACCGCCGGACACGGCCATACATTCCCCGGCGCGATCGTTCCATTCGGCATGGTCCAACTCAGCCCTGACACGAGACTCACCGGCTGGGACGGCTGCTCCGGCTATCACTATTCCGATTCGATCATCTACGGCTTCAGCCATACACATCTCAGCGGCACTGGCATCTCCGATTACGGCGACATTCTGTTGATGCCCACTGTTGGTCCAACTGACAAGAGCTACGCCTCGCACTTTCAGCATCGCAACGAAACCGCCACGTCAGGTTTCTACTCCGTCAAACTCGACGACAACAACATTCTCGTCGAACTCACAGCCACCGCGCGTGTGGGAATGCACCGCTACACCTTTCCCCACACCGACCAGGCCAACATCGTCATCGACCTCGCGCACCGCGACAAAGTGCTCGACTCCGGCTTTCGCATCACTGGCACTACGACGGTGGTTGGTTGGCGACGTTCTCGGGCATGGGCCAAAGATCAGATCGTGTATTTCGCGCTCGAATTTTCACAGCCGTTTACAGCTCATGAGGTCGCCAGTCACGAAAAGGCCTATTTCCGTTTCGACACGCGCACTGGCGCGCCTGTTCTCGTGAAGGTCGGAATCTCTGCCGTCGACATCGAGGGCGCTCGAAGAAACCTGACAACAGAGCTGAACCATTGGAACTTCGAGAAGGTTAGGGCCGACGCGCGCGCAGCGTGGAATGCCGAGCTGAACAAAATAACAGTCACCGGCGGCAGTGTGGCTCAACTCACAAACTTCTACACCGCGCTCTATCACGCGATGACCGTGCCCAACCTCTTCATGGACGTCGATGGACGCTATCGCGGACGCGACTTCAAAACACACAACGCCGCCGACTTCACCAACTACACAGTCTTCTCTCTTTGGGACACCTTTCGCGCCGCACACCCGCTCTACACCATCATCGATCAAAAACGCACGCGCGATTTCATCAAAACGTTTTTGGTCCAATACGAGCAGGGCGGACGACTGCCTGTCTGGGAATTAGCCGCCAACGAAACTGACACTATGATCGGCTACCACGCGGTGTCGGTAATTGCCGATGCTGCCGCAAAAGGCATCGATGGTTTCGATCTGGACAAAGCCTTCGCGGCAATGAAACACAGCGCCGAGCTGAGAGATTATCGCGGGCTGGGTGCGTACATCGATCGCGGTTTCCTCTCGATGGACGAAGAACGAGAATCGGTCTCGAAAGTGCTCGAGTATGCCTACGACGACTGGTGCATCGCTCAAGTCGCCCGCATGCTCGACAAGACCGCGGATTACGAGCGCTACAGCGCGCGTGCGCAGTCGTACAAGAACGTCTTCGATCCTGTTTCGGGATTCATGCGCCCGCGTAGCAATGGCAATTGGCTCGAGCCTTTCGATCCGCGCGAAGTCACCTTCGCGTTTACTGAAGCAAACTCGTGGCAATACACGTTCTTTGCGCCGCAGGACGTCAACGGATTGATTGACTTGATGCGTGGACGCCGCGCTTTTGCCGAAAAGCTCGATCAGTTGTTTGCGGCTGAAAGCACTACCACCGGACGCGAACAGGCCGACATCACTGGATTGATCGGCCAGTACGCGCACGGCAATGAGCCGAGCCATCACATGGTCTACCTTTACGATTACGTGGGCCAACCGTGGAAGACGCAGTCGCGCGTGCATCAGATCGTGGATCAGTTTTACAAGGCCGAGCCTGATGGTCTGATTGGCAATGAAGACTGCGGACAGATGTCGGCGTGGTATGTGTTCAGTGCGGCGGGATTTTATCCGGTAACGCCAGGTTCGAAAGTCTATGCGATTGGCTCACCGTTATTTCCCGAAGTGCGATTCAATCTCGAGAATGGAAAGTCGTTTGCTGTTCAGGCGCGCGGAGTCTCGGATCGTAACCTCTACATTCAATCCGCGACGCTCAACGGTAAGCCTTATAACAAATCGTTCCTTCTGCATGATGACTTGATTGCTGGAGGTGAGTTGATCTTTCGGATGGGACCGCGGCCGAACCCGCAGTGGGGAACTGGGCCAGGTAACGAGCCGGTTTCGCGAATCGCTGGTCGTGAGATCGTTCCGGTGCCGGTGATCAAAGCTTCGGGCCAGACGTTTAGAGACCGGTTGGAGGTGAGTTTGGTTGGGATCGGGAAGGCGGCGACGCTTCATTACACGACTGACGGTTCAGAACCTGATTTCAAGTCACCGAGGTTTACCCGGCCGTTCACCATCAACACCGACACGACAGTGAAAGCGTTGGCGATTGCTGCGTATGGAAGGCACAGCCACGTTGCAGTCGCGAAGTTTCATCGCATCCCGCATGACTGGAAGATCAGTTTGCAGTCTGAGTACAGCTCACAATACACGGGCGGCGGAGATTTCGCTTTGATCGACGGCATTCGTGGAACCGCGAATTGGAGTGGCGGCGCGTGGCAGGGGTATCGGAGTAAAGATGTTGTTGCCGTGGTGGATTTGGGGAATGTGCAAAAAATATCGAAAGTCGGCGCGGGGTTCTTGCAGGATATTGGCTCGTGGATCTGGATGCCGCGTCGTGTCGAGATTGAGCTGTCAATTGACGGCAGGAGCTTCGGTCCCGCCGTCACGATTCCGAATGAGATCTCTGACAAAGAGGAAGGTGTGGTGATCAGAGACTTCGTTAAGACGATACCGCCGCAGAATGCCCGCTATATTCGAATCCGAGCGGTGAATTTTAAAGAGTGGATCTTCGCGGACGAGATCATCATCGAATAGAATCCACAGATTACACAGATTGAATAAATAATCTGCGTAATCTGTGGATAAAATCACCACGTCAACTCAAACTCATAATCCGATGCGCCGCCGCGTGGATCCTTGATCCGCACGATGGCCGTGAAATCGTTTTCGCGTGAAGGTTGTTGCTCGATAAAGACTTCTCCGCGTCCCCTCTTCATGGTCAATCTCACTGTGACGCGTCGATTTGGTAACGAGTTGAAGAAGTTTGGCTGACCGTTGAAATACGGCGTGCCGCCGATAGTTTCGACGTCAGCCGTGCCACCGCGAATTCTGATTCGCACGTCGTCGTCAACACGACCTTTCCACGTCATGCGACCGCCGCGGCCGGAGTCGGGAGGAGATTGACCGCCGTCTGACGAATCGTAATTAAGCTCGCGTGAAATGTCAGACAGCGAGCGTTGAATGTTGTACCAGGAGCCTCGCTGCAAATTATTTCGTTCGACAGAACGGGCGAGATTGGAAAGCAGGTCGAACGCATCACGCAGCTCCTGATTGCGGCGCCTGTCGACCACCATGCGATAAAAAATCTGAGCCGTCGCGCCAAACTGGTGCGCGACCATTACGGCCTCGATATCGCTTCGGTTATTGCGTGAAGAGTTTGAATAACTGCTGTAATTCGCGTCGGCAAATTCACCGGCATCGCGTGAGAGTCGCGCGGCGAGGTCGGTGAGCCTGTTTGATTGCCCAAACTGCGTGAAAGCCGGACTAGCAAACAACAAGATCGTTACCAGCATTAAAAGGCTTCTACTAATCATAGATCCCTCCTTTAAGCGATAATTCCCTCACTTGACCACACCTGTCAACCGGAATTTTGAGGAGGCTCTGCTATAATCAGCCTAACAAGGAGTTAATAGATGAGTTGGAATCAATCTTCGTCTCTTTCTGCGGATGTTCGCGACGTTCGCGTCACCGCGTTTTTGAGCAGAGTTTATGGCTGGATGTTTCTCGGCCTCCTGATTACGTCGGGAACTGCGCTGGTTGTCGCATCTTCACCACTTCTAATTGAAACCTTAATACTTAATCGAATTCTGTTCTGGATTTTGCTGTTTGCACAGCTCGGGCTCGTGTTTTATCTCGCGGCGCGCGTCGAGAAAATGGCTCCCGCCACCGCTGCGATACTGTTTCTCCTCTACTCGGCGCTGGTGGGAATCACGTCTTCAGTGATCCTGCTGATCTACACGGGTGCATCAATCGTCTCCACTTTTGTTATTACCGCCGGAATGTTCGGCGCGTTGGCTGTATTCGGCACGCTCACGAAGCGAAGTCTTGCGGGTGTGGGCCAATTCATGTTCATGGGTTTGATCGGCCTAATCATTGCCTCGATTGTGGGTTTCTTCTGGCACAGCGATGCCCTCCAGTTTGTTATTTCGGTGGTCGGTGTGGTGGTGTTTACCGGACTGACAGCCTGGGATGCACAACGTCTGAAACAGATGGCGGTCGCACTTCCTGATGGTCGTGTAGGAGCGTTTGCAGTGGTGGGAGCGTTAGCTCTTTATCTCGACTTCATCAACCTTTTCTTCTTCCTGTTGCGTTTATTTGGCGGCCGCAGAGACTAGCCACAAAAAGGCATAAAAAACACAGAAGGAGCTCACCATGTTGATGCGAAAGCGCACCAGCCTAGCGGTTTTACTGTTTGCGATCTTTCTCGCGATTGTGCCGGCAGCAGCGCAGGAGGCTAATAAAGACGTACTCGGCGCGCTTCGCTTTCGACACATCGGTCCGGTTGGTAATCGACTCACTTCCGTCGTCAGCATTCCCGGCCAGCCGAACATCTATTACGTCGGCGCAGCGTCGGGCGGCATTTGGAAGACGATCGATGGCGGCGTCCGTTGGGAGCCTATCTTCGACTCTCAACCGGTCTCTTCCATCGGCGCGCTCGCTATCGCCCCTTCGAATCCAAATATCGTTTGGGCAGGCACGGGCGAACCGTGGATACGCAGTCATATCTCGGTGGGCCAGGGAATCTATAAATCAACGGACGCGGGCAAGACGTGGACTTTAATGGGACTGGAAAAGACCGGCCGAATCAGTCGCATCGTCATCGATCCCAAGAACCCCGACGTAGTTCTCGTTGGCGCTCTGGGTCATGCTTACGGACCACAGCCAGAGCGTGGAGTCTTTCGCACTGCTGACGGCGGCAAAACGTGGGAACGCGTGCTGTTCACGGACGAGAACAGTGGTTGCGCACATCTCGAGATGGATCCAGGCAATCCAAAGATCGTCTTCGCCGGCATGTGGCCTATCGAGATTCATACCTGGGGCCGCGATAGCGGTGGGCCGGGCAGCGGTCTATTCAAGTCGACTGACGGTGGTGTCACCTGGAAACGGCTCTCCGGCAACGGCCTGCCAACACGCATCACCGGAAAGATCGTTTTCGCAATCGCTCCCAGTAATGCCAAGCGCATTTACGCGTTGATTGAAACAGGCGACGGCGTGCCGCTGAACGGCCAGGAAACTGATCGCGGCAAGCTCTGGCGCTCTGACGACGGCGGCGACAACTGGCGGCTTGTCAGTTACGATCGAAATCTCGGCGGCCGCACGCATTACTACTTCCGCGTGGCCGTCGCGCCCGACAACGAAAACGAGACTTACTACCTTACGGCCGGCTTCGCACGTTCAACTGACGGCGGCGAAACTGCGCGAATGATACAGGGTCCTGGCAGTCCCGGTGGTGACAATCACGACATCTGGATCGATCCGACAAACGCCAATCGGATGGCTGTAGCCAACGATGGTGGAGTTTCAATCTCAACGACGCGTGGACAGACGTGGTCTCGAATTCAACTGCCGATCGCGCAGATCTATCACGTCACGGTCGACAATCGGATTCCGTACTACGTTTACGGCAATGAGCAGGACGATCCGTCATATCGCGGACCGAGTCGCTCGGGAGGTGGCGGTGCCGCTGGATCGATTCCGCGCAGTGCATGGCAGTCTGTTGGCGGTGGTGAGAGTGGTTGGGCCACACCAGACCCGATCGATCCGAACATCATCTGGTCGAGTGCGTCAGGTTCGGGCAGCATTGGTGGCATTGTCGAGCGTTTCGATCTGCGCAACGGCCAGATGCGGCGTGTGGAAGTGTGGCCCGATCAAGTCAACGGCTCGCCTGCGGCCGACTTGAAGTACAGATTTGTGTGGACGTTTCCGTTGACAATCTCGCCGCACGATCACAGGAAGCTTTACGTTGGCAGTCAGTACGTTCACCAGACGACTGACGATGGTCAGAGCTGGCAAGTCATCAGTCCTGACCTCACTACGAACGACAAGAGCAAACAGGGATTCTCTGGCGGTTTGACCGGTGACAATATCGGCGTCGAGTATTTCTCAGTGGTCTTCGCGATCGCTGAGTCGCCGAAAGAAAAGGGACTGATCTGGGCAGGAACCAACGACGGCCTGGTCCAACTGACACGCGATGGCGGCAAGAATTGGACCAACGTGACGAAGAACATTCCCAACCTGCCGCCGTGGGGCACAGTCAGCAACATCGAGCCTTCACGCTACGAAGCTGGCGCGGCTTATATCACGGTTGATTTTCATCAAGTGAACAATCGCGATCCTTTCATCTACAAGACGAAGGATTACGGCAAGACGTGGAAATCGATCACGAATGGAATTCCCCCGAGCATGCTGAGTTATGCGCATTGCATACGCGAGGATGCGTCGCGTCCCGGACTGTTGTATGTGGGCACTGAAAACGGGTTGTACGTTTCGTTTGACGATGGTGAGAAGTGGGAACCATTGCAAAGCAATATGCCGCATGCGCCAGTCTACTGGATGGTGGTCCAGGAGCATTTCAACGATCTCGTAATTGCGACGTACGGGCGTGGTTTCTGGATTCTCGACGACCTCACGCCGATTCAGCAGATGAATCAAACAGTGCGCGATTCGAGCGCATATCTCTTTGCGCCGCGTGCGACTTATCGCTTTCGGCAAAGCGTTGTGCCGGTGACGATGTCAGACGATCCTTCAATCGGGCAGAATCCGGCTTATGGAGCCGCGATCAGTTATTACCTCAAATCGGCGCCCGCAGGTGATGTACGCATCAGAATCGAAGACGCGAAGGGACAGGTGGTCAGAGCTTTCAATGGGACAAAAAACGTTGGACTCAACCGCGTCACCTGGAATCTCGAGGGAGAACTGACGACCGAGGTTCGATTAAGAACGACTCCTGCTTACGCGCCGGAAATCAAGGTTGGACCAGATGGGACGCGAAGTGCTCCCGGCACTGGACGCATTTCTATCTTAATGCCGCCAGGCACGTACACCGTTAAACTTTCCGCGGCCGGACAGGAGTTGAGTCAGCCGCTAGTGATCAAAAAGGATCCGAACTCCGGCGGCACTGAGGCCGACATCACCACCCAAACCGCGATGATGCTGGAGCTGCGGCAAGATGTGGAGACCGGCTCGAAGATGGTCAACCAAATCGAGTTCATTCGTGCGCAACTGCTTCAATTGACCACCACGCTGAATACGTCCTCAGATTCAGTCTCGGTGAAGTCAGCCGCCGAGGAGCTCGATAAGAAATTGATCGACATTGAAGAAGAGTTGATCCAGCGAAAGTTGACCGGGCAAGGACAGGACACAGTTCGCTGGCCATCGAAGTTGCTCAGCAAGATCAACTATCTCGCGGGCGGGCTTGCGAGTGGAGACTTCGCGCCCACAAAGCAGCAGCGTGAAGTGCATGCTTTATTGAAACAACAACTGACCGCGCTACATCAGCGCCTCGATGGAGTTGTGAATAGAGATCTGCCTGCATTCAACAAGTCACTGACCGACAGCAACATCAAGAGCACGATCAAGCCCTCACCCTGAAGCTCAGCTTCTGTTTGGCGCCTTTTTGTGCTCCTTTTGTGCCTCTTCGTGGTCTAAGTCTTCGTCGCGAATCCGCGCTTTTTCATCAGCGCGTCGATCTTCGGGTCGCGTCCGCGAAACGCACGATAAGCGTCTGCCGGATCCACAGTATTGCCGACCGAGAAAACGTATTTGCGTAACCGCTCCGCGACGGCACGATCGTACGGTCCCTTGCCTTCCACGAACGCGCCAAACGCGTCGGCAGTCAACACGTCAGACCACAGATAGCTGTAGTAACCCGCCGAATACGCGTCGCTCGAGAAGACGTGAAGGAATTGCGGCAGTCGATGTCGCATCACGATCTCCTTGGGCATACCGAGCTGTTCAAGAGTCTCGCGCTCGAATGCGTCCGGATCGATCTTGCGATCGCCTGCAAGGTGCAACTTCATATCGATCAGCGCTGCCGACAAGTATTCGACCGTCGCGAATCCCTGATTGAACGTCGCGGAACGCTTTATCTTGTCAACCAACTCCTGCGGAATCGGTTTGCCCGTTTGATAGTGAAGCGCGAAGCGTTGAAGCACTTCGGGCGTCGACAGCCAGTGCTCCAGAAGTTGCGATGGAAACTCGACGTAATCACGCGGCACCGACGTGCCTGCGACTGAAGGATACGTGACATTCGAGTTCAAACCGTGCAACGCATGCCCGAACTCATGGAACATCGTCGTGGCATCGTCCCACGAGATCAGCACGGGTTCGCCGGGCTTGCCTTTGACGAAGTTCGCGTTGTTGGAAACGATCGTGGTGATCTCGCCGTTGACTCGCTCCTGAGTGCGGTAAGCATTCATCCATGCGCCGGAGCGCTTGCCCGCGCGCGCATACGGATCGAAATACCAGAGGCCGATGTGTTTCTTCGTGGTCTTGTCTGTCACTTCCCAAACGCGGATGTCCGGATGCGCAACGGGAACGGTTGTTACGGGCATGAAGTTGAAGTTGAAGAGCTCACCTGCGACCCAGAAGATACCTTCGCGTAACTTTTCGAGTTGCAGGTAAGGTTTCACCTCATTCTGGTCGAGATCGTATTTGGCCTTGCGCACCTTCTCCATGTAGTAGCGATAGTCCCACGGCTCGATTTTGATCTTCGCGCCTTCTTTATCCGCGAGTGCCTGCATGTCGGCAACTTCCTCGTGCACACGAGCGACAGCAGGTTTCCAAACAGCTTCCATCAGCTCCATCGCGCGCTCGGGTGTTTTGGCCATCGAGTTTTCGAGGCGCCAATGCGCATGCGTCGGATAGCCCAACAGTTTTGCGCGCTCGGCACGCAGTTGCAGTATCTGGGTGATGATCGCGTTGTTGTCGTGCTCGCCTCCGTTGTCGCCACGATTGACGAACATGCGCCATACCTTCTCACGCAGATCGCGACGATCGGCGTAAGTCAGAAACGGATCGACCGAAGAACGCGTGTTCATGATGACCCACGCGCCTGGCTGCTTCTTCGTTTCAGCGGCTGCGGCTGCGGAGTCGCGCAACGACTGCGGCAGTCCGGCGAGTTCATCTTCACTCTTGAGCACGAGGTATTGATCTGTCTCTTCGGCGAGAACGTTTTGACTGAACTTCGTGAAGAGGCCGGCGAGTTCCTGATTGATCTCCGAAAGACGCTTCTTTGCGTCGGCGTTCAGGCGCGCGCCGGCGCGGACGAAGTTTGTGTGGTAGAGCCAGGTTACGCGTTGCTGTTCAGGCGTGAGCTTCGCTTTGTCGCGCGAATTGTAGACGGCTTCGATTCGTTTGAAGAGTGGTTCATTCTGCGTGATCTGATCGCTGAATGCGGCGAGACGTGGCGCCATCTCTCGTTGAACCACCTGAAACTCGGGGCTGCTCATCGTCGCACTCCACACTCCGTAAAGCGTCGATACGCGATCGAGCGTGTTGCCACTGCGTTCAAGGGCGGCGATGGTGTTTTCGAAGTTCGGCGGCGCCGGATCGCCGGCGACGCGCTGGATCTCGTTGAGCTGTTCAGTCATCGCAGCTTCGAGTGCCGGCTTGAAGAGCGATACCTGAACGCGGTCAAACGGCGGTACGCCACCAAACGGGCCTTCCCATTTCGCCAGCAAAGGATTGTTGTCTGCGGTGGAGTTGACGGTGGTGTTAGCAATCATGGTGGCGGCAACGAGCAGCACAAGACTGCCGGTGATCAGACTGCGCATAAGTTGATTTCCAATCTGTGTAGAGTTGAGAGAGACGCAGAAGGCGATAGTATAGCCGCAAAGAGGAACAAAACGCACAGCTTGGTTAATAAGGACAATGCCGGCAGCCGCTGCCGCAGCAGTAGCCGCGGCGTTGGAGATAGCTCGCGGTGAAGACCATTCTGCCGTTTTCGTCGTAATAATCTTTGCCTTCGGTGAGGGAGCCTTTCAGCAGAGCTACGTCAACGGGTTGGAATGAGTTTGAGCTTGCTGCTTCGAATAGCTCGGGATGAATTAGTTGCGCCAACAACTCCGCGCCTTCAACTACCCGAGGACCAGGTCGCGCGAAGAATGAGTTTGCGTCGACAGCATAGACGCGGCCATTCCGAACTGCAGGCAGATCAAAGAATGGCGAGTTGCGGTAGCCGAAGACGTTCCAGATCTGCTTCATCGTCTGTTGCAGGTTGAAGCCACACGGCATGATGACGAGAACTTCAGGCGCCCACGCTGTAATTTGCTCCCAAGAGATTCGTACTGATTCACCTCCCTCGCTTCCCAGCTCGTCAATGCCGCCGGCGAGCTTCACCAGTTCCGGAACCCAGTGACCACTCGCATAAACCGGATCGAGCCACTCCATGCAGAACACGCGCGGCCTGTATGAGACCGTCGCAGTTCGACTCGCCAAATTCTCGAGGCGACGATGACAGTCGTTGACCAGAGCCTCAGCTTCTGCTGAACGACCCGTGGCCGCGCCGAGCTCGCGCACGTTGTCGAAAATCTCATTGAGTGATTGCGGCGTGAGCCAGAGGATCTGTGGCGCGTTTGGCAGAGACTTGATTACTTGTGAGACTTCATTTCCAGACGGCGCACAAACCTGGCAGAGGTTCTGCGTCAAGATCATATCGGGCGCCAAGTCGCGCAGGAGTTGTTCGTCGATCTCGTAAAGACTCTGGCCGTTGTGTATTCGCTCCGCGACCGCGCGATCGATCTCGTTTTGAGTCATTCTTTCGAGCGGCAACACGGCGCGCACGACGACGGGCTTGCTTTTTACTTCAGGCGGGTAGTCGCACTCGTGAGTGATGCCCACGAGCGAGTCGGCAAGCCCGAGCGCGCAAGCCATCTCTGTCGCTGAAGGAAGGAACGAAACTATCCTCATGTCACAAAGAAGCACAAACAAGATGGCCACAAAGAAGCACAAAAAGCACAAAACCACTTTTCGTCAGCTCTTGTGCCTTTTGTGCCTCTTTGTGGCTACGGTTCGCCGTCGCCTTTCTTCCCTTTCTTTTTGGCTGGCTCGGCCTCGCGTGGCCGCGTTGCTGCCGGAGGTGGCGCTTCGACTTTGGGCGTCGGAGCTTCAGCCTTCGGTTGTGCGTGTGCGGGAGTTTCCTCCGCTTTAGGTGGAGGCGGCAGAGTCATCTGCTCCAGCTTCGGCTCGGTCGCAGCGCCTGGGGGCAAGGCGTTCTGGTCTTCTGTTTTCTCGGCCTCTGCAGCCATCTCGGCGCGCTCGGCCGCAAGCTCGCGTTGACGCTGCCGGTAAAGCTCACGCATGTCTTCCGGCATCTCGGGAGCTTTTTGAAAGTCTTCCTTGGGCTTGTTCTTGAGAAAATCTTTCATGAACTCGACGAACATTGGCAGCGCGCCTTTTGCGCCCGTCATGTCTTCGCCCAGCGGTCTTTTCTTTCCCGGGTAGCCCATCCAAACGCCAGTGACGTAGGTCGGCGTGTAGCCCAGGAACCAAACGTCGGTGTGATCGTTGACAGTGCCTGTTTTGCCTGCCAGCGGCACACCCAGCACTTGCGCCGCACTTGCAGTTCCGCCCTGCACCACACCGCGCATCATCGAGACCATGGTCAACGCGACGTAAGGATCCATCACCTTGTAAGTGGTCCTCTCCCATTCTTCGAGCGTCGCGCCGTCGCGATCGAGGACTCTGCGAATCAAATGTGGCTCGACGCGAATTCCCTTATTTGGAAAAGAGGAATAGGCCGACACCATTTGATCTAGCGGCACTTCTGTAGCACCCAGCGCCGACGGCAGATATGGCGACATCGGTACCTTGATGCCAAAGCGACGGACCATCTGCGCGCCTGTTTGAATGCCGACAGTTTGCAGCAGATGCACTGCGGGAATATTCATCGACTTCGCCAACGCCGTCTTCATCGGCATGTCGCCCGAACCTAGTGACCCGTCGTAGTTGTGTGGCTGCCAGTCGCCGATCTTGATCGGCGCGCCACTAACAACGGTATCGGGTGTCATGCCCCACTCAACTGCTGCGGTGTAAATGAAAGGCTTGAACGCTGAGCCCGTTTGCCGGTAAGCCTGTATCGCGTTATTGAATTTATTTGTGTAGAAGTCGTAGCCGCCGACCATCGTGACGATCTCGCCCGTCTTGGCATTGAGTGTCATCATCGCGCCTTGCACAGCGGGAACCTGCGATAGTTCGACTTTCAACCGACGGTTCTTTTCGTCTACTTCTTTGATTTCAAACTCCGCGAGGTAACCATTCTTAAACTCGTCTTTCGGCTGACGCCTGCCCCAGCCCATGTCGGCGGCGGTAAGCGTCGCCGTGAAGTTGCCGAAGCGCACCGCTGCTTCGTTGCGCGCGCGGTCAACCTTCATGATCAAACCCATCAAGTGGCGACCGGGTTCGTACTCGTTTCCGTACCAGTCCGGGTGTTTATAGTTGCTCAGTTCCTGCTGCGTTGCCGGACCTTCGCCGTTGTTCACGCTCGTCGGAATCACCGTGTAGCTCGAACGCCAGCCGCTGTGCGTACGATCGTATGTTCGCAAACCGGCGCGGACCACTTCATAAGCTTTCTTCTGCGCTTCGACATTGATCGTCGTATAGACGGAAAGGCCACCTTGAGCAACGCGAGTCGTGTATTTGTCTTCCAGCTCCTGGCGAATGAACTCAACCGGATAATCAAACGGCGATGACTTATGCTGAGACTGGTAATAAGCAGTGTCAGCCAGTTGAATTGGTTTGGCTTTGGCAGCCTCAGCTTCTGCCTGACTGACGAAACCGTTCTTAGCCATTAGATCGAGCACGAGATCGCGGCGCTCTTTGGCTTTCGCCGGGTTTGAAGTTGGCGAGTAATCGCTCGGCGCCTTCGGAATTCCTGCCAGCAATGCTGCTTCGCCCAACGTCAAATCTTTTGCTTGTTTGCCGAAGTAGGTCTCGGCACCGGCTTCCATGCCGTACGCGTTGGCACCAAGAAACATGTGGTTCGTGTACAACTCCATGATCTGGTTCTTGGTGTAGTAGCGTTCGATCTGGAGCGCCAGGATCCACTCATTCACCTTGCGCGTGTACGTTTGTTCTTTTGAGAGAAACAGGTTCTTAGTGAGCTGCTGAGTAAGGGTTGATCCCCCTTCGACTTTGTCAGTGGTGAGGTTCTTCCATGCGGCGCCCATGATACGAATCGGATCGATGCCGATGTGGTCGTAAAAGCGAACGTCCTCGACGGCGAGAATCGCGTTTCTCAACACTGGAGGAATCTCTTCGTACTTGAGCGGGATTCGTTTTTCGAGAGCAAACTCCCCTATTACCGTCTCACCATCGTCAGCATAAACTCTGGTCACGACACTCGGACGATAGGTCGCCAGTGCCGCAACCTCGTTGGCGGCTCGCGAGTAGTTCAACTCGTAGGCGGCGACGATGCCCGTCAGTCCGCCCGCGGCGAGCGCCAGGAGCAGGACTGTTGGTAACCAAAGCCGTGCCAGGAGGTGTCTACGTTGTTCAGGAGGAGCATTGATAATTGCGGTTGGCGAATACTTTGAGATATTTGATGCCATTGAACTTATTCTCCCGAACCAAGTTGCCTTGATTCAGCCGTGGGGAGCAACGTGGGTAGCCACAGAAACACCGAAAAGGTGCTTACATGAGCAGCTAAATTATATCCCGCAAAGGCGCAAAGGCGCCAAGAAGACTGAAAACCTTGCTTTTCTTTGCGTCTTTGCGCCTTTGCGGGAGAATTTCCAACCCTTATAATGACAACTGCTCGCAATGGGGGCGACAGGCTTCGACAGGAACCTGAACGGTCGTCGCGATGCATGCCGGGCTACCTTATGCAGCTCGTTAAAACGCGTAGGGAAACACAACTGCCAATAACAATGAATTGGCTCTCGCTGCCTAATTAAGCATCGAGCGTCTCACCGCAAGTTGCTCATGCGCGCGGAATGAGATGTCACTTAGTTGAGCTGGCCCGCGCTTTCGGTCCGTGAGCGTGGGCGAGACTAAAGCCGGACTAGCTCGTGTCGAGGTCTTGTCGCTTCACTGACTCGACATCGAGCGAATTTTTATCAGGTTCGCCTGGTAAGAAAGAGAAGCGACTAAGCATGTAGAGTCCTTCGGCGTTGGTTTTTGGATCCGAGTTCAATTCTCGGCGCCTCCACCATACAAGAATGCGGGAGTCCTCACTCCCCAGCGGACAAGAGAAAAGCTTATGAGCACGACAACTCACTTGATGACCGCAGAAGAATTAGGGAACTTGCCTGACGAACCACTTCGTCACGAACTTATTAAGGGAGAACTCCTCACGATGCCTCTTCCTCAGCTTGAACACATGCGGGTATCCGCGAACCTCACAGTAATGTTATGGCAACATGCGAAAGCCAATAGGCTTGGCGAAGTTTACACTGAGGGTGGATTCAAACTTGAAAGCGATCCTGATACCGTTTTGGGTCCTGACGTTTCATTTGTCGCCAACGATCGTGTTGCGCTGAGTCCGGAGGGCTATCACTTAGGTCCACCGGACCTTGCCGTCGAAGTGTTATCTCCAGGCGACCGCCGAGGCAGAGTTGAGCACAAACTTTCGCTGTGGCTGGAATTCGGAACAAGATCGGTCTGGTTAGTGAATCCTCGCCGGCGGACGGTCGAGGTTTGTAAGCCAACTGGGGAGAGAGAACTCTTCCACGACACCGATGAACTCGTCGACGACACCGTTCCCGGTTTTCGCGTACCTGTTTCAGAGATCTTTGCTTAGGGCCAACTCACTACTTGGACCGCAACCTTCCCATCGGAATCTTCGACAGCGGCGTTGGTGGACTGACAGTCTATAGCGCGCTGCACGAACGTCTGCCAAACGAACGTTTCGTCTATCTCGGCGACACCGCCCGCGTTCCCTACGGCACAAAGTCACTCGCGACCGTTGAGCGTTACGCTGTCGAAAACTCACGCTTCCTCGAGGCGCACGGAATCAAACTGCTCGTCGTCGCCTGCAACACTGCCTCGGCGCTTGCATTACCTGCGATTCGCAAGGCGATCGAAGTTCCAGTCATCGGAGTGATCGAACCAGGCTCGCGCGCCGCAGTGGAAGTCGCTCGAGGCGCTGACATCGGCGTCATCGCCACCGAAGCGACCGTGCAAAGTCACGCTTATGCAAGAGCGATCGCCAGCATGGGTGCGAAAGGACACGTTATCGAACGCGCCTGCCCGCTCTTTGTCCCGCTGGCTGAAGAAGGTTGGGCCAACACAGAGGTCGCACGCATTGTCGCGCGCGATTATCTGAATGAGTTCACTAAAAACAATTTAGGCGCGCTGGTGCTTGGTTGCACTCACTATCCGATCCTGCGTGACGTGATCGGTGAAACGGTCGGACGCAACATCAACCTGATCGATTCCGGCGCAGCCACTGCTCGCGACGTCGAATCACTTCTGGAGAGTTCGGATCTAACTCACGAAGACATCTTCGGACTTTACCAGGAACGACAACTCTGTGATGATTTAGACCATTTTTACGTGACCGATGCAGCCGAAAGATTTGCTAAAGTAGCCGAGAGATTTTTAGGCGCAGCGCCTTCCATTCTGGAAGCCGTGGAGATTTGGGGACACGATGAGCTTCGCACGCACTGACGGACGCGCTCCTGACGAATTGCGTCCAGCAAGAATAACGCCGGGGTTCCTTCCGTATGCTGAAGGTTCGGTGTTGATCGAAATGGGAAACACCCGTGTGGTCTGTGCGGCTTCTCTCGAAGACCGGATCCCACCGTTCCTGAGAAATCAGGGACAAGGATGGCTAACTGCCGAGTACGCGATGCTGCCGCGTGCTACGCAGACTCGTACTGGGCGCGAGATCGGGCGTGGCGGACCGTCCGGCCGCACACATGAAATTCAACGGCTGATCGGAAGAAGCCTTCGTGCTGTCGCCGACATGAAGGTTCTTGGTGAACGTACGATCACCATTGACTGCGACGTTTTGCAGGCTGACGGTGGCACGCGTACAGCCGCGATCACCGGTGCTTACGTCGCCTTTGCTTTAGCGAGTCAACATTTACTTAAAGTCGGAAAAGTAACACGGCCGCTGACGATCAATCAGGTTGCAGCCATCAGTGTCGGCATTGTCGATAACGTTCCGCTGCTGGATCTCAAGTACGATGAAGACTCGCGCGCAGAAGTCGATATGAATATCGTGTGCACCAGTGATGGGCGGTTTATTGAAGTGCAGGGGACCGCAGAACGCGAGCCGTTTAGCCGTGCGCAAATGGATGAGCTGGTCGAGCTGGGAATGCGTGGAATCGAAGCTTTGATTGGCCTTCAGAAAACGATCATTTCGCAGGCAGACTAAGTTATAGGTCCTACAGGACGTATAGGTCATATAAGACCTATTAAGCAACGACCAAGCAGACGACGGGCATCTGACAAACCCTGAGGTTTTGGAGGGGACAATGCGACGGATTTTGGTTTTTACTTTGATTTTGCTGGGACTGGTGGCGCCGGTCGCGTTAGCGCAACAGATCTACACGAATGACAAGGTCGATTACACCTTCGAGCTACCATCGCCCACCTGGCGCGCGATTATCGAACCAGACGCTGCACACGAGCATCCGGAGTTTGTTTACGGCGATCGCCTCGACGGGTTTCTGACGATTCGAAAAGAAGTGGTTGAGGCTGGCACAACTACGGCAGAATTAGCGCGTCGCGATCAAGATCTCAAGTTGAGATTTTTGCCGGGCTTTGTTGAGGGCAAGCAGGAAACATTCAACGGCCGGCTCGATGGAGTCACGATCTCTTATGAATTTGTCAGGACCGGCAAACCGATGTTGGGCCGCACCTACTACTTGCAGGCTGACAATCGCACCATCTACGCGCTTCGCTTTACTGGCTTGCGCGACAAGCTGAGCCGCATACGCAATCAAACAGATCTCATCGCACGTACGTTCAAGACGAAGTAGTCCACAGATTACGCAGACTGCATGAAGCTGGCCCACGGACTAGCAATAAAGCCTTCGCCAATACACGGCAGAGGTTGCTTCGCCACGATTCCTTTCAAACGAAGATATAAGATCGCTGAGTACACCGGTGAGAAGATTTCGAACGCCGAGGCTCGCCGGCGCGCGCATCGAAAGATGCTCCGGATTTGCGAAGTAAATAGACGTTGGAGTTTGGATGGGAGTCGCGGGGGCAACGGCACTCACTACATCAATCATTCATGTCTGCCGAACGCGTTCATGCAAATCCTTTACGACCACATTCTCTTTATTGCCTTGCGCGACATAGAAGCCGGCGAAGAGATCACGATCGACTACGAGTCAACACTTCATTCCGACGATAAACGTTGCATCTGTGGCGCGAAAAACTGTCGCGGCACGATCAATCGTCAATAACAATCTGTGTAATCTGTGGATTAGAGTCGAGGCAGTGTGAAGCTGAATTTCGATCCGCGTCCCTCTTCCGAGTCGAGCTCAACTCTTCCGCCATGTTGCTCGATCACTTCGCGCACAAACGATAGTCCCAAACCGGTAGATTCTTCGTCCTTCTCCTGCCCTTCACGGACCACGCGATAGAACTTGTCCCACACGCGTTCTCTCGCTTCGGCAGGAATACCAAAGCCACGATCTTCCACGCACACACGCACCGCTTCGGCCTCGAGCGCCGTCGAAACAGTAACCGTGGTTCGCTCGGGGCTGTACTTGATTGCGTTGTTCACGAGGTTCTTCACAGCCTGAGTGATGAGACTTCGGTCCGCGGCCACAGGCGGAATGCGGTGCGCAGGTTGCTCCATGAGGCGAATGCGCTTTTTCTTAGCGATTGGTTGCAGCGAAGCAATCGTTTCGCGCACGACCTCGTCGAGACGAAGCGGGATCTTCAGCACTTCCTGTTTGTCCTTGCGCTGCAACTGAGTCACGGAAAGAAATGTATTGATCATTCGTGACATTCGTTGCGACTCGTTTGCGATTATCGAAACGAATTCTCTTGCTTGTGCGGGAATACTCGCATCTGCCGTCAACAACTCTGCAAAGCCGTTGATGCTGGTCAGCGGCGTGCGCAGCTCATGAGACATCAAAGAGATCATGTCGCTCTTAAGTTTTTCATACTCTTTGATTGCAGTCAGGTCGCTGACATAAATCGCAATGCCGATCGGTTCGTTGTTCTGCTTGTCGCGAATCAGCGAGAGACGCAGATTGAGGATCTGGTTCTTGTGTTCAAAGTTGAGTTCGCCTTCGTACTCGGCGCCGGTTTGCAACACGCGCCGGACCGCGATCTGCGGTTCGTCAAAAATGTCTGTGCGAAACTTGTTCAGCAAGTCGAATAGATCCATCTGCGAGACTTGCTCTGAACTCAGGTTAGCGAAAGTCAGCAGAGTTGGATTAACAAGCGCCAGCGTTCCGTCGAGATAGGCAATGGCCACACCATCGTCGATGTGCGTGAGCGCACTCGCTTCACATCTCTGCTCCACAGTCACCGCTTTGAGCACGTTGAGAGCGTCGAGCTTTCGTTTGTTTCCACTTTGTGAAAAATAACTGAGGGCCTGGCTCCTCGCTGGATTCTTGGAGAAGCTTTCTCGTTTCAGGTTGCGCGCAAACTGTGAACCGACTGCTTCCAGCAATGGCGTGTCGTCAGTGGAGAATTCTGACGCGAGTCGAATCAACAGCACGCCTGCAACCTCACCTTCGTGAAGCAGCGGCACAGCAACTGTTGATGAGTTGGCTTGTGAGGTTTGACTGACCAATTTGCCGGTGGCGGTGGCTTGCTGGCAGAGCTCGATTCCTTCGCGCCAGACGGAGTTTCGCCGTGTGTCCTGCGAAGTTTGAGTTGAACCTTTCATGCGGACGACGGCTTCGAGCCAGTCTGAATGAACGCAACTGAATACGACGGCTTCGTTCAACGGCATTACCGTGTTCAGAAGTTTGAGACCGCTCGTGAGTCGCGCGTCAGCGTTGACTTGAGAGTCGCCGTTGTTGATTGCGGAGTTAAGCAGTGTGCGCACTAAGCGCCGGTCGAGAGACCAAAGGCGATTTACCTGGATCAGTAGTAGCGACAGAATGCCGCTGAAGAGGAGTGGGATGAGCAGGAAGTCTACGCCGGAAAAGTGCGAGCCGAGGACGCAGATGGCGCTCAGGGCGAAGAAGGTGAGGACGATCTGGCCCCATGTGCGACGGAACCCGAAACGATTAATTGTGAGGCTCAAAGCGACGGCGTAGAGAATTAAAGCAGCGGCCGCGATTGAGGTATCCGGACTTCTGAGACTCGTGGGCGTTGATACAGGGAGAACTGACCAGAGATCAGGAAAGATGCCCAAGCGCCAGGCGGCGTAACTCGCTAAGCCGGCAAGCATGGCGAGAGCTGTTGCGGAGAGATAAGAGTTGACGGTTCGTGTTCGAATCAAGGTGGATCGGGGAAGGGTTGAAGATCGGCGGCTTCGCTGCCACAAGGCCGAGCGCGATTATACAATGATGGCCCTCGTTAAAGCCACTTAAAAGTCGGCGCTTCTTTGGAGTGGGGTGCCTTGGCACCGCTTTGGAATAAATCTCATACAAATACCAAAGCGGTGCCAAGGCACCGCACTCCAAGGAAGCGCTCATTCTTATGTGACGTGTTGCAATGCGAGCTTGAGTGGAGGTAAATCATCCTCAAAGACCGTTCGGAGATCCAGGAGCACCTTTCCTTCAGAGATGCGGCTGATGATCGGTGGTGAGAAGGTCCTGAGCTGATATTCAATCTCCTCAGCCGACTGTGAGGGATGTGAGATAGCAATGAGCATTGTCGGTAAGGTCGATGTTGGACCGGCGCCACCGCCGACGGTCGACTCGCCGGCTTGCAGCTCGAGTTGAATCGCCTTCGTTGGTCCAACCGCCGCAATCAGGCCTTCTGCTCGTCGTTCGATCTCGGCCGCAGTCAATGCCAACATTTGAATTGCAGGCGTTTCGAGGTGAGCCACGTCGCGCTGATGTGAAGCAAGCGTAGCTTCCAGGGCTGCCAGCCGGAGCTTGTCGCTACGCAGCGCGCGATACAGCGGATGTCTTCTCAGTCGCGACACGATTGCCTGCTTTCCGACAACGATTCCAGCCTGCGCCGAGCCTAAAAGCTTGTCGCCACTGAACGAAACGACATCCACTCCCTGCTCGATGACCTCTCGCACAACGGGTTCATCAATCACCCCGTACTGCCGCAGATCGTTCAACTGGCCCGAACCCGCATCTTCATACAGCGGAAGTCCCGCTTCTCGCGCAAGAGCTGAGACCTCCGAACGCGCGGGCGAACTCGCAAAACCAACTATCCGATAGTTCGAAGGATGAACACGCATGATCAAACGCGTGTTCGGATTGATCGCGCGTCGATAATCTTCGAGATGCGTGCGATTCGTCGTGCCTACTTCAACCATACGCGTGCCCGAATTCGCCATCACGTCGGGCACGCGAAAGTCGCCGCCGATCTCGACGAGCTCTCCGCGCGAAACGATCGTTTCTCCGTCTCGTGCAAGCACCGTAAGAATGAGTAACGCCGCGGCTGCACAGTTGTTTACTACTAACGCATCTTCAGCGCCAGTCACATCTTTCAGTAACGACTCAACGCGAGCGCCACGCCGCCCGCGCACACCGCCTTCGAGATCGTATTCAACCGAGCAGTAGCGCGCAGCTTGATCGATCGCCGCGCGCGCTGCCTCCGACAAAGGAGCCCGGCCCAGGTTTGTATGAAGCACGACGCCGGTCGCGTTGATGACGGCTCTGATCCCTGTCTTGCCCTCGCTGCGAACACTCGCCGCCATCCGCCTTGTCGCTTCGGCGAGGAGTGATTCTCCGTCCCACGAAAGAGCTTTCGGGTCGTCTTGAAGCGCATTGCGAATCTCGGCGGTCACCGTTCGCGCGATGTTGGTCAGCTTTCGAATTCCGACCAATTCGCGCAGTTCGCGGGCCACATCCGTGCGCAATAGCTGGTCCACTGACGGCACGTGACGAAGATCTGCTTTTTCCGGCTTTGACATAAGTGCAGGTGGTGAGGCTAACACAGCGAGCGGGGCGGAAGAAACTGTTGACACATCGCTTTTGAACCTCCTAGACTGCTTGAGACGTCGCTGACATCGACGCGCCCCGCCTCAAATTTCCTCGCCCAGGAGATTCATTCTGTGGGACTACGCCAAAACAAGCTTCTTAGATCGAAACTACAGGTACAAGCCAAGAACAAGTACGCCGTCGGTGAGAACCAACCGACCCCTGACGAACAACTCACTCGTCTGGAAGACGATATTCGGCGGTTGCGGATCGAGTTTGACATTTTCTTCAATGGTGGAGCAAAGCGACCTCCCTACGATACCAAAGGACGCGTCGAGACGTTATTGAAACGGCTTGGAGACGACCGCACGCTGACCTTCGCTCAAAGGTATCGCTACAACTCGCTCGCCGCTCGCTATAACGCGTTTAGAGATCTTTGGCGCCGCACGATGCAGGGACGTGAAGAGGGTCGCGATGCAATGTCGGCGGCTCGTGCGAGCGCGAAAATCGAGACTGCCCGCGCGGAAGTTAAACCAGTTTCTTTTACCTGTGCTGATGCTCATCGGGAAGTGGAAGTGGTCAAGAACCTCTACACGTCTTTGATCGAGGCGAAGCAACGTTGCGGCGAGTCAGTTGGAGATCTTTCGTTCCCGAAGTTTCATCGTTTGATTGCTTCAAAAGCGGATGGAATCAAGGAGCAGCTCGGATGTGATCGAGTGCAATTTTCAGTAACCATCGAAGACGGTCACGTCAGCTTCAAGGCGCGCGGCACTTAGTAAATCCTGCACATTCTTGCAAATCCTGTAAATCTTGGGACAAAAAAAGGCGACCCGGCCTGGTCGCCTTTTTTTCTTGTGAGCTTACCGGACCCGTGACCGGAAGCAAGTCAGTGGCTTTGCCGAAAGCAAGCCGGGGAGAGAACTACATCTTCGTGACTTTTTCAGCCTGAGGTCCCTTTGGGCCTTGGGTAACCTCAAACTCAACTTCCTGACCCTCTTCGAGAGTCTTGAAGCCGTCGCCCTGGATAGCGCTATAGTGAACGAAGATATCCGAAGAGCCTGGCTGCTCGATGAAACCATAACCCTTCGAATTGTTAAACCACTTGACCTTACCGGTTATTCTAGACATAACAACGAATCCTCCTAACGATTCGGTAGAACGGACGCGAAAGCCTGGGCTTCCTCATCGACCTGGTTAATGCTTGTGAGCCGGGTCGCACCTTGAACTGGCGCTAGACGGAAACACACAATCAACAAAAAATGCATGAGGAAAAGCGCGGGGAGCGCTATTTCATCATGCACACACTTACGGGGGCAGAACTAACGAAACTCATTGACGTAAAGCTTATGGCTCGGAATGCAGGGATCTGAAACTGCCGGCCCCAGCATTGAAACGACGGCGCATACTAAGCCAAACTCATTAACCTGTCAAGCTAGAAGTCTTTTTTTTTTGGAGGCTAAACCAAAGTCAAAGCTCAGTTTAGGTGCCACACCCTGTTTTATTTCAACTCAGTTTGACGATTGTGCGGCCGCTGCCTGATTGCTCAACAGCAGATACGGCAAAGGATCTACCGGCTGATCGTTGATGCGAACCTCGTAGTGGAGATGTGGCCCCGTCGAACGGCCCGTGGAGCCGACTTTTCCCAGTAATTGCGCACGATTGACGACCTGATTCAGCTCGACGTCGATGTGCGAAAGGTGCCCGTATCGCGTCGTCAGACCACCGCCGTGGTCCACGATAACGAGCTGTCCGTACCCATTTTGCCAGCCGACAAAAGAGACACGACCGCTGGCACCGGCAACGACCGGGGCTCCCCACGGTGCTTCAATGTCTTGTCCTGAATGAAATTCAAAGCCACTGCCGCCGAATGGATTTCGACGCCCGCCGAAACCGCCCTCGAGTGTGCCCTCGACGGGCCAGGCAGTTGGTGTATAGCCACGCTGTCGCAGAACGGCCTCGTAGGTCACAAGATCCTCTTCGAGGCGGCCGGTTTTGGCGGCGAGAGTCGCAAGGCCCACATCGTCGAGCGGCAAGGCCGGGCCGCCGCTGCCGGGTAATCGGCCACTGGCGTCAACCACACCCGATTTCTCGGCCAGTTTCCGCGACGTGTCTTCAACCTTCTCGACCCTGCTGTTTAGTCTTTCCAGTTCCTGTCGTTGGAGCTCGTTTTCCGCACGCAGCCTTTGATTTTCAAACTCGATTCGCAGATGCGCAGCGTGTTGGGTTAGGCCATAGAGTCCGTAAAAGAGACCGACTGCCACGACCATGAGAATTGCGCAGCAGATGGTGACTGATCTCTTTTCGACTCGAATTCGTTGGACTTTGGCTCTGGAACGGGAAGTGTGGGCAATAATAAAGGCGTAAAATCGGTCTTCTCTGGCCATCGAATCGTGCTCCTGTTGCTGTGCCGTAACGGACGGATGCGCAGCAACCGAAAGGCACAAGTCGCCAAAGGCGATTTGCGCGAATTACGGGAGATTTTCTATTGAACCTGCTTGAAGATTTGCAGCGGGTGGATTGAAACCTCAAGGTCCCTCCGAGGTGGAAATCCATCCGGCCGGTCCTGCAAGGCCACTGACCCTATCACATGGCACTAAACTGTTGCAACTTTAGCGGGGAAATATAAGGAAGGTGCAGGAAAAAGAGAATAAGCCACGGATTACACAGATAACAACGGATCCGTTTCTATCTGTGTAATCCGTGGCTAATAGTCTTAGAGCTCGGATTCTCTGCGCTTGCGCGAGCGGTCGCGGAAGATCGCGAGCACAATCAAAACCAGCAGCGCAACAAAGACCACGATAATCGCGATCTTGACCGCCGCGAGCAGGAAGCCAACCAGCAGGATCAGTTGTTTCAGCAACGCTATGACAAGAAGGATCAGGGCGACGATGGCTCCGAGTCCACCGAAAGTTTTAAGAGCGCATAGCATGATTTCAGAACCCCGTAAAATTATTAGCAGTTACGATCTTCGCTCAAACGGAAGCGGCGTAACGTCCCGGCGTGCGAATTGTGTAGTTTCACCGGTGCGAAAATTGGCTGCCTCAGTAGTCCTTGTGCCGGCGACAACCGATGGTGGCGGACGTCGCGAATCAAATCGAACGATGCGATCCGAACCTCTTCCGCGTCGAATATAGTCAAACAACATGTAAGCGCCGAGCGCGACGAGTGCCACTGGCAGCAGTTCCTTGATCGGCAGCGTGACTCTCAGCAATGTGTGTAACAGGAAGAGAGTCCCGATGATGATCAGCGTGGTGCCCCAGGCAATCGGATTACCGTAAAGACGCCGCGCAATCACGTCATCTTCAGCATCCGGCGCCAGTCCCGCGCGCATCAACTGCGCTGTTCTGCAAGCGTCAACCGCCGCAAATAACCAGGAGCCAAGCACGCCAAGAATGAAGAAGAGAACTCCCTGCGTCAACACCGCCATCTGAAAGAAGCTGGCGAAGATCGCGAAGTGCACGATCGCCTTCGAAGTCTGACCGTTGTAAGCCGCGCCCAATCCCGGAACAAACGAAAGCAGCGTGGCAATGAATGGTGAGCTCTTTCGTCTCAGTATGTGTGCCGGATTTGCAGTTGACTGGTGGCGCAGAAGCTCAACACCGGCGACGATGCAATCCTGGCAGAACGGAAATCCGCGCACGCGATGATCGCAGGCGGGACACAACCAGCGTGCACACTGATTGCACTGCACCACCGCCGGATTCTTAGCATGGTAGCTACAGTACATCATGGTCTTAAAACTATCTCCTTACTGACTGGGCACCGGTTTGTTCTGCCAGTTGCAGACCGGCATTGTAAACACCACTAATCGAGCCGTCTGCCGAAACAGTACTCGTTAACACCAGAATCGCCATCAAGAGCATCGTCGCCACGGTAACCAGTTGCGGCGAGATGAGCGGGTCTAACCACAAGCGGAATCGCGACGCTGCACGTGCTGTCCAGGGAGCTTTGATCTCCTGCGGCGTTACTGTTCCGAGTGTCGCTTGAAGGATTCTTTGGTTCAGTCCTTCGGGCAACGGTCGCTCTTCGGAAATGTACGTGTAACAAGCGCCAATCGCCCTTACAACTTCACCCGGCAGCTCAGTGCAACGATCGCAGAAGGCAGCGTGACGTTCCCAGCGATGATAAAGATGCGCCGGCAGGAAACCGTCGAGATAATCCGTCAGGCACTCCTCAAACTCTTCGCACTTCATCGCCGTCTCAGGCACAGTCCTTTGCAAAATACGAGCTTCGAGCTCTCTCGAAGGCGGTGGTACTGTTCCCGTGCGGCAAGCTTCAAGTGCGCTTCGCACTGCCGAAAGAGTTTCATGACACACGGGACATCGCATTGCGTGCTCGCCCATGAGTCGATTGGTTTCAGGACCAACTACGCCCTCAAGGTAGTCAGTCAATAAAGTTTCAAAATCAATACAAAGCATCGTTTTTTCGCTTCCTGCCCCCGCTTTTTCTCCTACTCATTCCCCCGCATGAGAATGAGCACTTTTATTCTATGCCTCACTCATCGCAACAACTTTCATCCGCCGGAGAATCTTCGCCAATTCGATCCGGCCACGATTAATTCGTGACTTCACCGTTCCCTCAGGGATCTTCAGCAGGTCAACGATCTCCTGATAACTGAGCTCCTCGATATCTCTCAGTATCACGCACGTCCTCAGATCCGGCGATAACTTATCAATGCCCGCTTGCACTTGCGCGCCGAGCTCGCGACGCTCCATCTCTTTCTGCACTGAGTTTGTACGACTGTGCAAGTGATAAGTGTGGTCGGCGAGATCGTCGGCGAGGTTGTCGTGCGGCGTGCGTTGGCGTTTGCGGTAATCATCGATGATCAGATTACGCGCGAGCCTCATCAACCAGTTTTGCAGATCGCCCTGCTTGGGGTCGTATTGATCCAAAGAACGATAAACTCTAACGAAAACTTCCTGAGTCAAATCTTCGGCAGTGTCGGAGCGGGAGGTAAAGCGGTAAGCGAGGTTGTAAATGCGGCGGGAATAACTCTGCACGATCTCTTCCCACGCCGCGCCGTCGCCTGCGCGACACCTGCGAACCAACTCAGCTCCTTCACTAGCTGCCAAAGCCTTAACAGCTCCCACCGTATCTCTCCAGGTACCTGTAGGTCGGAATTCGTCAAAGGCGGCCAAAACCCTTGTCCGGAGGCGATTACGACAGGTACGAAACTAAAGTTCAGCAAAGTTTGCCACAAAGAGGCGCAAGAAGCACGAACGTTAGTTGGGGCGTTTCTTGCCCTAACGGGTAAGCTGTAGTAGCCTTTGCGACCGGCCCAACATCTTGTGGTTCGCCAGAGCCGGCTCGCATGTCCAAAACGCATAGCTATCGCAAATACGTCGAATTCGGCGTGCTTTGTCTGCTCGCCTCGGCGCTTTTATGGTGGTTTGGGCGCAACCTCGACTGGGCTGAGGTCGGGCGCGCGCTCCGCGACGCCAATCCGTATCTTTTCGCGATAGCGATACTGATCATCTGCCTTGCGTATCCGGTCAGGGCTTTCCGGTGGGGAGCGTTGCTAAAACCTTTGAGTCCCGTGCGCTTTGTCGATCTCTTCGCGGCGACGACAATCGGGTTTAGCGGCATCCTTCTTCTCGGGCGAGCAGGCGAATTTGTGCGGCCTGTTGTACTCTCGATGCGCGATCCTCGCGTCAGACCGAGTGCCTCTCTCGTCACGATCATGGTTGAGCGAATTTACGACATGACCGCCGTCGCGCTCCTCTTCGCTGTCAATCTGATCTGGTTCAAACCACCCGCCTCAATGGAAATCTCGTTCGATCGCGTTCGCATTGCCGGTGTCGTAATGGTTGGTTTAGTCATTCTCGGCATTGGCTTTCTCGCATGGTTCAGAACGCGATCGGCCATGGTAGTCGAATTTTTCGAGCGGTTGTTTTCGCGCTCGCGCATCGTCCCGCAGCGTCTCGCAAGACTGATCTTGCGGCTGCTCGAACAACTGGCACAGGCGCTTCGCGTTCTGGTTAACCTCGCAGAATTGGCGGAAACGATTGGCTGGACGGCTTTGCTCTGGTTTGGTGTCGCCGCTGCGAATTTTCTGGTCATGCGGGCGTTTCATCTACACGTCGGATTCTCGGAAACGATATTCGTGCTTGGCTGGTCACTGGTAGGTTCACTCGTGCCCACGCCAGGCGGCGCGGCCGGCGCATTTCATGCCGCCACTGCGGCCGGTTTGATATTTCTCGGCGTAAAAAAAGAGACTGCTGCGGCACTCTCGATTGTTTTGCATCTGGTGGATTTTGGTCCGGCGCTATTGTTTGGTGTGTTCTACGTCATCCGTGGGGATCTTAGCTTTGCAAAATTGCGCACGCTTGTTTCGCCTGAGCAGGTAGAGGATCTTATAGAAAAAGAGGCATAACTGACATGAAATGTCCATTCTGTGGGTACCTGGAAGACAAAGTTGTAGACTCGCGTGAGTCTCGCGAAGGCGATGCGATCCGCCGCCGCAGAGAATGCCTGAGATGTGAACGAAGGTTCACCTCCTACGAGCGTATCGACGAAATACCTTACATGGTTGTCAAAAAGGACGGTCGTCGTGAAACTTTCGATCGCAACAAAGTAATGGCGGGATTGTTGAGAGCCTGTGAAAAAAGACCGGTACCTTCTACAAAACTCGATAGCATCGTAAACGGGATCGAGAAGTATGTGCAGGAGTCGCCGGAACGCGAGCGTCCGACCAGCAAGATCGGCGAGTTGATCATGCGGCGCTTGAAAGAACTGGACAAAGTGGCCTATGTTCGTTTCGCGTCTGTGTATCTCGAGTTTGAAGACGTGTCGGAGTTTATGACTGAGTTAAAAAACCTGGTGCGCACCAGGAACAGCGGCGCGACAGGCAAGAAGTAAGAAGCAGGAACAAATGATCAAACCTATTCGCGCGACGGGATTAGAACGGCTCGAATTACAGCGACTGCGCGACCGCGTGGGACGTCTCTATGCTGCTTTGCAGGAGGCGACTGAAGCTGAGAACCCACTGGCATCCGGTGCGTGGGCGCCGCCAGTCGATCTCTGCGAGACGGAAAAGATGATCTCGATTCGCGTCGAACTTCCGGGCGTTAGTGCGGATCAAATAAAGATTGGTCTGTGCAACACAAAACTCAGAATCTGGGGTGAAAAGAAACGACGACCGAATCGCCGGCGGATTATTTCTTATCTCTGTTCCGAAAGGAGTTTTGGAAAGTTTGGCCGGGTGGTGCCGTTGCGTTGGACATTCTGCATTCGCAGCGCAACCGCGGAACTGGAAAATGGTGTGCTTCATATTCATCTTCCGAAGATCGAGGATCGAAGGGGAGAGGAGGTCCTGGTAGAAGTAAAGGACGCGACTGGTTAAGTGGACTTCTCCGTGCCTCTGTGTCTCTGTGGTTTGTTCTTTTCTGAAAATAGCGAACCACAGAGACACAGAGGCACAGAGAAGCGTTGAGGTTATATATGGCAATTAAAGAACCAGAATTCACCGAAACGATCGAAGCAGCCGAAAACGATCAGCAGTTGCAGATTCCAAACGAGCTGCCGGTGCTGCCGTTGCGCGATATCGTGATCTATCCGTTCATGATCGTGCCGTTGTTTGTCTCGCGCGAGAAGTCGATCAGAGCAGTCGACGAAGCTCTCGCGGAGAACAGGATGATTCTGCTTGCTTCGCAAAAAGACCTCGATAAAGAAGAGCCAACTGCCGAAGATCTTTACGGAGTCGGAACTGCGGCCGTGATCATGCGCATGCTGAAGTTGCCGGACGGTCGCATACGAATACTGGTTCAGGGACTCGCGCGCGCCCATATCGATTCAGTTGACGCCACGGGCGAGTATTTGCGATCGCGCGTGAGGGTGATGCAGGAGGTATTACCTCCGGAGCGCTCGCTTGAAGTCGAAGCGTTGGTGCGTAACGTGCGCGCCTCGATGGAAAAGGCCACCAATCTCGGTAAAAACATCTCACCTGAAGTGATGGCTATCATCGCGAATCTCGACGATGCCGGCCGGCTCGCGGATTTATCGGCCTCAAATCTCGAATTGAAAGTCGAAGACGCGCAGTCAGTTTTAGACATTGCCGACACCACCGCGCGTCTGCGACGCGTCAACGATCTTCTGAACAAAGAGATCGAAGTCCTGACAGTCCAACAGGAAATCAACACGCAGGCACGCGCCGATATCGATCGTTCGCAGCGAGAGTTCTACTTACGACAGCAGCTCAAAGCGATTCAAAGCGAGCTCGGCGAGGGAAACGAGCTGGCTGAAGAGATCGCGCAATTTCGCGAGAAGATCGAAGGCGCGAAAATGCCGAAACCCGCCGAAGATGAGGCGCTGCGACAACTCAAGAAACTCGAACGCATGCATCCGGACGCTGCGGAAACGGCAACGCTGCGAAACTGGATGGAGATCATGACCGATCTTCCGTGGTCCAGATCGTCAGTGGACAATCTCGACCTCGCGAAGGCAGAACGAGTTCTAAACGAAGACCACTATGGACTCGAAAAAGTAAAGGATCGAATTCTTGAAGCTCTTGCGGTACGGAAACTCAAAGAAAAACCGAAGGGCCCGATACTTTGTTTGGTTGGTCCACCGGGCGTCGGCAAAACTTCTCTCGGACGTTCGATCGCACGCGCTCTGGATCGAAAGTTTGTACGACTGTCTCTGGGCGGTGTGCATGATGAAGCGGAGATTCGCGGTCATCGCCGAACCTACGTTGGCGCGATGCCCGGAAGAATCATTCAGGCTGTGCAGCAGGCGGGTACAAACAACCCGCTAATCATGCTCGATGAAATCGACAAAGTCGGCGCGGACTTTCGCGGTGATCCGTCGTCGGCGCTGCTCGAAGTGCTCGACCCTGAGCAGAACAACTCGTTTCGCGATAACTATCTTGGCGTCACGTTTGATCTGTCGAACGCGATCTTCATGACGACCGCCAACGTACTCGACACGATTCAACCCGCGCTGCGCGATCGCATGGAAACGATCCGCATTGCGGGTTACACAGAGGAAGAGAAGCGCGAGATTGCGATTCGTCACCTGCTGCCGAAGCAGATGGATGAGAACGGGATCACCTCCAAAGATCTCCACGTTTCGAAGACGGCACTCACCGCGATCATTCAGCAATACACGCAGGAAGCGGGACTGCGCCAACTGGAACGTGAAATCGGAAGAATCTGCCGGAAGGTCGCGCGTAAAATCGCCGAAGGTCACAAAGGCAGCGTCAGAGTGTCGCTGAAAAACGTGCACGAGTTTCTCGGCGCGCCCAAGATCATCCCTGAAGAGGTGTTGAAAAAAGATCAGATCGGAGTGGCGACTGGCCTCGCGTGGACTGCCGTCGGTGGCGACATACTCTTCATCGAAGCACTGAAAATGAAGGGTAAGGGAAACCTGGTGTTGACGGGTCAGCTAGGCGACGTCATGCGCGAGTCGGCCCAAGCCGCATACTCCTACGCGAAGGCGCGGGCGAAAGAGTTGGACATCGCCGAAGAAGATTTCAGCAACTACGATCTGCATATTCACATTCCCGAAGGAGCGATTCCGAAAGATGGTCCATCCGCTGGGATCACGCTCGCCACTGCGATGGTCTCTGCATTGTCAGCTCGGCCGGTGCGCAAAGACGTGGCGATGACCGGTGAGATCACTCTTCGCGGAAACGTGCTTCCGATCGGCGGTGTGAAAGAGAAAGTGCTCGCCGCGCGACGCGCACGCGTGACGACGATCATCCTGCCGCAGCAGAATCGTCGCGATCTGGATGAGGTGCCGAAAGAGCCGTTCAAGGATATTCGCTTCGTCTTTGTCGATCACATGCGGCAGGTTTTTCGAGAAGCGTTAGGTGAGAAAGTTGTGCCGCCGATTACTTCAGGACCACGACCGCAGCGAATGCCGCAAGCCGCCGGCGCCCGCCCGGCGTAGGGCCACAAAAACCATCCACAGATTACGCAGATTACAGAAATCCGCATAATCTGTGTAGTCTGTGGATACTGCTTATTGATAGAGGTAGGAATAGCTCTTCTTCTGGTCCCATTCGATGCCTTGAATGTTTTGACTATCGATGGCCAGAAGGTCCGCGCTGATCTCGTCGGTGCTGATTGCTGACTTCACCTCGACCGCATAGACAATGCTCCCCGGTGAGTCTTCCGTCCCGTTGCGATCGACAGCACGCAGCTCCTTGTCGAAACCGTGAGTTTTGAACACCTGCCTCAACGCCTGCTGCGTCGAAACCACATTCTTCGTCGTGACTTTCAACTCCATTGAGCGAGAGACCTGTTCCGGCTCACGCCACTCCAACAACCAAAGCACGATGAACGAGAACAACGCGAGAACCACTGCGAGATCCCAGCGACCAACTCCAGCCGCCAATCCGAGCGCCAGACTAATCAACAACACCGTGATCTCTTTCGGATCGCGAATGTTGGTACGAAAGCGAACGAGTGAAACGGCAGCGAAGATACCAAACGCGCGCGCCGCATTATCGCCAACGATGATCATCAAAGCTGCCGCGACCACCGCCAGCAGTATCTGTGTTTGCGAAACGTAAGGGTTATGCTTGATTGCGAGAACTCGTTTGCGTGGACGAAACGCGAGCGCCGCTCCGAGTAGCGCAGCGAGCAGAAGTCGCAATGAAATTTTGCCCATAATCTCGGGCCAGCTATCGCCACTCAAGTGAGGTTCGGCGTGCTGGGTGCCGAATAAGCGATCGATGAAGCTGTCGTTCGGAGAACTCTGCGGTGTTGTCGCGGGACGTTCAGCGGGTGTTTGCAGCACCGCGTCCGGCTGTCGCGCGGTATCCGGAGTTGCTGCGCGCCTGCCGCCGGAGACAAAGTAGACCACAAACGCACTCAACAGCACGACTCCGGCAAAAACGACGACTAGTGTGAATACTTCCCTTCTTCTTTGATTCATCAAGTTCTCTATCAGTTTCTACCAATCTGAGTGTTTGGACGCAGACTGAGTAGCTCATTCGTGCGTGCTCGCACGGCGCGCACAAGCAAATTGATCTCATCGGGCCGATAGTTCGCCGCACGAAATGCGTCTCGCAGTTGAGCATCGCTCAGTTGTGCAAGCCAACTGCCCATCCACTGCGCGTCTTCAACGGTGATGTCCTTCATAAGGCCGCGATTTTTTCCACCAAAGTGCAGCATGACGCGATCGCCTTTGACCTTCTCGAGGAATTCTGCTTTGGCGAAATTAACCGGATTGTTGCGGCTGCGTGTTATGCGCCAGAAAATCGGAGTTGTGCTTGCGTGACCGAACGTGGCGCCCAGATCGCTGATGGCATATCGCAACTCGTTGCCGTTGTTGCCGCGGAGCTGAAGGATCACGTTGTTTGAATCTTTCAGATCCCAGTTGTTCATGAGCGCCATCATGATCTTCAAGCCCTGAAACTCCGGTGTGCCGACGAATGGATTACTCTTCCACTTCCATTCACCGTCTCGCTTCCAATTCTCCGGACGTGCTTCGAACCTGACGTTTGTGAAAGTCCCTTTGCCTGGAATCGTGACGCGCGGCACTAGATAGTTGACTTCAGTGACATATCCGAGGCCCCACAACAATCTGACTGCTGAAGTTTCTGATTGAGCTTCCTTGCCGATCTTTGCAACCCACTCACGACCTGATGCGTCGCGCACGCGATACTTTTTCGAATACCCGCCTTTTTCCTCTTTAATTAACGTGATGCGACGAATATCTGGCCGCATTGCCTGTCCGCCTGGCCCAAGAAAAAGATCGCGAGATGAAATGTCTGTCGGACGCTGCCAGAGTATCGGTGTTCCGTTGGGAATTTCTTTTTTCTTTTTGGGTTTGGCGAGTCCGATGTCGATCGACGTAAGACTCAGCAGCAGTGGCAACAGAATCAGAATTCTAAATTTCTTCACCGAGTTCATTTGCTTCTCCAGTCCGGGGGACAGGATTAACAGGATCTACGAGCTTCACGACCCGCTTCATGTAATGTTGTCATGAAATAGGTCTGACTATTGAACGGCTTCCCGCCACCAGCAACGGGAACATACCGGCCATCCGGTTGGAGCTCGCGGGCGTTGGTGTTATCGCTCAGATACACATCGAGCAACACGTCTCTGAGATAACGTTTCGCTTGCGCGTCAGTTACCGGCGCAACAACCTCGATGCGGTGTTTCAGGTTTCGCGCCATCCAGTCGGCGCTGCCGATGTACACTTCGTTCTCGCCGCCATTCGCAAACCAGAAAACGCGACTGTGCTCGAGAAAGCGACCAACCACACTGCGCACCCGAATGTTCTCCGACAAACCCGGAATGCCGGGGCGCAGCATGCAAATACCTCGCACAATCAAATCCACCTCTACGCCCGCGCGACCAACTTCGTATAGCTTCTCAATAATTTGCAGATCGGCGAGACGATTAAACTTGGCGATGATGCGAGCCGGTCTGCCGGCGCGCTTGTGCTCTATCTCACGATCGAAAAGTGCATTCAGTTTCTCGCGCAGATCCACGGGCGCTACCATTAGTTTTCGATAGTCGTCCTGCTGTGAGAAGCCGGTTAGATAGTTGAACAACTCGGTCGCGTCTCTGCCGATCTGTTCGTCCACAGTAAACAGACCAAGATCGGTATACGTGCACGATGTGGTTGGATTGTAGTTACCCGATGCGATGTGGACGTAACGTTTTAGCGTGTCACCTTCGCGCCTGACTACGAGCGTGAGTTTGCCGTGAGTCTTCAGACCGAGGACACCGTAGACCACGTGTACGCCGGCTTCGTCGAGCTTGCGCGCCCATTCGATGTTGTGCTCTTCGTCGAAACGAGCCTTGAGCTCGATCAACGCCGTGACCTGTTTGCCTTGTTCGCTGGCCCTGATCAAAGCCGGCGGAATCGGTGAATCCGGACCAGTGCGGTAGAGACAAATCTTAATAGCAACGACGTCCGGATCTTCGACTGCTTGATTGATGAATCCAGTAACGCAGTCGTAAGAGTCGTATGGATGATGTAACAGTCGATCGCCTTCTCGAATCGCTTCGAAGATGGAGTCATACTTCTCGTACCACTCAGGAACAACCGGACTGAAAGGAGCATCCTTCAACTCAGGCCGATCCAAGTCGTACAGCGACATCAGATCCTGAAGGTGAAGTGGTCCATCGAAGGCGTAAACATCATCTTCCTCGAGGCCCAAAGAAGACATTAGATACTCGATCATATCGGCCGGCATGCCGGGAGAAACTTCCAGCCGCACGGGCGTTCCGAATCTTCGCCGGCGTAACTCTTCCTGAATCAAACTGAGCAGATCTTGAGCTTCTTCCTCGCGGATCTCGATGTCGGCGTCGCGCGTGACCCTGAATAGATGACATGGCCCAGGATTCATACCCGGGAAGAGCGCCTGAATGTTTGCTTCGATGATGTCTTCGAGCAACACGAAACGTGAGCCTGAAGAGCCGACAGGCACCAGTCGCGGCACAACTGACGGAACTTTTATTCGCACAAAACGTGATTCGATGTTCTTCCCGCGTCCGATGTATTTGACGTCGGCTGGCGCATGGACCATTAAACCGATGTTGACACTTAGCGGCGAGATGTAAGGAAACGGGTGGCTTGGATCGACGCCCAACGGCGTCAGAATCGGAAAGACTTTTTCCATGAAATAGTCTTTCAGAGTTTCCTGTTCGTGTGGCGTAAGAGAGTTGTACGAAACGATCTCCAATCCCTTGTCTTTCAGCCGCGGCAATATCTCTTCGCGTAAACAGTGGGCTTCTTCTTTTATCAGAACAAGGATTCGTTCTCGTGACTTCGCCAACTGTTCGCCAGGAGTCAGGCCGTCAGGTGAAACGATATTACAGTCGTCGAGTTCCTCCTTGAGACCCGAAACGCGAATCATGAAAAACTCGTCGAGGTTTGACGAGAAGATCGAAAGAAACTTCAGCCGCTCGAACAATGGATTACGCTCGTCGAGTGCCTCCTCCAGCACCCTCGCGTGAAATTCGAGCAGACTCAGTTCGCGGTTAAAAAACTCGGGTTTCGCAGGGACGGGTTCGACGTCGGCCCGCCTGGGGAACTCATGAACTCTTGTTTTGACAACTGTTGACATGGCTTTTATCCGGATCGCTCCTCAGACACAGGGAGAGCATGCCCGCATGACGGGTCGCAAGCACTGTTCCATCGGGAGTACGAGGATAATTAATGAGTTAAGAGTTGCTCTGGCAGGAAGTTAATGATTTTGTTACGGAACAGACTCGGAAATTTTAGTGTACGAAATCCATGCTTGTATCGCCTTACTTTGTGCTCTTTGTGCCTCTTTGTGGCAAAGGCTAAGGACTGTAAGCCGCAGCAGCGTCCACACTGACAAAGTCGCTGGTTTCGATGACGTATGCCGTGAGTTGACCGCCATAAACGCAGCCCGTGTCGAGGCCTATGGCGCATTTGGCGACTCGTGGTTTCGACGCGGGCCAGTGACCAAAGAAAGCCGTGGTGGGACCTTCGTAAACCTCATACCACGGGGTTCCTTCGCGCGAGGTCCTGTCGTCCCCAAGTGTCCGCAGTTCAGTCAGGTCGTCCGCTGACTGTTCGTCGAGCGCGATCCCGGGCCTCAGACCCGCGTGAACGACGACGTGCGAATCAAGATTGATCATTAAAGGAAGGGAGGCGAGGTAACGGAGATAACGGTCGTCGTCAGTTTTCAATTCCGTGAACGCTTTCGCCTGGGCAGATTTTAGCTTGGAATTTTCACCGCGCCAGTGACGCACGAGTGCGAGATCTTGATTACCTATCACGGATGAAAAGCGCGGATCGGTCAAGAAAAGATCGAGGACAGCGCGATTTTTCGGCCCTTTTACGGTCAAATCACCCACCGCAATGACGCGGTCTTCCGGTAACAGCGCCAGCTTGTTGAGCAGCTCGTTCAATTCGTCGTAGCAGCCGTGAATATCCCCGATAACAATCGTTCGGCCCATTTTTGCAACCCGGCGTATTGTTGCGCGTTAACAGACTGGATTCAAGACAGCAGGTTCAGAGTTCTCTGTGCCTCTGTGTCTCCGTGGTTCGTTTTTCCTGGGCAATAGTTAACCACAGAGACACAGAGGCACAGAGAAGAAGCACCTTGATTCGGGCAAAGCTGCTTGAACTCTAAACTTCGTCATTACAGCGCAACCCGTGGAAGTTGAGAGGCATCAGTAGGTTTGTTTTTGTGGAAAAGTTTACGGTTTGAGCGTCTTGTTTCAGGTTAGGGGTTTGATTGACACCCTAAAAAACCGTGTGGTAACCTCCAGTGTGATTTTGGCTCCTTCAAGTGAGTCCAGCAGTTCCAAATCATAGAGGAGCCAATAGATACCGCACAGTCAACGAATGCTTCCGCTGGTGACTTTGGAGTCGTCAGGGGTTGCATCTACCCTTTGAAGGAGTACGACGATTTTGATGTCAGTGAGCTTTCCCCGTTTGATGGCCCGTGTGGCTTTACTAACGGCTCTCGTCGCTTCAGCGGCAAGTAGTTTCGCGCAGATTCCGGTAGCTTCATCTGCCCGTACGATCCCAACTGAAGTCGAACAGTCTGAAGGACGCGTCGCACAGGTTATCGCGCGCGCGGAAGATCACTTTCGCAAGGGTAAGCTCAACCTCGAAGACAACAAGCGGGAACAGGCACGAGAAGAGTTTGATAAAGCCGTTGACTCGATATTGGAGTCAGGTTTTGACGTAAGAGCCAGCCAGCGTCTCCAGACTTATTACCTCGAACTGGTCGAAAGAATCTATCGCGAAGAAGTGCCGCTGCAACAGCCGACGGCGCCCAATATCACAAGCACGCAACTCGTTGCTCAGAACACGCAGGATCCCGCGACTCAGAAACCTCAGCCACCACCACAAATCGGTTTTCGCGATCAGAAGTTTGAGCCTTCGCCGCTCGATGAGTTGAGCAAGCTCGTTCTGACTGATACCGAAAAGGAAGTTTCGAGTGAAGATCTAGTGGCTTTGGAGCAGGCGCAGAAGAACGTCGGATTCTCGTTTACTCTCAATCCATTAATTCAGCAATACATCAATTACTATCAGGGTCCGCGTGGTCGGGCGACAATGGAAAATGGTCTGCGTCGCTCGGGCCAATTCATGAGAACCGCGCGAAAGATCTTCGCCGAGGAAGGCGTGCCAATCGACATCACGTGGTTGGGCCAGGTTGAGAGCGCATGGAAAACAAGAGCGGTCTCGTGGGCATCGGCTTCGGGCTTGTGGCAGTTTATTCCGAGCACCGGCCGCATGTATCAACTGCGCCAGACTGCTTACATCGACGAGCGGAACAGTATTGAGCAAGCGACTCGTGCCTCCGCACGTCACCTGAAAGACCTCGCGAAGCGCTACAACGGTAACTGGGAACTGGCAATGGCCGCGTACAACACGGGCGCGGGCAACATCGATCGCGCCATCTCGCGTGCAGGCACGGCAAATTTCTGGATGATCTATCCGTACATTGCTCAGGAAACTCGTAACTACGTGCCAAATATTTTGGCGGTGATTCTAATTGCTAAGAATCCTGAGAAGTATGGATTCAAAGGAATCAAGGCAGATGCGCCGATGTCGTACGACGTGGTTCAGGTTCCGACAGCTACGAGCTTGCAACTGATCGCCGACGCCACCGATACCAACGTCGACTACATCCGCACGTTGAATCCCGAGTTGAAACGTGACGTGACGCCGCGTGGTGATACCTACAACGTGCGCATCCCGGCTGGGCGCGCAAAACAGTTTGCGTCGCTGATTCAGAGAATCTCTCCGGATCATCGTGAAACGGCTCGCGTGATCTCTGTTGCGCCAGGCGAAGACCTGCAAAGCGTTGCGAATCGAACGGGCGTCAACGTCGCTCAACTCCAGGCAATGAACAGTGGCGTTGATCTGAAGTCGACCACGAAACTCGTCGTTCCAAACAGCGGCGTCAAACTCACCAAGTGGGTCAGAGCGACAGCGGCGCCGAAGGGTGATGAAGCTGCTGCGCCGGGTATCGACAGAGTCCGCGCTCGCAAAGGCGACACGATTGCCAGAATCGCGGCTGCGCGTAATCTGGATCCGAATGACGTTGCGCGATTGAACGGAATTCCGGTTGATGCTGAGTTGCGTGCCGGACAGGAAGTAAAGATTCCATCGTCAACGGCTGCACCATCGCGCCGTCGTTAATTAACAGCCATCCACAGATTACGCAGATTAATCTGTGTAATCTGTGGATGGGTTTAAAACCTCACTTTCAAATTAGGAGCCACCTCACATGCTCTTTCGAACTCTCTCTGCTGCCGTCTATGGAATAGACGCTGACCTCGTCGACATCGAAGTCAATCTAACGCCAATCCGCGGCGAGACCGATCAAGCGCCGCCAGTCACGATTGTCGGCCTGCCCGACGCCGCGGTGCGTGAATCACGTGAGCGCATACGCGCTGCAATCCAAAACTGCGGACACGTCTTTCCATTTCAAAAGACCACGATCAATCTCGCGCCTGCCGACGTTCGCAAAGAAGGTGCGAGTTTTGATCTGCCGATCGCTTTGGGAATTCTCGGCGCGAACGGGGAACTGGAAGAATCGCATAACCTGATTCACGTTCTCTGCGTCGGCGAGTTGTCGCTTGATGGTCGAGTCCGAGCGATTAAAGGCGCTTTGCCCATTGCGATGTTGGCGCGCGACAGCTCGATTCGTCATTTAATCCTGCCGGAAGAGAATGCGAAGGAAGCGGCGGTGGTCGCCGGCGTGAATGTTTACCCGGTAGCGGATCTGCGCACTGCGGTGAAACTCGTTGCTGAGTTGCGCACGTCGAACCCGCCCGCGCCGGTGAGAGTGGACGTCACTTCAATACTCGGACAAACCGGTCACTACAACGTCGACTTCAAAGAAGTTCGCGGACAGGTGTCGGCAAAGCGCGCATTGGAGATTGCGATTGCCGGTGGTCATAACATTTTGCTGATTGGTCCACCCGGTTCCGGCAAGACGATGCTGGCGAAACGCCTGCCGACGATCATGCCTCCTCTGGAATTCGACGCGGCGCTGGAGTTGACGAAGATCCATTCCGTTGCTGGACTGACTGGACGCGCTGGTCTCGTCACTGAGCGTCCCTTTCGCTCGCCGCATCATACGATCAGTGATGCTGGTCTGATCGGCGGTGGGAGTTTGCCGCGCCCGGGAGAGGTTTCGTTGGCGCATCAAGGCGTGTTGTTTCTCGACGAGTTGCCAGAGTTTGATCGCAGTGTGCTTGAAGTGTTGCGGCAACCACTCGAAGATCAGCACGTCACGATCAGTCGCGCTTCGATGTCTTTGACCTTTCCAGCCTCTTTTGTGCTGGCGGCGGCAATGAATCCATGTCCTTGCGGATTCTGGAATGACCCGACGCGCGAGTGTCGTTGTTCACCAACGCAGATCCAACGATATGTTGGAAGGATCTCTGGACCACTCCTCGATCGCATCGATATTCACATCGACGTGCCGGCAGTGAAGTTTCGTGAGCTCCGAGGAGAAACGGCTCCTGAAACTGACAGTTCCGCCGCCATTCGTCAGCGAGTAATCAACGCGCGCGCGCGCCAACAGCGACGCTTCACCGGCGAGAAGATCTTTTCGAATGCAGCGATGACGCCGCGCATGATTCGGGCTCACTGCAAGATTGACTCAAACAGCGAGAAGATGCTTGAAAATGCAATGCGGCGCCTGGGCTTGTCGGCTCGTGCCTACGATCGCATTCTGAAAGTTAGTAGGACCATCGCGGACCTGGAAGGTGCAGAAACGATCAATTCCAATCACGTGTCGGAAGCTGTTGGCTATCGTTCACTCGATCGCACGTATTGGACATAAAGGACTAATCATTTGCTCTGCTCATTAGTCGAACGAGAAGATTGGATATATTTCTCGTGGTACATCTTCAAGTCGAGCAAACAAATCTTCGAGCTCAGCGGGAACTAACTGGTACTTGTCAATGAGCCGCTCGGCTCGCGATTTATCGCCTGCTGCTTCTATAGATACAAGTTCGTTTGCAAGGTCATGAAGCGCATTCCGGAGAGAGGAATAATTGATACGATATCGACTATCTGAATGGAAAACAGCTTTGCGCTCTCTCATATAATTGAATTCAATTGCGTGCGCACAACCGTGAGGTTCCGACAAGCCAGATCGCAGCGTTCGAAACATGCTTGCTATAAATGAAGAATAGACAGCCAGGACATTCGACTCATTCAAAATTCCATGACGCTCGAGCCATTCGACGGCAAGCATGCCGAGAACGTCGCCTTTGGCCTCCTCTACAGTCAAATACATGGTCCCTAAAGCATCTCGGCTGGTACTTGCCTTGCCCCTGGTCGGAATAAATAGTGGTTCGATGTCATGTGCGAGTTCATGCAATGCCATGACTATGAAATATCCTAGAGGAGTGATGCTGGTGATTTGATCTTCGACGAGTAACTGTTGTGCAAGAGGCATAATGATGTGTTCAAGCCGAGCCTCTAAGAGATTCTTAAAAATTATCTTTCTCGTGCCAACTGCCTCGCGCACATACGGATCGTTCGGCAGATTTGCCGCCACAGACTGATATCCGTGTCGAAGATCACCGGTTTGGAATGCAACGTCAACTATCTCAATAGGTGACTCGTGGAGTGACGTTAACGGCCTCAGATCGTGACCAAAGGGCAAATCGTTTTGCAGTTCGGCAATGCAACGCTGAAACCATGAAAGATATTCGTCAAGTGAGTCATTCCGCAGTAATAGAGCCGCCTCATAGGCAGTTTTTACTCCAAGTATCCGATCTATGTAGGCTTCGTGAGGACCTATGATGATGTTGATCGCAGGTCTGTCTAAATGTACCCATGCGGCATCACTCGGGAAGTAATCTCCGTTGCACAGACCTTCGGCCCGAAGTTCCAAATACTTCGAAAAATCGGGCTCAGTCGACAGGTTCGCTGCGGCTCGGAGTTCCCTGGCAATGTCAGTTAAATATGAACCGTACTCGACATGATACGGAATTCCTGTCAGTCGATTGTGATGCCATCGCAGTACAGTGTGGGGGTCATAGATGAAAGAGTGATCTTCGGGATATTTTGATATGTACGACTCAATCTCATCTCTTGTGATGCCACTCGGATAAAGTGTCCGACCCGGTGATGGGTGCTGATCTTCTGATAGCCCTGAACTCGTGTCAGCTTTCAACTGTTGTCGAGCTTCAGGGTCGGATTGGTGCCAGTAGAGGTCTTCAACATGTCGACAGGCATTAGCCAGTGTCTCGATTAACAGGAGTTCGCGTGAATCATACCCGGCGCTATCAAATGGGGTGTGAACAACCTTCCATTTGGAAAGACGTCTCTTAGACTCCCTATTATCTTGGATTACACCCATCCTTTAATAGAACTTGGTAGTGATACAGTTTGAATAGGAACAAATAACGCCGAAGGCGTTCGCTAATTTCAGCCCAGGGCTGGAGCGCAGCGACAACCCTGGGGCACCAATGAGAACGGGGGCAAAACGCTGAAAGCGTTCGCCAATAGCTGAACCCTTGCAGGGTTCAAAAAAATCTTTGACATTGTAATCCCAGGGTTGTCGCTGCGCTCCAGCCCTGGGCTGAAATTAGCGAACGCCTTCGGCGTTAGTTGCTCTTAATTCAAACTGCATCACTACGATCCATTTAATAAAACTTGACAAATGTCGACATTTGAGGGTATGACACGACCACCATCAGTGTCCAACAAAATTGCGACCAGGAAGGGTGGTAAGCAGTGCTTACATCGGCAAGCAGTAATCCTTCGGTGTAAGCGAAGTTCCCGAGAGATGGGTATCACACCAGTCTCTTTCACTGAAGTATAATCCTCAGGTATCTAAATCTATATTTGTCTTGATTCTCAGAACAATCTTGCAGATAGCTATCTGAATCCAAAGAGCGACGAATATGTCCTCATCACCCGGGGAACCAATCGAAATCTTCTTCTCGTATGCGCGAGAGGATGAGGATCTAAAGATCAAATTGGAAAAGCACCTTTCAATTCTGAAACGGCAAGGTGTAATCAACAATTGGTCTGACAGACAAATCACCGCTGGTGAGGAGTGGTCTGGTAAAATCGACTCTCATATTAATTCCTCGCAAATAATACTTTTGCTCGTCAGCGCGGACTTTCTAGCTTCCGACTATTGTTTCGACATCGAAGTGAAGCAAGGAATGGCCCGCCATGAAAAGGGAGAAGCCCGCGTCATCCCGGTAATTCTACGTCCGTGCGACTGGGTCATAGCCCCTTTCGGTAAGCTTCAAGCTTTGCCTAAGGATGGTAAAGCCTTGACGAGCTGGACCAACCTCGATGACGCACTTCTCAATGTTGCCGAGGGTGTCCGAAAAGTAGTGGAAGAACTAACACGACCATCTCCAGCGGTTTCATCTCCACAGCAAGCATCAAACTCTAATGCTATCCAGTCGATGAATTACCAGCAGGCATTAAAAGCTTCATCTAACCCAGTTCATACCTCGCAAGCGCCAGTGGTGACGCAGATGGAGTCGGGAACCCCTTTGACGATCGAAACGACCTTGGATGAAATCTTTGGTAGTGACGATAACGCTTTGGCGCGGACTGATCGGCATTCTTTTCGTTCTGTAGCACTCGATATGGCGACAAATAACTTTTATGTTTCTGGTGACGAGGAAACAACGAGTGCTTGCCAACTGCCGGACCGCTTTGGATTGTACTATCAGCGGTATCGAGATTTCTTAACAATGACTTCTTACGTCAAGCCTGTCGGATTTGAGCGTTTACGCTCCCCCGCTCTTGGGAACGATCCAGGTTCAGGAGAGGAGTTTGCGCCCGAAAGTTGGATATTTGTCGAAGAGTCTGGACGGATTCGACAGGTAATGCCGGCCACTGTACCCGGACCGAGACATTACGATCTCAGGGAATTTGCTTCTATCGATCAGCTTTTCTTAGTCACCCTCTTCCGAGGGGTTACTAGCTTTCGGGATGGGACCGAACGAATCTGGATAGAGGTGCGGGATTTCTGCGGTAGCATACAAAGGCTTTCTCTTAGCTTTGGTGGAACGATACGATTTCTTGATTTTCAGCGTATTTATACCTTTCCTCATAAGTTTCCTTTGGAGTTCTATTCCTTTCCTACGTCAAAAACGAAGATGATGCTCGAGCCCAAGACAAAGGCAGTCGAGCAGTTTCAAAATCTAATGGGCAGCCTCCCCGCCAATCGAGTAAGAAACACAGATCGCAGCCAGGCTGATTGGACGGCCGTTGAAGAACTTTGGCGCGAGATGCATGCATCAGATGAAAATGGGTGGACCGGGATTCAACTTTCCGATGTTCAAGGCGATGTTGTTATCAATGCGAGCGGCGAGACCTTACGCCAACCCGCTTCAAAACGCAGCAAGCGTTCTTGACTGATTACCGACGCAAAAGGAGCTGTAACGATGAGTCACCAAGTTGAAGAACTGATCGAACGTCTTATGTCTGATCCGAACGTACGCGCTGAGTATTTAGCGAATCCGGATGATTTTTTGGCGCGAACCGGGCTCGACGAAGAATCCGCTGCTTTAATTCGAAAACTTGAAATCGAGCCGCTGCGACGCGGGACCTATGCTGGACAACGCCGGGAAGCGGGCTTATTGAGCGCCTGTCGCGGTGGGTCAGCGTCGTAGGTGTTGAGTCGTATATACCTAAGTTATCTATTCGGTTTCCCAGGCTAATAGGGGGTGTTGTGTGATTTCCCGCGTTGGCATTCAGGAATTATCTGTATCGCTCATCCCGCAGGCGGTTAAGCATCCGAGAATTGTTCTTGTCGACCTTCCTTTCATGCCGCCGCATAGACCGAATCTCGCTCTCGGCTTGTTGAAGTCGTGTCTGCAAGACGCCGGTTTCGACAGCTCTATCCGATATTTTAATCTGGATTTTGCGAGACGGGTTGGCCGGGATTTGTATTACAAGGTCGGTCAGGACCTGCCACACGAGGCATTGATCGGCGACTTTGTTTTCGCCGAATTCCTGGATGGCGTAAGCTCACCTGCGCTCGCAACTGCAAACTATCGCCGGAAATTATCTGCCGAGCTGAACCTGGAGGCCCGTGTTTCCGAAGATGTCTGGACCATGCTGCCAAAATTGCGCGCTCAGGCTACAGAATTCCTGCATGAGTGTGCGGAGGCGTTGAAGGGCAGTGATGTGGTTGGCCTTAGTGTAACGTTTGAGATTGCGCCGGCACTATCACTCGCGAAAATCTTGAAGAGCATGTCACCAGAGACGCAAATTATTCTTGGTGGCGGACATTGCGATGGTGAGATGGGTGAGGCGCTCCACCGACATTTTCCCTGGATCGATTTCGTTTGTCGTGGAGAGGGAGAGCGGCTCATAGTCCAACTCTCTTCTGCCTTAGCCCCCGAAACGGAGCAGAAATCACGATCTCTGAAGGTGTTGGGCCAGAGTACAAGCACGTTTGCTTCAATACCTGGTCTAATATGGCGCGATGAAGGTCTGAGCGTTTTGAACGGCGATCGAGCACAGACCATTCAGGATTTGAATTCCATACCGCTTCCTGATTTTTCCGATTGGCGCACGCAACTCGATGATGCTGAACTCGGGTTTGAGAATAACAAACTTGCGGTCCCGTTTGAGAGTAGCCGGGGGTGTTGGTTCGGAGCCAAGTCACACTGCACGTTTTGTGGACTAAACGGACCTTCGCTCGCTTATCGTAGTAAGAGTCCAGCCAATGTTCTACAGGAATTCCGGAGATTAGCAGAATTCGGAATAAAGAACATCGACGCTGTCGACAATATTCTCGATATGAAGTATTTCGATGACGTATTGCCGGCACTTGCCCAGGAGGGACTCGGACTCTCTATTTTCTTTGAAGTGAAATCTAATCTAACGCGCGAGCAGGTGCGCCGGTTGGCAGAGGCAGGAATCACCTCAATTCAACCGGGAATTGAAAGTATGAGCACTCCCGTATTGCGTCTCATGCGCAAGGGGGTATCTGCCTATCAAAACATTCGTTTGTTGAAATGGCTCGCCGAATATGGAATTTCGACGGGCTGGAATATTCTGTACGGCTTCCCTCATGAGAAGCCTGATGACTACCTGAAAATGGCGGAGATATTACCGCTTCTGACACACCTGCAGCCTCCGACTCATTGTCTTCAGGTTCTTTTGAATCGCTTTAGCCCTCTATTTGACAAGGCCGAAGAACTTGGCGTGCATTTCATCCGTCCGGTGCCAGGCTATCGGGAAATTTTCGGGAGATTATGTCCTGAACCTGAAAAGCTGGCGTACTATTTCGCTTTCGATGGCGATCTTGACGATCCGAAGTTCTCGTACATAACACCTGCAAAAGAAATTGTTCGCGCCTGGCAGAATGAATCAGGTAAGTCTTCATTCACCTGTGTGGATCGCGACGAGACTCTATTTTTGTTTGATCATCGAACGGAAGCACAGCCATTTGTTGCTGAACTCAGAGGAAACCGGAGACGCATCTTTCAGTTATGTGATTCCGGAATCACGGCCACGGGAGTCGTTCGTTCCACTGGACTAGCTGAAAGAGAAGTCGAAGAGATACTCGAGGAGTTTAAAGCTCGACAGTGGGTCGTTCTTGTAGATGATCGTTACGTCAGCCTGCCCGTAGACACCTCTAGTTTCGTCACTAACAACACTCCTCTGGAACTGCTGGATGTTGTTTCTACTGCCATGTACAGATCTCGTATGAAACTCATCATGAAGAATATGTGCTGAGTGAGCAAAGAGCCCTCTTGACTGAAGACTCCAATTACTCTCAGCCATGGCTATTCTATTTTACCGGCATACCATTCGGTGTTTGCTTTGGTGTAATTGGAAGCGCGTTGCCCTATCTTTTGACTCAGAGTACGAGCCTTCCGGCGCACACAGTAGCACTGATACCGAGTTTGGCGACTCTTCCCGCTGCGCTTTACTTTCTTTGGGCTCCTCTGGTGGACATTTTTCCATACCGACGACGTTGGTTCGTCGGAGCTTCAGTTGTCTCCGCAGCGATGGTTTGTTTATCGCTCGCTCTCAGCCTCGGCGTTCAGCACGCAAATTTCGCGATTATCTTTTTATGTTGTTTTGCGACTGCCGCAGCAACGACATTTACCTCTGTAGCTTCCGCGGGCTTGGCCGCCACGACGAGCGATCCGCAGATGCGCAGTCGCGTGGCGGGATGGAAGCAGGCTGGCACAAGCACTGGCTTGGCTATCGGCGGCGGATTAATTCTCTACCTTGAACCGGCATGGTTGATATGGACCGTGCCAGGCATCGTACTTCTTCCATGCTTTGCTATATTTGGCATAAAGGAATCCATAACGGTTTCGCCCCGCAACGAACGCGCACTATGGTTTAGAAATTTTTTTCAGACCTTTATTAGCTCCAGGCGCTTCCGATTTTTTTTACTGGTTTTGGTGCTTCCAATAGGGACCGCAGCCGCAAGCAGCCTCTTTTCGACTATAGCCAAGGATTACAATGCGCCGACTTCTGTTGTCGTCTGGGTCGCAGGAATCGGCGCTGTAGTATTTACCTCGCTTGGTGCCGTTTTTGCGGGCTACGCTTTCACCCGAGTCACTCCACTCAATGCATATATTTTCAGCGGAATTCTGGTCGGAGTGGTAAGTCTATGTCTATGGATAGCGCCTGTAACACCTTCCTCGTATGTAATCGGAAACTCGATTTATCTGCTCCTAATGGGATGCTGTAACGCTGCATTCACAAACGTGGCGTTGAGTGTGGCAAGCGAATTTCAGCAAGTAGCAGGAACAAGTTTCAGCTTGCTTGCCGCCATCAACAATCTATCGGCAATTCTAGCGATAACTGTCGAGGGTCAAAGCCTGCGATTCGGACCAAGGGGAGTCTATGGCACCGATGCGATACTAATTACCATAGGTCTCATAGTGTTTCTGCTACTGCGCAAGATCTACCATAGCGAGTTCATTGCGAAGCCGGGTAAATAGCGGGACCAATCAACTGACCGCTTGTCAGCACCGCACCTCTCCACGTATCCTGCAACCAAGCCGTACAGAAACTGTTGATTCGGCTGGGAAAATCACTATTTTTAGAGTCGGGTAAGGCAACGACGCGCGCGAAGCACCGCATCACAGCCGCGTTGAGGGTACTGGGTTTTCGCACCGCTTCCCCACGCGGGCATTTTGAAGCAACAGTGCCGCTCCCTTGAAAGTCGCGGATGCGTGAGAATCGTGCCAAATGAGCCGGAAGTTGTAAGATTTCTTCCGAACTCGCCCCGAGCAGATGAACACGTGACCGCAGCCGAAACCGAGACACCGCAAACGACAGATTATGAGCTGGCGCAGAGGGCTGCCCAGGGCAATATGGGAGCTTTCGAAGAGCTTTACCAGCGCCATAATCGCCGCGTCTACTCGCTCTGCTTGAGAATGACCGGAAATGTCTCGGAGGCTGAAGATCTCGCACAGGAGGTCTTCATTCAGCTCTTTCGAAAAATTGGTAGTTTCCGCGGTGAATCCGCTTTTACTACGTGGTTGCACCGGCTCACGGTCAATCAGGTGCTAATGCACTTCCGCAAACGCGGCGTGCGCCTGGAGCAAACCACTGAAGACGGTGAAACGCCGACTCAGATAGTAAAAGGAACGGAAAACCCGAATTCCATGCCCGTGGTTGACCGCATAGCCCTCGACAAGGCTATAGCGCAACTGCCGCCAGGTTACCGGACGGTCTTTACGCTTCACGATATTGAAGGGCATGAACACGAGGAAATTGCCAGGATGCTGGGGTGTTCAGTAGGAACGTCGAAGTCGCAATTACACAAGGCCAGGATGAAATTGCGCACGCTTCTGAGGCAACAGAAATCGACTGAATAGCCTCGAAGCAATTGAGCCAGTAACCAGTTTAGCGAAAGGTGAGGCTTTAAGCACAGTCTTCCCTTGATTGATGACAACCGGATTTTGGGTTCTGTCCGGAGATAGTTTTAATTCGAATTCTGCACTGATGAGACAGAACGAAGGCGGTAAGCAATGAACTGCGAGACATGTCAGGAACTCATCCACGATCTAGTCGACGGCTCGATTAGTCAGAGCGACGAGTTCACTCTCAATACGCACCTGAAAGAGTGTTTGGATTGCGAAAGCGTCCGCCAGGATCTGGCGACGATCGTCGGCTTCTGCCGCACACAGCGCGGTCTTTATGAAGCACCGCCAAATGAAAGAGCGCTCTGGCTTCGCATACGCAATGTAATTGAAGCGGAAAGCTCGACCGCTACTGTAGTTAAAGCCACACCACGACGTTGGTTTCCGGGCCGCTTGTTGGGACACACCTGGGAACTTTCGCTGCCACAGTTAGCAGCCTCCGCAGTGGCGATTGTGCTGTTGGTGTCGCTGGCGACGGTAGTCGGGATGCGTCGCTGGGGTGGTTACGGCGTGCCGCCGGTTACGCCGCAGGTTGAAGCTTCGAACATAAACGATCGAGTGTGGCAACGCCAGCAGGTGATCAACTATTGGAACGAGCGAGTCGAGCTCAACAAAGCGCGTTGGAGTCCCGAGATGCGCGCGACTTTCGATCGCAATATGAAATATATCGACGAGGCGATCGCAAATTCGCTAAACGACTTGAGCCAAAATCCACACGATGAAGTTTCCGAGCAGATGCTCAACGAATCGTTGAACGACAAACTGACGTTGCTTAAAGATTTTTCTGATTTGTGATCGTCGCATCCGAGATTGTTTTTGATTAGAAGCCCCGTAAGAATGAAAACCAGATTGTTAATTTGGCGCGCATCAGTCCGCGCCGGCTTCCTTGCAGTTGGCGCTTTTGTCGCGTTGGTCTCTTTGCCTCTCTGTATTCAAGCGCAGCAGCAACTCCAGAAACGCTATCCCGCAGGAAAAAACGTTCGCATCGAGTTGAAAAACATCTCGGGCACGATTGTCGTCGAGTCGTGGAACAAAGACGAGATCCGGCTGTCAGCAACGATCGAATCAAAGGGCGCACATGTAGTTCCCAGGCAGATCGACGAGAGCTTGGTAGTCGATGTAATGAGCGACAATCGCGGTCGTGGTGACGTTGGCGACATTAATTTCAAACTCCAGGTTCCGGTTAATTCAAACGTCGATTTGGAAACGCGTCGCGGCAACATCAGTGTCGCAAACATTCGCAGCGGTTTGGTGCGCGCCCACGTGTCGTCCGAAGGCGACATCGAGCTTACGAACATCAACGCCTCGCATGTGATTGCGCAGAACGTTATCGGCAACATATTTTTCGACGGCGAGTTTTCCAGCGGCGGCACTTACGAGTTCAAATCGAACAAAGGCGACATCACCATTCGCATTCCCGGGAACTCCGCTTTTCGTCTGGTGGCCGCATCGCCCGCGCGTCGAATTGCGTTGAATGATTTTTGGAACAACAACTTCAAGACGCAGGACGGAAGAAAGTACGTTGGCGATGTTGGTGATGGCCGCTCGTCCGTGTCAGTGACTAACTTCAGCGGCCAGATCACGTTCTTGCGAAAGTAGCCACAAAGAGCCACAAGAAATTTTAGCCACAAAAAGGCACAAGAATCACCAGATGCAGTTAGCTGCTTGCAGTCAATTGCCTCTCTTTTTTTGTGCCTCTTTGTGGCTAAATTTCTTTGTGCCTTTTCGTGGCGGATCTGTTTTGAGCTACTATCTGCGGCGATGAACAGATACAGAGTCCTGCTACTCGTCGCGATCTTTCTTATCGTCGTTACGCCTGCGATAGCTCAGGATGCGTTACTCACGCGCACCACCACACGTCGCGAGACGGTTCGCTTTGCTTACGGCGGCACCATCACGCTGATCGGAGCGCCGAAAGGATCGGTGACAGTTGAAGGTTGGGCGCGCAATGAAGTCGAGCTCACTGCCGACATCGAGCTCAAGGCGCCCACGGAAGCCGACTTGGACCAGCTTGCCACGGTGAACGGTTTCGTCTTCGACGAAGATGTGAATCACTTGAGAGTGCTCACGACCGGCACACACGATCGCGCTTTCATGAAGCGCACAGCAAAAAACTTTCCTAAAAAACTGCTCAACCTGCCGTGGAAGATTGATTATCGTTTGCGTGTGCCAGTCAACACGGATCTGGAAGTAACCGCGGGACATGGTGCCGTCAAACTCTCCGGCGTTGAAGGTTCTCTGCGCATCAGTGCCACTGAAAGTGAAACGGCATTGACGCTTATTGGTGGCACAGTTTCAACGACCGTGGCGGCGGGAGTGATAACGTTGAGCATTCCGGTGCGGAGTTGGCGCGGCAGTGGCGCAGACATTCGCATCGCATCGGGCACGATAAACGTTGAGCTGCCCGCGGGCTTCAGTGGCGACATCGACGCGGATGTCCTGCGCACTGGAAAGATCGTGAGCAGTTATGAAGGACTCGAGTCACGCGAGAAACCAGGGATCACAGAACGCATCGTGCGCGCCCGCACTGGTGCTGGTGGAGCATACTTCAAGTTTACGGTCGGTGATGGAGTGGTGAATATTCGGAAAGGTGGATCTTAGGTACCCAAATGAGCATCAAGAGTGACAAATGGATCCGCATGATGGCGCGCGAGCACGGAATGATCGAGCCTTACGAGCCGGGCCAGATTAAAGAAGTCGAAGGTAAACGAATTGTCTCGTACGGAACTTCGAGCTACGGCTATGACATTCGCTGCGCCGACGAGTTCAAACTCTTCACCAACATCAACAGCACCATCGTCGATCCGAAGGAATTCGACGAGAAGAACTTCGTCGATATCAAAGGCGACTCCGTTATTATTCCGCCGAATAGTTTTGCGTTAGCGCGCACGGTCGAATACTTCCGCATCCCTCGCAACGTACTCACGATCTGTCTCGGCAAAAGCACGTACGCACGCTGCGGTATCCTGGTTAACGTCACGCCATTTGAACCGGAGTGGGAAGGCTACGTGACGCTCGAGTTTTCAAATACCACACCACTGCCCGCGAAGATCTACGCGAACGAGGGCGTGGCGCAAGTAGTCTTCTTCGAGTCTGACGAAGTCTGCGACACCTCGTACAAAGATCGCGGCGGCAAGTACCAGGGCCAGCGCGGCGTCACGTTGCCGAAGATGTAGCACTACACTTTCGGAAGTTGGATCGTCGGCCAATCGGTCCAATCATCATGTTGGCCCAGAACACCGGCTCCAGGTTGTCGTTTCGCAAGCCTCAAAGCCACTACTGGCGATGTCACTTCAAAGTTGTACTCGCCTGTTGTCTGCTTGCTTAATTTGAAGCCGAAAGTTGAGTCGCTGAATACCTTCGAAACACCTGTTCCGGTTCCGGGACCGAGCTTGGCGTCGATATTCGTGCCGGTATTTGTGTCGGCCTTGATCTGTATCTTCATGCCGGTGGAAACGACGTCGCCAACAACTACGATGAGACGGCCTTGAGCGAATCCCGTTTTCATCATGCTGCCTGGTGGAAGTCCGTTGACAAAGGTCACAAACCTTTCGCGTCGAAGCAGTCGTGGGAAAAAGCGGCCGAGTTGAAGATCGGAGATGACGGTCTTTGATTTGTCGAAGCCGCCGCCGATGTTAAGTATGCTTGCGATCTTCGGTAATAGCGCCTTGAACCCGATGTCAGATTTGTCAGTTTCTTCCAGAGAGATATCTGCGCCCGCCCCGCCGACCGCAGCAAAGTCGTTTATGCTGAGCTGCTTTGCTTGATCTGTTGGAATAGCTTCACTCAGCCCGAGACATTCCCACGTGTCGCACAAAAAGTCTTTATCTTTTGGCTTGCTCTCGCCGCCCTGCGGAAGATAACAGGTCACGAGTCCAAAATTGTTCGTGGGGTAACTAATGGATTGGTAGTCCTTGAAACTGTCGCCAAGCGCCTTCTTAACTTTTTTGTTTAGCACGTCGTTGTAGTTCATAACCTAAACAGCTCCTTGTATTGTTGAAAGAACTTGTCCTTGTCCAAAGTTGTGTCGCTACCATCAGCGGCGACGAAGTTGAAAGAGAGTGAATCAATCTCCACCTCTTCCCATCTCATGATCTCATCGCGAAAGATAAAACTGCGAAGCTGCCGGGTGAGAGGGTCTGGGATGAGTTGCAAGCCAATGAAGCTGTCGAGCCCGTGCGCGAAAACGTAGGTTTGAAATGAACGGTCTCGCCTTACTTTGATCGAACAGTCAAGACACTTGACGTTCTGGAGTTGGCCGTTTGACGCTTTCGCATAGACGCCTTCGATCAAGAGCAGTTTTTCGAGACGAGGTATTCCGCCCGCAGCGTAGTTGCCGGCAACCTCCGCGTTGATATCGGAGCTAACCATCAACCTCATGATTACTGCTCGCGCGTCAGGCTTGAAGCCTTTCGATGCCCAGTATTGTCGTGCAAGCAGTATCTCTGCTCCGACGAAAGGAGTTGCGAAACTGGTACCGCAGTCGGTCTCCGGATTGAAGCACTTGTCTGGAGGCGCCCACCCCGAAGCTGGGCCGACTATCGTAATGCCGGTGCCGTCACGAGACGTCATCCCAAATTTTCCTTGACTGTTGACCGCACCAATTATTCCTAGCCCATATTCCTGCCGTCGCTCCCAGAATGCTCTGATCGGCTCGAGATAAGTCTCCTCGATCAGCGTCGGCTCGTCGCTGGCGGCAGTAAGCATGATTATGTCTGTTTGCTTTTCATAGAACTTCTCCGGCAGGAGATTAAAACCGTCGAGCAGTTGACCGTATATCGACGTCGAAATAATTGCTGCGTCACCATTCGAGAGTATCTGGTGGTAAAGAGCCTGAAGATAGAGAACGGAAAGATAATATTTTCCGGATTCAGGAGGTCTCTTCTGCTTCTTTAGACGATCCAGAGCAGAGCTCAGGGTCTTGCGAATTGCTTCTGCCCGAAAGCTCGCGATGTACTGCGAGATAATTCGTGCACCGGCTTCTTTGTTGGCAAAGAAATCGGCTTCGATCGGAACTATATCCGGTATGATCGCGGAGGCTCCGTACCGCGTCAATGTTTGTCGCGCCACCGCGAGAACTTTTTGCCCGTGTGCGCACGCACCCGGATCCGGCGAAGTGAAAAAATCTACGATATAGTATTTGAGCTTTGTTCCAGTTTTTAGAGAACTCAACGACGCGCGCAGCTCATCCGAAACCTCGGGCGCGGGACCACTCGGCGTGCACCTAGTTTGCGCTAAGACTGGACTAATTGTTAGCCACAAAAATGCACATAAGACCCAAATGTTTGGCCGCTTTTTTTGTGCCTCTTTGCGGCACAGCTCTGCTAGAATGCGGTGTCTGCTCATTGAATCTCCATTAAGCCACTTAATGCCATCCGTACATAGCATTCTTCGCTTCAAACAACTTGACTCGCGGGCGGTGCTGCCTGAGAGAGGAAGTGTGCTCGCAGCGGGACTGGACCTTTGTTCGGTTGAGGATATTAACATCGGACCAAAGCAGCGTGTCACGGCGAAAACGGGATTGGCGGTGGCGATACCACCCGGGTTCTACGGGCGTATCGCGCCGCGATCCGGCCTCGCAGCAAGGAACGGTCTGGACGTGCTCGCGGGCGTAATCGATTCTGATTATCGTGGGGAGATTTGTTGCTTGCTCTACAACACCGGCGACGAAGTTATCACTCTCGCGGCCGGAAGTAAGATTTGTCAGTTGATAGTAGAACAGATCATCACGCCGGAAGCTGTGTGGGCCACAGATCTCGACGAGACTGCGCGCGGCGCCGGCGGATTCGGATCGACAGGTTGACCATACTCTGCAAAGGAATACTTAAGAAGTGAAACAACAGAAGTATCTCTCAGTTCTGCTCGCAATTCTGCTTGTCGCGTCAACCGCGCTTGGTTGGACGCAGGCTGCGGCACCAGTAACGACGACTCGCTCGCTCTCCGCGACCGAGCAGCAGCTCGTCGACAGTATCAGCGTCGCAAGTATCAAAGAAATCGTAAACGCCCTCGCCGCCGACGACATGCAAGGACGCGGAACGGCGCAACCCGGCGGAGACAAAGCGGCTGCGTATCTCGCTGATCGCTTCGCGAAACTCGGACTCAAACCACTTGGCGAAAAGAATTCTTACTTGCAGCCAATCAAGTTCCGAGAGACACAGTTTCTACAGACTTCATTCACCATCGGTAACGACAGTCTCAAACCTGGACCAGAGTTCTTCATCACGCCGCCGTATAGCGGCGACGAGAACGTCACCGGCAGACTCGTGTTCGTCGCTTACGGTATCTCCCTTCCATTTCTTAAGCGAAACGATCTAACGGGAATGGACGTGAAGGGAAAGATCGTCGTGCTGCGTAGTGGTCCACCACCGGAAATCGGCAAAGAGCAGTGGAAGGCAGCGCATGCTCAAGCCAACGTAATGCGCGGACTCATTGCGCGCGGCGCCGCTGCGCTTGTTCTTGTCGGTACGGATACGGAGACTCTCTCGTTCGCCGAGATCGGCGACTATTTAACTCGCCGCCAGGTCGAACCTGAATCAGAACAGGAGTTGCCCGATTTTCTGCCACCGTTCCTCAGCGTCAGCGATGCGGCTGCCGAGAAGTTGTTTTCGGCGTCTGGAATGACAGCAGCCCAGGCTTTTGCTAAAGCCAAGCGCGACGATTTCGCTCCGATGGATCTGAATCAATCGGCCACGATCACAGTGCGTCTGAAGAAGAGCACGGGCGTGGGAAACAACGTCGTAGGGTTGCTCGAAGGCTCCGATCCCAAACTCAAGTCGGAAGCGCTAGTCTATTCGGCGCACTACGACGCTTACGGACTTTCAGCCGACAACCGCATCTATCACGGTGCCGCCGACAACGCTCTCGGTGTTGCTGAAATGTTGGCGATTGCTGAATCAATGTCGCGAGCGACGACCAAACCACGACGATCGATAATCTTCCTCGCTGTTACTGGAGAGGAGTATGGCGGTTACGGATCGGATTACTGGGTGAAGAACCCAACGTGGAAGATCAAACAGGTCGCGGCGGATCTAAATCTCGACGGCATGGGCACTGAAGTTTATGGACCAGTGAAAGTGCTGGTTGGTTATGGCGCCGAACATTCTTCACTCGGCGGCTTGTTGAATGAAGTAGCTGCCGCAACCGATCTCAGAGTCATTCCCGATCCAATGCCGGAGGAGAAAGCGTTCTATCGTTCCGATCACTACTTCTTCGTTAAGAAAGGTGTTCCGGGAATAATGATTCTCGGCGCTCCTGACGGCACAGTCACGAGTTGGACTGATCGTTTGAAGAAGTGGGAAAAGACCGACTATCACCAACCGACAGACATCGTTCGTCCCGATTGGGACTGGAGTGGTCCACGCACCATTGCGGCAGTGATGTTGGTGATGGGTCTGCGCGTGGCTAACGATGAGAGCATGCCATCGTGGTTGGCGTCGTCCATCTTCAACCGCGAGCGCGGGACGGACAAGCCTGCCCCACCCGAGCCGTAGCCCCGACAATACCCCAAAAGGTTGATCCGCGTGCCTCCTTGGAGCGCGAACAAGTCAGGAAGGGTGGCTTGCCCCCGCCGTTAGGAGAGCGGGGGCAAGCCACCCTTCCTGACTTGTTCACCCTAGGGAGGGTCTACGACTACGGCTTTTGCATATCAAAAGGTCAGTATCCCGAAAACAGTGTGGTTTTGTCAGATCATTGTTTCAAGGTGAGTCACTCGTACGTACCATTTTCGGCCTTTCCCCACCACACCTGGCACAAAGTTTGACGTGCAGGCTCCAAGTCTGAAGGAGGAGAGACAATATGAGAGTAATCAGAAAAACAATTTTCATGGCCTTCCTATTAGCGTTGGTGACGGCGGGCACAGCCACTGCGGGCATGGCGCAGTACGGCACCAACCAGGCTGCCATTCGAGATCTGGTGCGACGTATCCAAACCCGCACCGACTCTCTACAGCGCGTAGTCCAGAATGCTGCGGATCGAAATAACTATCGCATCGATGAAATTAATCGTTTGATTCTGGATTTTGACACTGCGGCAAACCAGCTCGATCGGCGTCTCGGTTCGCGTCGCGCAAGCACATCTGACGCCCAAGTGGTTTTGGATCGCGCCGTGCAGATCGACAACTTCTTTGCGAACAACCGGCTCGGAGGCGGATCGCGTCGTGAGTGGCAGGCGATACGGGCAGATGTAGATCAGCTCGCAAGTTACTACAACCTGAGCTCGCCATGGGGAACGGCCGGCGGTAGCGTTGGTTATAACAACGACTACAACCTGAACGACGTGCAGATGCGCCAGTTGATCGACCGGCTCAACACTCGTACGGTCACGTTCAGCCGCGTGCTGCGCCAGGATCTAAATCGTGGCGACTACAGCGGTCGTTATCGTCTCGATGAAGTTCGTCAACACTTGAGCGACTTTGAGACGGCATTGGTCCAACTCCGCAATCGCGTGAACAGTCGGCAGTCAAGCTCGGCTGACGTACGTAACGTGTTGGAGCATGCTGCTTATTTGAACAACTACATTACCGACCGCCAGTTGTCGTATCAGACGGAGAACAACTGGAGCATGCTGCGCAGCGATCTCGATCGCCTTGCCAGTGCGTATAACATCGCGTGGAACTGGGCCACGTTGCCGAATGGGCCGAGTGGTCCGAGTGGAGGTTACGGAACGACGGCTAATCTGACGGGCACGTTCCGGCTCAATCCGAGTCGAGGCGACGACGTGCGCCAGGCGGTCGATAACGCGACGAGGAACCTGTCTCTCGCAGAGCGACAGCGAGTTTACGATGCGTTACTCAGGCGACTCGATCCGCCGCAGATGCTGGCGATCGATCGTCGTGGAAACTCTGTGACTATCGCTTCCACGCGTGCGCCGCAGATCAACTTCATCGCCGATGGGCGCGAACAGGTCGAAACTACACCGCAAGGCCTTAGCGTTCGTGTGCGTGCCTCATTGTCCGGTGATTCACTGACGATCCAGCGCACCGGTGAGCGTGCAAACGACTTTACCGTGACTTTCGAACCATCAGACAGTGGCCGTGAGTTGCTGGTAACACGCACCCTTTACAGCGATCGCATCACTCAGCCAATCGTAGTCAGGACCTACTACGACCGCACTTCTGATGTGGCGCAGTTGAACATCTACGACACAAATCGTGAAGATGGAAACGTTGGAAACGTTGGCGACGTGGCGACGGGAAGTTTCGTTATTCCAAACGGAACAGAGGTCGTTGCTGTGCTCAACAGTGATCTATCGACGCAGAACGTTCGCGAAGGTGATCGCTTCACGATGACCGTTAGATCGCCGGGCCAGTATGACGGCGCGACGATCGAAGGATCGGTGATCAACGTCAGTCGCGGCGGTCGCGTCAGCGGTCGTTCGGAGATGACGCTCGACTTCGACACGATTCGCTTGCGAGACGGCAGAAGCTATCGCTTTGCCGGTATTCTCGAAAGCGTGCGGATGCCGAATGGTGACGTGGTCCGCGTCGACAACGAAGGTGCGGTACGCGACACCGATCAAACCAAGACGACGGTCCAACGTACCGCTATCGGCACCGCGGTTGGCGCCATCATCGGCGCGATTGCGGGCGGCGGCAAAGGCGCGGCGATTGGCGCGATCATTGGCGCAGGCGCCGGTGCCGGCTCGGTATACGTTCAGGGCAGGAACGATCTTGACCTGACTGCTGGTACTGAGGTAACGGTCAGGGCGACTGGCCCACGCGGCTAGCGCCGTAAGAAATCCACAGATTACGCAGATTCAGTCTGTGTAATCTGTGGATGGCTTTTTAGTTAATAGTGATTGTCGCTGGTTGAGGCAGGCGTTCGACGGTAAGTGTCAATTGCTGGCCGGAACTCACCGGGCGCTTATCCGGAGTTTGAAAGAAGAGAAATCCCTGCCGTCGTGAGTCCGCTGAAGATAGCGGCGTCTTTAAATCGATACCGTAAGCGCCAAATTCCTTTTCAAATTGCTTACGTGAGTTTGGGTTGTAGACAAAGACTCCATTCGCCTTCCTGATTCTTGACGCAGCATTCTTGGCCGATAGCAGCTTCCATTCGCGGCCCTGATTGTCACGCAGACGAAACCTCGCACGCTTGATCTCCACCGGCACACCACTCTGAAAAGCTAGTTCGATTCGCAACGGCAACACGCCGCTCAGCGGCACGTTTGCTTCGAAAAGCTCCTGGCTCTGTTCGTCGGTGAGCAATGGCGCTACGCGAATCGTAACGCCACCAGCATCCGCGCTGCGCGCATTCGCCGGAAGAGGCGGTAGCTCACTGACAGGCTTGACCTTGAACAACGAGCCTGCGCAGGATGTCGACAAGAGAGCTATCGCCAGAAGAATCGTGCGTCGGGTCATGTGATCAATTTAGCACGAAATCCGTGTCATCCGTGGCCTGTGTTACTATCTCGCAAAAATCATGATTAGACCATTTCGGGGGATTCACCCGCAGATTCATCCAACAGCGTATGTTGACCCAAGCGCTCAGGTAATCGGCGACGTCCACCTCGGCGAAGAAGCGTCGATCTGGTGCAATTGCACCGTTCGTGGCGACATACATTACATCCGCATCGGCGATCGTTCCAATCTTCAGGACAATTCGGTGATTCACGTTCAGAATGGAACGCACCCGACGATTCTCGAGTCAGAGGTGACGGTGGGCCATAGTGTGACTTTGCACGGCTGTTATGTCGAGCGCGGATGCTTGATCGGGATTGGCTCGACCTTGCTTGACGACGTGCGCGTCGGCACGATGTCGCTGGTGGCGGCGGGTTCGCTCGTAACGCCGGGTACGATCATTCCGCCGCGATCTTTGGTGATGGGATTTCCGGCGAAGGTAAGGCGTCCGCTCACGGACAAAGAAGTGGCGGACCTCGAACTGTTTTGGAAGAACTACGTCAATTACACTCGTGAATATTTAAAACATATGTAAGCCGCGGATTTACGCGGATGAACGCGGATTCTGATCCGCGTACATCCGCGTAAATCCGCGGCTAAAAAGGACAACTGATGAAGCAACTGATTTCGGTTTTATTTTTTACGCTGTTCATAAGCGCGCCGGTCTTTGCGCAAACAGATGACAACCCGTTTCTGCTCAAGCGCGGAGACAACGAGTTTGGCTTCTGGGCCGGCTTTTCACCGAAAGCGACGACGGTTTTTGCCGGTTTGCACGAAGACGAAGCTAGCGATCGGAAATTTTTTATCGCCGCACTTCGTTACGGCCGCACGCTCGCTGCGAACAACAAACTCGCATTGCAATACACGCTTGATGCCGTGCCAGTTGCGGTTGCAACGGGTGTGATCGTCAGCAGGACCACCAGCCCGAGCGGTGTCACTACTTTTCAACGCGAGACTGCGTACGGTGCTGGTCTCACGCCTTTAGGCTTACAGCTCGATTTCGCCAATAGCTCAAAAGTGCATCCGTTCATTCACGTCAACGGCGGGTTTCTTTACTTCAACAAGTCAGTGCCCATCGAAGACTCGGGCCGGTTCGCGTTTGTTGGTGAAGCCGGTGGCGGCGTGCGCATCTTTACCTCGGAACGACGCGCAGTCAACATCGGCGTCAGGTTTCATCACATTTCAAATGGAAATCGCTCGGGTTCGAACCGTGGCTTGAACCAGTTTGTGATCTACGCCGGGTTTTCCATTTTCAAGTAATGCCTTCAGCGAAGACGCAACCAGCGCGCGGCATGCGCGACTTTTTACCCGAAGACGTTCGCAAGCGCGAATACGTCATCGGTGTGATCAAAGACGTCTACGAGCGCTACGGATTTGAGCCGCTGGAAACTCCCGCCGTCGAAAATATCGAAACGCTGATGGGCAAGTATGGCGAAGAAGGAAATCAACTCATCTTCAAGATACTTAAGCGCGGTGTTCACGAAGCAACCGGTGAAGCCGATCTCGCGCTGCGTTATGACTTGACCGTGCCGTTGGCGCGCGTGGTGGCTGAGTATCGCGACAAGCTGCCGAAGTTTTTCAAGCGCTATCAAATCCAACCGGTATGGCGTGCGGACCGGCCTGCGCGAGGCCGGTTTCGAGAGTTTTACCAATGCGATGTCGACGTGCTCGGCTCGCGCTCGATGATTGTTGAAGCGGAGATCTGCGGGGCGGCGAGTGAGGTTTTGACGAAGCTTGGGTTCAGTGATTTTTGTGTACGACTGAATCATCGCAAGGCTCTTACCGGAATTCTGGCGGTGGCTGGTGTTGCATTAGACAAGCACGACGCGGCGCTCGTCGCGCTGGATAAGCTGGACAAGATCGGAAGCGAGGGCGTGAGACAGGAATTTGCAGCGCGTGGTGTCGATGCGGCTGCAGGTGATCGTTTGCTCGCATTCTTTTCTGACCTCGCGTCGCTCGAACGCGCAGCCGAGATTGCGGCGGGAGACAATCCGGTGCAGGCGCTGAACAAGGCCGTGCTTGGACGTATCGTCGAGTTTGTGACTGACAACGAGTTGGGCGCGAAAGGCGTCGATGAGTTGCAATCGATCATCGACTTTGCGGACGCGATGGGCATTTCCAATCGTTTGAAGATCGACCCGGCTCTCGCGCGTGGGCTCTCGTACTACACCGGCGCGATCATGGAGATCAACGTCAAAGATCTCGCGGGTAGTTTGGGAGGCGGTGGTCGTTACGATAACTTGGTGGGAATGTTTTTGGGGCAGGACATTCCCGCCTGTGGTTTCTCGTTGGGGCTGGAAAGAATTCTCGTCGTGATGGACGAGCGAGACATGTTTCCGGCGCGACTCGCATCGTCGCCGGCAGACGTGATGGTGGCAATTTGGAATGAAGACACGATTTCGGAATCGATCGAGCTGGCGCAAGAGCTGCGCGGCGCGGGTTTGCGAGTTGATTTGTATCCAGAGGCTGATAAGCTCGGTAGGCAGTTTAAGTATGCTTCGTCGCTCGGGGTTCCGTTTGTCGCGGTTTTGGGTGATGAGGAGCGCGCCAAAGGGCAAGTGGCTGTCAAGAACATGCAAACTGGAGAGCAGCGGGCGGTGATGCGCAACGAGGTTGTGGGAATGGTGAAAGAATTTCTCACGCAAATGCGCAAAGACGCAAAGGAAGGCGGAGATGTCAACTGAAGCCGTAGTTCAGAATTATTTAGACGATGCGCGGTCGGCTATGCGCGCGTACAAGAAGCTCGCCGAAAAAGCCATCGCGCAACTGAAAGACGAGGAGTTTTTTGTAACTCTCGACGAGGAAGCGAACAGTGTCGCCGTCGTGATGAAGCACATGGCTGGCAACATGATCTCTCGTTGGACTGACTTTCTGACTGCCGACGGAGAGAAACCGGATCGCAATCGTGACATGGAGTTTGTGATCGAGTCGCAGACCACCAAAGACGAAGTGATCGCTTACTGGGAGCACGGGTGGAAATGTGTCTTCGATGCTCTCGATCCGCTGCGTGTGGAAGACTTTGAAAAGAAGGTGATGATTCGCGGCGAAGAACACACCATCGTGCAGGCGATCAATCGGCAGTTGATGCACTACGCGTATCACATCGGTCAGATCGTTTTTCTCGCAAAGCACTTTCGATCGGCGGAGTGGAAGTCGCTGAGTATCCCGAAGAATCGCTCGTCGGAGTTTAATGCGTATCTGACAAGCAAGCCGGGTGTTGCGGATCGCGAAAAGCAGTTTGATGCGGCTGCCGGTTTCTCGCAGGGGTTGGAAAAAGGGAAATGAACGCCGCGTTTCACCACGTCAACGTCACTGTGCCGAAGTCGCTGGAAGAAGCGGCGAAACATTTTTACGGCGTGGTGATGGGCTTGCAGGAAGTGCCGAAGCCTGAATCATCTCGCGGACGCGGCGGAGCGTGGTATCAGCTCGGACAGATGCAGCTTCATCTTTCGATTGAAGGACAAGTCGGCGAGCTCAGCAAGCGGCATGTTTGCTACACGGTAAGCAATCTTGCTGAAGCTGAGAAGCGATTCAGGGATGCAGGCGTTGAGATTCTTCCTGATGATTTGCCGACGCCTGGGTGGTCGCGATTCTATGTTCGCGATCCCGGCGGAAATCGTTTAGAGATTGCGCAGGCCGTTTGAACCACAGATTACGCAGATTAAGAGATGTTAGATAACCTCGGAAATTTGGAGCGAACACATTCCTGCGGAGACCTGCGAACGAGTGACCTCGGCAAACAGGTCGTGCTGATGGGCTGGGTCGCGAAGCGTCGTGACTTTGGCGAACTCACGTTTATCGATCTGCGCGATCGCGCCGGTATCACTCAAGTTGTTTTCAACGCCGAAGACGCGCCTGAAGCTCACGCGCGCGCGAAGGAACTTCGCAGCGAATACGTAATCGCCGTGATCGGCACGGTGGTGGCGCGCGCGGAGAGCACGCGCAATCCGAAACTGGCCACAGGCGATGTTGAAGTGCATGCAGAGAAGTTGTTGGTGCTTAACGACGCGCGCACTCCGCCGTTCCAACTCGACGCCAGCCTCGACGCTCTCGCAAGCGAAGATCTTCGTCTCAAGTATCGCTATCTCGATCTGCGCCGTCCGCAGCTCCAGGCCAACCTTCACCTGCGTCATCGCGTGGTTAACGAAATTCGCCGCTACATGACCGCGCAAGGTTTCACCGAGATCGAAACGCCGATTCTAATCAAGTCGACTCCCGAAGGCGCGCGCGATTACATCGTCCCGTCGCGCATTCAGCCCGGCAAGTTTTTTGCGCTGCCGCAATCGCCACAACTCTTCAAACAGTTGTGCATGATCGGTGGTCTCGATAAGTACTTCCAGATCGCGCACTGCTTTCGCGACGAGGATCTCCGCGCCGATCGCCAGCCGGAGTTCACACAACTCGACGTCGAGATGAGCTTCGCGACGCTCGATCAGGTCTACACATTGATCGAAGGACTCTTCGCCTCAGTCTTCAAACTGATCGCTGTCGACTTGCTGGCGCCTTTTCCTCGTTTCACTTTCGCGGAAGTGATGCGACGCTTCGGCTCCGACAAACCTGACCTGCGCATTCCGGGCATGGAGTTACAGGATCTCGCACAGGCAGTTGAAGGTACGGAGTTTCCGCCGTTCGCATCGGCATTGAGCTCTGGCGGACAAGTAAAAGGATTGGTCGTGCCCGGCGGCGCAAACCTCTCGCGCAAGGTGCTTGATGAGTTGCAGGAGTTTGCGAAGCGCTATGGCGCGGGAGCGCTGGCGTGGATCAAGTTGGGCGACGAGATTTCGTCTTCGCTGTTGAAGGCATTGGGTCCCGACGTTGTCGGCCGGATTGCAAATCTCGCAGGCGCGCAAAAAGGCGATGCAGTGCTCATCGTTTCGGGCAAGCCGAAGATCGTCGCCGCGAGCCTGGGCGCGTTAAGAAATGAAGTTGCCAAACGTGAGAATCTGATTCCGGCAAACGTCTACGCGCCGCTTTGGGTAACTGACTTTCCGATGTTCGAGTTTCATGAAGAAGACGGCCGCTACTACTCGATGCACCATCCGTTCACGTCGCCAGTCGATGAAGATCTTGAGTTGTTGCAACGAGCGGTTGAAGGTGGTGAGACTCATTTACTCGGTCAGATACGCACCAAAGCTTACGACCCCGTGATCAATGGCGTGGAGATGGCGAGTGGCTCGATTCGTATTCATCGCCGCGACGTGCAGCGACTCGTCTTCAAAGCGTTGGGCATGACTACAGAAGAAGCTCGCGAGCGGTTCGGTTTCTTTCTCGACGCACTCGAGTATGGCACGCCACCGCATGGCGGTATCGCGCCCGGAATCGATCGACTGATGATGGTTCTGGCGGGCACCGACAACATGCGCGACGTGATCGCGTTTCCGAAAACAGCGTCGGCGGCGGATCTGATGATCGACGCTCCAGGCGAAGTCGATCTAAAACAGTTGGAAGAGCTACATCTTCGAATCGTCAAAGATTGAACATGGCGTCGATTCAACTTCGTCGCGAACATTTGGATGCGATGGTTGCCCATGCTCGCGAAACTACTCCGGCGGAGTGTTGCGGGTTGATCGGCGGTATTTCCGAAACTCGAGCATCAAGTCTTTATCGCCTGCGCAACGTTACGCCAAATCCCGAGTTAGGCTACGAAGCCGCACCTGAAGATCTCTTTGCCGCCCAACGACAAATGCGCGAGCGCGGGGAAGGTCTGCTCGCCATTTATCACTCTCATCCCCGGTCGTCCGACCCGAGCCCGTCGGAAACTGACGTGAGACTCGCGTACTATCCTTCAGCCAAATACCTGATCATCGGTCTCGGCGGCGCTGAGGCCGTAATAAAGGCTTTTACCATCTCTGAGCGAGAGCATCGCTGGCAGCAGGTTGAGTATGAGATCGCGGACGAGTAAGATTAGCCACAAAGAGGCACAAGAAGCACAAAAGAAGGCCTCTTATCGTTTTGTGCATTTTGTGCCTTTTTGTGGCTAACTGGTTTTATGCCTTTTGTGGCGGCTAATGGAGACGAAGAAGAGCAAATACGACACGAACCCTCTCGATCCTGACGTCGAGCGCAACGCCGAGGAATCGTGGGGCAAGGGCGCGCCCACGCAGCAGGTAGGCGGCGCGACTCGCGAAGTCGGACATTCTCCCAACGAGAACGCGCGACAGAACGTCTATTCAGAAGCGCCCACTCGCCGTTACGACAATCCACCACTCGAGGCTCCGTATCCATCGGTGTTTGTGCCGCCCACTTACTCACCGCCGGCGCAATATCAACCCTCGAAGCATGTTTATCAAACTCCAGTCAGCACTACTCCGACATCACGCCCCATCCGGGGCATTGGGCTCCCTGAAAAGTGGGCGGTCATGTTGCCCTATGCGCCACTTTGGATAGGTCTCGTGGTCTCTTTGCTGGAGCTATTCCTGGTCCCGCGCAAAGAGGTGAAAGTCCGTTTTCATGCGTCACAGGGCCTCGCTCTCCACATTGCTATTCTGATCGTGCAAACGCTATTTGGAGTCGTAGGCGCGATAACTAACAGCTCCCTGGGTGGAATACTTTTCAAGCTGGCTGCATTCATATTTCTGATCATCTCGATGATTCGGGTGTGGAAAGGCGAGCCCCACAGAATTGCACCGCTCGCCGAGCCCGCTCAATGGTTTAACGAGCATATAGAGCCTCGGAATCAGGGGTAGTCCTGGACAACTGGCATTTTCATTGCATTACTGAATGCCCAGATCGGTGACTCCGCCCATTCTGCGATATCACGGAGCAAAACCGGTCTTTCCAAGGTGTACCCGCGTTTCGATTTGGTGCACGAATTCCGGAAAACGGATACAGGGAGTATCGGAGGTAACAATGATCGGTAAATTCAAGCGACAGACTGCAATTGCGTGGATAACGCTCATCGCCATCAGCATGATGCCGTTGTCCGTTCTAGCGCAGACGCAGATCAAATATCACAGCAACAGATTCAGCGTTCAGGACGATGTCAAACTCGGACGCCAGGCGGCCCAGGAAGCTGAAAGCCAGTTTCCCTTGCTTCGCGACGAAGAGGTGCGAGGCTATGTAGAAAGTGTGGGTCGCAGGCTCGTGAATGCCATCCCTTCTCAATTTCAGCATCCCGAATTTCAATACTACTTCAAAGTCGTCAACGCGAGAGACATAAACGCCTTCGCGCTTCCTGGTGGTCCAATGTACGTCAACCGCGGCATGATCGAAGCGGCGCACACTGAAGGTGAAATGGCAGGCGTGATGGCCCACGAGCTCAGTCACGTTGCGTTGAGACACGGAACGGCGCAGGCGACGAAAGGTCAGAAGTACGGATTGCTCGCAGGCATTGCGGGTATTGCGGGAACGATATTGGGCGGTCCGGGAGTGGGCCAACTGGCCCAGGCGCCGTTTGCGGTCTACTTGCTGAAGTTTAGTCGTGAGTACGAAACGGAAGCGGATATCCTCGGTTCTCAGATCATGGCCCAAGCGGGTTACGATCCGCGTGACCTGGCAAACATGTTTCGCACACTAGAACAGCAGGGAGGCGGTGGCGGAGGCTTTTTGAGCGACCACCCGAGTCCGAGCGATCGCTATGCGCGTATCAATCAGGAGGCGCAGTACCTGAGGGTTAACAATCCACAGCGCGACACGCGCGAGTTCGCCATGATTAAGGAACGACTTCGCGGTTATCCAACCGCTCCAACGATGGCGGAAATAGCGCGGAGCGGACAGCGTTATCCGGTAGGTGAAAATACTGGTAACTATCCAACCAATGCGCCAAGCGGGCGAGTTGAGTATCCGTCGTCTCGCTACCAGAGTTATTCGATCTTTGGTGGTGGTGTGCAGGTGAGCGTGCCGGCCAACTGGCGACAGCTCAACGACTCAAACTCTGTGTGGTTTGTGCCGGAAGGTGGTTACGGCCAGTACAACGGTCAGGTCGTTTACACACACGGCGTTAGTTTCGGCGTTGCTAACACGAGCAGCCGCAACTTGCAGAGTGCGTCTCAGGAGCTGATCAATAGTCTGGCGCAGGGAAACAGCAACATGCAAACGACTGGCGGTTACCAGCGCACGACTCTCTCCGGCAGGACAGCGCTCTTCACGACGCTACGCAACGTCAACGAAGCTACGGGGCGTCCGGAGAATGTGCGACTGATCACGACGCAACTACGCAGCGGTCAGTTGTTCTACATGATCGCCGTCGCGCCGCAGAGTGAACGCAACTTTGAGAGTGCGTTTCAGAATGTTCTGCGGTCCGTGAGGATCAACGACTAAAATCATTAGCCGCGGATTTACGCGGATGACGCGGATAAAGAGTTTCTTATCCGCGTCATCCGCGTAAATCCGCGGCTACTTTTTCTTCGCTTCCTGCCAGAGCTCCTCCAATTCCTCAATCGACGTTTGATCGAACGCCTGCGCGCGCGCGTGCAGCGTAGTTTCGATGTGCTCGAACCGGCGTCGAAACTTTCGGTTCGTCAACTTCAACGCCGCTTCTGGCTCGACCTGCATGTGGCGAGCGATATTCGTGACGGCGAACAGCAGGTCGCCAATCTCTTCCCGCACGCGTGCGTGATTGGCTTCGTCCTTCACGTCTGAGTGGTCCTTAATCGCAATGCGCAGCTCTTCAATCTCTTCTTGCAACTTATCGAAGATATCGTCAACTGATTTCCAGTCGAAACCCACGCGAGCCGCTTTCGTGGACAACTGATGCGCTTCCATCAGCGCGGGCGCTTTTGACGACACTCCCGCGAGCAGCGACGTTTCGGTCACTTCCGTTTTGCCTGCTGCACGCCGCTCTTCCGCTTTCATTGTTTCCCAGTTCAGCAACACGGTTGCGGCATCGTCGGCAGTGACATCGCCGAAGACGTGTGGATGCCGGCGAACCATCTTGTCGTGAATGGCGCTGGTAACATCGTCAATCGTGAATTCATCTCGCTCTTTCGCAACCTGCGCGTAGAAGACGATCTGAAACAGCAGATCGCCCAGCTCGTCGCACAGTTCGCGGGGCCGGCCTTCACGTGCATCTTCGACTGCCTCGAACGCTTCGTAAGCCTCTTCGAGTAGCATCGGAGCGAGGGTGGCGTAGGTTTGCTCGCGGTCCCACGGGCAGCCGTTTGGCGAGCGCAGGCGATCCATCAATGCGACTAGATCAACGAATGTGGCAGGCATGCATGTAGTCTAAAGTTTATGGTTTAATAACGCCATGAACGAGGAGCAACCCACTTTCAAAGTTACTGATCGACGCCTGTTTAATGCCGACGGAAGTCCGCGCGACGTGCCTCCCGAGGAGAAGCCCGAACCCAAGCCAGCGGTGAAAGAAGAGCCCGCGACGGCCACAACAACCGCCGCCGCAGGGGCCGCGAGAGCCGAAAGCCAGGCCTCAAGCCAGGCTGAGCCCCAAGCCGCGGCAACTCCGAGCGACGACGTCTCGCCGGAGGCTGAAGAAGAGTTCAGTGAAGAAGATCTCTCGGCCGCGCGAGATCCGGCGAGCTTCATCAGTTTTCTAATGTCGATCGCTTCGAACGCCGCTTCTGCGCTCGGCATGATGGAACACCCTGTCACGCACCAGCGCGAGGTTGATGTTGAATTAGGCAAACACTGGATCGATGTTCTTGGCATGTTGCAGAAAAAGACTGAGGGAAACCTGACCAGTCAGGAAAAGCGAATGCTCGAAGGGCTGCTCGCCGATCTGCGCATGCAATACGTCTCGCTTATCAATTCGCCACAACAATCGCGGAAGTTTACGGGCAGTGACATCACTGGTGGGAGATGAGACTTACGTTTCTCGGTACTGGAACCTCCACCGGCGTTCCGTCAATCGGTTGTGACTGTGAGACCTGCACCTCAGACGATCCTCGCGATAAACGTTTACGAGTTTCGATCATTATCGAACATGCCGGTCGCACTGTGCTGGTCGACACATCCGCCGACTTTCGTCAGCAGGCTTTGCGCTACGGCTTGAAGCATCTCGACGCAGTTTTGATCACTCACTGTCATGCGGATCACATCTTTGGTCTTGATGACATCCGGCCGTTGAACTTTCGCTTCGGTGCGCTCGGCGTCTACGCGAATGAACGTGCCTGGGTCGATATCAAACGTATCTTCAAATACATCTTCGAGCCCTCGCACTTTGGCGGCGGCCTGCCTCAAGTGATAGCCAACATCGTCACTCCTGGCGCGAGCTTTTGCATTGGAAAGGAGCTTGAGATAACTCCGTTGGAAGTGATTCACGGCCGCTTGCCGGTGATGGCTTATCGCTTTAACGATTTTGCGTATTTGACGGATCTCAGCGAGATCCCGCGGGCAACACTCGATGCGTTGAAAGGTTTGGACGTGCTGGTGCTCGACTGTCTGCGCTTCCGCCAACATCCGACGCATCTCTGGGTCGACAAAGCGCTGGAATACGTTGACGAACTGAAGCCGGGACGTACTTTCCTTACGCACCTCGCGCACGACATCAAACACGAACGCGACTCAGCCAAACTACCGGCGGGCGTCCAGTTTGCTTACGACGGGTTGGTTATTGAGGCATCGACTTAATGCCACGAAAAGGCACAAAAATACAAAAAGGTATTTGTGCTCTTATGTGCTTCTTTGTGGCTGAACATGTGCTTCTTTGTGGTTTCAGTAATGCGTCTCTTTCACGGAACTGACAACGCTGAGATTCAACGGCCGACCGTGCTCACGCTCGGCGTGTTTGATGGTCTGCATCTTGGTCATCAGTTGATCATGCGCACTGTAGTTGAGAGAGCGCGTGCCGTTGGTGCGGTGCCGACGGTCATCACCTTCGATCCCCATCCGCGTGCTGTCTTGCATTCGGAATCAGCGCCACCTTTACTGCAAACTTTCGATCAGAAGATCGAAGCGCTGAGCGTGCTCGGCATCGAACAAACGATCGTCATTCGGTTCACGAAAGAGTTTTCAATGATCCGTGCTGCCGATTTTCTTCGCGACGTCGTCGTCGATCGTTTGCATGCGAAGGAAGTTTATCTCGGCAAAGGATTCGCGTTTGGTCACGACCGCGAAGGGAATATCGACCTGCTCAAACGTCTCGGTGGCGAGCTTGGTTTCGTTGCCGGCGAAGTGCCGGAGGTCACGCTGCGTGGCGCGCGAGTCAGCTCCAGCAAGATTCGGCAGTTGCTTGCGGGTGGTCAGGTGAACCTTGCGCGGCGCATGTTGGGCCGTCCTTACGGCGTTGAAGGGCGTGTCGAGCACGGCTCCGAACGCGGTCACACGCTCGGTTTTCCAACGGCCAACCTGCACCCGCACAACCGCGTCATACCTCGGAACGGTGTTTACGTCACCGGCACGTTAATTGAAGGACAATGGCGGCGAAGCGTGACCAATGTGGGTGTTAGGCCGACCTTTGGCGACGCCACGGAACCTTCGGTTGAGACCTTCGTAATGAACTGGGACGGCGATCTTTACGGCGATGTTGTGCGTGTTCGTTTCTTGTATCGCCTTCGCGACGAGCGGAAGTTCAGCTCGATCGAACAACTGAAGACGCAGATTTTAAGAGATGTGGAACGGGCCAATAGTTACTTCGAGCGAGCCGGGACAAAGCACATGCTTTCGGTGATATAGATGACTACGGAACAAGCACTGGTGGAAAAGAACACCTCCTTGGAGTGCGGTGACTTGTCACCGCTTTGGCCAAAGCGCGACCAAGGTCGCGCACTCCAAGGAGAGGCTCGACCTTTAACTGATGAGACGGTCGATGAATTACTGGCGGGACGCGGCCTGCATGGTTGGTTGCGTGCAGCGCGAGTCGCGCGTGTGCTCGGACTCTTCTCACTCTACTTGTTCCTCGACACTTACGACGTGCGCGCTGACTTCAATCGCCGCGCAGTCGCAAGACGCCAAGAGCTCGCCCGAGAACATGGCCGGCGGGCGCAAATAAAGGCATGGTTCATCGCGCAACTTTCCATCGCGCTCGACCGGTTCATGCGTGTGTTGCGTTACTTCGTCTTTCGCGGTGCTGAAGGTTCTGCAAAGAAACAGGTTCGACTCAAGAAGCAGGCAGCGTGGCTGCGTGAATCGCTGATCGGGCTTGGCCCAACGTTTATCAAGATTGGCCAGGCGCTCGGCACGCGTGCCGATCTGTTGCCACTCGAGTATGTGAAAGAGCTGGCGACGCTACAGGACCAGGTACCTGCGTTTCCGACTGCTGAAGCTTTCGCAATCATCGAATCGGAGCTGGGTCGCAGTCTTCACGAGTGCTACCCGGAAATCGATAGTGAACCGATTGCCGCTGCGTCGCTGGGACAGGTCTATCGCGCGCGTCTCGCGACCGGTGAAGAGGTCGCGGTCAAAGTTCAGCGTCCGAATCTGGAAGCGACCATTGCCTTCGACGTCGCGATTTTGTATCGCCTCGTGAAACTCACCAATCGCTTCTTTCCCAAAGCCAATGAAAACGCCGACTGGGAAGGCATGCTGCACGAGTTTCACACCACCATCTTTGAGGAGATGGACTACGTCAAAGAAGGGCGCAACGCGGATCGGTTTCGTTATAACTTCCGCACGTGGCGGGCGGTCCGTGTTCCGAAGATCTTCTGGTCACACACGAACACGCGCGTGCTCACGCTCGAGTTTATTCGCGGTACAAAGGTAGTAGACGTCGAAGGACTGAAAGCAAACCGCATTTCGGCGGTTAAAGTTAACCGGCTGCTAATCCGGACTTACTTGAAGCAGTTGCTTGAAGACGGTTTCTTTCACGCCGATCCGCATCCGGGAAATCTGCTGGTGATGGACAGCGGGCATCTGGCGTTTTTCGACTTCGGCATGGTTGGTCGAATCAGTCCGATGCTCCAGTCGCAGATGATCGATGCGTTCTTCCACGTGATCGCTCGCGACGTGCATGGGCTGGGCCAGGACATCATCAATCTCAACTTCCTGAAACCGGGGGTTAATCCGGAGACGGTGCGGCCGGTGGTTGAAAGTCTTTTCACTCACTACCTGAATCTGAGGCTGGGCGAAGTCAACTTCAAAGAGCTCACGTACGATCTCGCTGAAGTGATCTATGAGTATCCGTTTCGGTTGCCGTCGAATTTCACTTACATCATGCGGGCGCTGATGACGCTTGAAGGCATTGGCGTGGTGACTGATCCGGGCTTCAGTTTCTTTGAGACTGCCAAGCCGTACGCGAGAGAGTTCATGCTCCGGCGCGAGGGGCGGCTGTTTCGGAAGTTGATTTTCGACAAGCTGACTGGACGCGAGAACGGCAACAATCGGATCGCGTGGTCGAGGGTCTGGAAGCTGACCAAGATGGCCGCGCAGATGTATCTCGAAAAGTGAAAACAGTCCTACAGGAGCTATTTGCTTAGCTGTCCCCGCACCGCCCCCTTCGGAAATTCCGCATTGTGGACATTGACGTAGTAGCTCCCCGGATTCTTCACGATGTCCATGATCTTCTCGCGTTCGAGTGTGACGCAATCCTTCGATGAGCCGTTGGTTGGCGCGGTCAATGTAACAACTACCGGTCCAGCCTCGCCCGCAGCACCCGAGTGAATGTGTGCTCCATTCGGAGTCGCGATCTTGTCAACGGTCAGCTCGAAACAAACCTTACTCGGCCCAGGGTTCAAAGTTATCTTCGCAGTTCCGGTTCCGTCCGTGTCGCCGGGTCCGGGCACTTCTGCGGCGCCAGTAAGCGGGATGGTCAGCGGACGGCCGCCTTGCTGGTCTTGTGCCGAGAGGATAAAGCTGATTCCAGCGATGAACAGAATCAACGCAATCAACACCAGTTGTTGTCTCATTTGACTCTCCTTGTTTCGCTGAATTGAAGACCTGGAATTCTGGACGGTGGATTATGGAAGAGTTACGGCAAGAAGGCGTGGAGATTCTTTGTCTTTTGTGTCGCGGTCGGTTTTATTCAAGACAGCGGGGGCAAGCCCCTCTTCCTGACCTGTTACCTTCCACTGAGGAAGCCCCTCTTCCTGACCTGTTACCTTCCACTGAGAAGCCCCTCTTCCTGACCTGTTACCTTCCACTGAGGAAG
>Ga0207684_10000287_pt1 | contig 72313 bp, 63 predicted proteins | sample KBSK5501metaG_FD_184342 | JGI IMG/M metagenome (GOLD analysis project Ga0207684, IMG submission 184342) | Corn, switchgrass and miscanthus rhizosphere microbial communities from Kellogg Biological Station, Michigan, USA - KBS K5-50-1 metaG... | ecosystem: Host-associated > Plants > Roots >...
CGCTTCGGCGGAGCGCTCAACCTCAATGTGCACTTCCACTGCATCATCCCCGACGGGGTTTTCGTGCACGAGAACGGGAAGGTGCGCTTCGTCGCGCTCGCACCGCCCTCGGATGCGGAGGTGGCGGCGGTGCTCCGCCGGATGGTGGTGCGTCTCGAGCGGTTGCTGCGCCCTTGGCTTGCATCAGAGAAGGACGAGGCGAGACGGCTCGATGCGCTCGGTGGCGCGCAACTGGAAGCCTTGAACTCGCTGGGGACGGCGGGACAAGAGAGCTGGCGGATGAGAAGGCTTGCGGCTTACCTCGATGGCTTCTCGCTCCACGCCGGAGTGCACCTGCACGCGAACGACCGCCAAGGGCTGGCTCATCTCTGCGGCTACGGGGCCCGCCCTCCCTTCTCTCAGGAGCAGCTTTCCCAGCTGCCCGACGGGCGGATCGCCTATCGGCTGAAGCGGCCACTCGGCGATGGCCGCCAGAGATTGTTGCTCCAGCCCACCGAGCTGCTGCGCCGCCTCGCCACGCTGGTTCCGCCGCCGCGAGCTCACCTGGTCCGGTACCATGGAGTCTTCGGGCCCGCCTCGCTCCGGCGCACAAACAAAAGCCTACCGACAAAAGCGGACATTTCTACTTGGCGCAGGAGCGGACATCTCTACTTAGCGTTGACAAATCTTCCCCCACTGGGAGCGGGTCGCCCCGCCGGACAATGGGCTGAACGCCATCTTGCGTCGAAAGAAAAATTCCTCCTCTTCCCTGAACAGCGTTTGTCACAAACGCCACTTCCCCTTGCCCATTCACAGACGGGCTCCTCGTGTAAGTGAACGTGCCTCCACCGGGAGCCGGATCACCGAACGCAGAGACGATGGTCGTCGTCCCATTTGACTGAAGAAAGACGGCGTTATCAGCGCCGAAAGCGACGTCGCCGCTGTCGTTCAGGAACAGGGAGTAGACCTGAACCAATTGGGGCGGTACCGGTGCAGCGTCGCCCGGACGTGCGATCGACGTCAGATTGAAGCCGATTTGCGCCGAAGGCTGCCGGTGGACAAAGCAACAGCGCAAGACAGGTTCGACTGATCATGATGTCCCTCCCGCTAGTTTTCGTAACCTGAACTGCCATTCACTCACTATCAAACCGAACGCAAACCAGCCGAAGGCCCAGCAAATGGCTGGAAGCACGATCCGTCCTTCGACGAAGCGGGGATACCACCGTAGCCATCAGCATGGCGAACCGCACCAGGATAAATCCCTTCCGCAACGTCAGATCCGCCAACCGCGATCGCTGCTTCTGCCGGTACCTCGAGATCGGTGATAACTTGCAGCTCGCGAAGCTACGCCGCGTCTTGAGCGAGGTTCACCTCGAGGCGAGCTCCGAGCGCCGATGCAACCTTCTCCAGCGCCTCGAGCGTCGGGTTGTAGTTGGGGTTTTCCAGCTTGGCGATCATCTGTTGAGTGACCTTGGCTCGTTTTGCAAGTTGCGCCTGAGTCAGTCCAGCTTCGTTCCGGGCCCATCGGATCAAGAGTTTGACTGCGAGCCCAGCGGGCACTTCGATCCAGAGCACCTTTCCCCTAGGCTTCCTTGTTGACGGCCGTGGCGGGACACGACCCAAGAGGAGATGGGACTCAAGCCACCCTGACAGCGCGTCCGCCGCCTGGATCGAGATGTCCTCTCCCGGATCGGCCTCGGTTTGGCAGCCAGGGCAGTCTGGGAAGCTTGCCAACGTCTTTTTTCCTTCCTTGGTAATGATCGCCGGATAGCGCATGGCTCTACCTCAGTCTGATTCCTGCTTGCCTCTCAATGCTCCTTAGAGTCCCAATCGACAAATCCTTCTTCGGATGCGGCACGGTCACCAAACCCGCCTTGGCGGAATGAGCAAACTGGTGGTGAGACCCAGAGCTGCGAACCAAAAACCAACCGTCATCCATCAGCCTCCGGATCACCTCCCGAGAGCTCACGGTCGAATCTTACAACCTAACGGTTGTTCGGCAACGTCGCGAGCCGTTCGCATAGCTCTCCAGGGTGGAAGCGAATACTGTTCCCGACGCGAAAGGCTGGCAGTTCGCCGCGGTCGACAAGCCGGTAGACAGTCGCGCGACAGATCTGGAGCAGTCTTGCCACATCAGACACCCGGAGCAGCTGGTTCGGGGGGAAATTCGCACCGCAGTGTCGCGGTAGCAGCCGGGTAGCAAAAAATTTCGGATGCGGTGCAGTTTCTGTGACCGGGTGAGAAGCGCTTTCCAACCCTTCCTGAGTAGTTGCGAGCAGTTGCAAATTCTGAGAGCCGATCGAAACCGGTGAGAATGCTCCTTCAGCCCTTCGGGACCAAGGGGTCGCAGGTTCAAATCCTGTCTCCCCGACTGACGGGGGGCCGTGATTTCATTGGAATGGTTCCATGTATCACGGCTCTTTGTTTTTCCTGGTGACGCTCGTGGGGACACCAGGTCGACAAGCGGCGGCGCCGCGTATCACGCGAGTTCGGCCGCAAGGCATTAGGGCTGCGTCCACGTCGCGCCTATCGGGCTCAGGTTCGACGGGAAAGGTACGAACGCGCGGCGGCAGTCCAGCACCTTGGCGGGCTCGACCGCTTGCGTCGCCGTGCCGTTCACCACCATCCGCGGCCCGACGGTCGGGAAGAGGTAGAGGTTCACGCCGCGGAGGGTGAGCTGCGTATCCGACGCGATCAGGTTCACCTTCTCCGGATGTGTTGCGACCACGTTCTCCAACGACATCACCAGCGGGTACTGCGGGTTCTGGAACCCGCCCGTGTTCTCCTGGAACCCCTGCAGGCGCACCGTTGTGCGATCGGAGCCAGGATCGATCCAGGTGTTGCTCAGGTAGATGTCGTGGAAGTTCGGGATCAACGGGCCGCCGGTAGGAAGCGGCCTCGTGCTGTAGTACGGCGTGAAGAGCAACGAGTTGAGCGCGTGGCGTATGCAGGTGCGGTCGTACCAGATGTTGCTCACCTCTCCGCCGCGGGCGTAGTCCGACTTGATGCGCAGCGCCTCCTCGGAGCCGTCGAAGCTGTTGTCGTACGCGTGCATGTTGCGCACCCCTGAGTTGGTCTCGCTGCCGATCGAGATGCCGTGGCCCCAGTAGAAGTGGTTGTGCGCGACGACCAGGCCGTACTTGCGGTCGCTGCGCACGTCGCGGTCCCCGTCCACGCCGGGCAGGCCGGAGCCGGCGGGAGCCGGGTTGTTCGAGCCCTTCACCGCGAAGTCATCGTCGCCGGTGCTCACCCAGTTGAAGGCGAAGACGACATTCTTGAGGTACCCGTCGAACGACATCGTGCCGGTGGTGGTCGTCGTCGACCCGGTGGTCAGCTTGCCTGAGATGGGCCTCGGCGCGGACGCGGGATCGAAAGCGTCGGTGTTCTTGACGTTGTCCTCGGCGAACAGCGCGCCAGTGTAGAGCGGGTTCAGGTTGCCCACGGGGTTCGCGTAGGCCGCGAGCGAGGGCGTCAGGACCTTCACGCCCCAGACGGTGAGACCGTCCACGCCCGCCGGCACCACGTGGAAGTTGGCGCTGTTGGTGAGCGTGACGCGATGGAGCGTGAAGTTCTTGGCGTAGTTGTACACGATCATGCGGAAGTTCGACTGCGCGCCGACGCCGGTGCGGCCGCTCTCGACCACATTCCCCAGCCAAGCGAGGTCCCACCACGTCATGTTGCGCGCGGAGGCCCTCGAATTGACGATGGTGCCGCCGTTGTCGCACGGCGTTCCGTCGGCTGCCAGCGCGCCCCTCGAGTAAGACGAGTAAGTATTCGAGCACGTCAGATCCACCTTCATCAGCGGGTAGAGCCTGTTGCTGGTGACGATCTCGGCGTATGCGCGGCCGTCGACGACGCCGTCGCCGACGATAGCGGTGTTCACCGTGTTGGTGCCGGTGAAGAGAGCGGTGCAGTTCCCGGAGCTGCCCCCCCTCGACGGGCTGACCGCGGTGTTGGCGCAGTATGGGCCGGCGGCATTGGGCGAGTAGGCCATCACGTCGCGCGTCGCGTAGACGGTCACGCCTTTGTCGATCCAGAGCGTAACTCCCGAGGGCATGGTGAGCGGGCCCGTGATGAACGCGTTGCCCGGCCCGGTGCTGCTCATCTTGAGGCGCATCGCGTACTTCGAGGCGCGGTACGTCGGCTTCGCCAGCTCCTCGCCGCTCGCGCCGGAGATGTTGACGTTGCGCAGCGCCGCGGCCCTCTGCGCAGCGGTGGCGGCCGCGTCGGCAGCCATGATCGCCGCGCCGACCTCGCGGTCCACCGCCGCGCCGCACGCGTCGAGCGCTGCCTGGATCCGCGCCTGGTCCGGGTTGACGATGGCGGGATCGGCGGCGACCTGCGCGCCCGGCGGTGACGGGTCAGCTTCGGGTGCCAGCGCGCCGTCGGGGCGGCTCACCAGCGAGTTGGTCGCCTCGACGATGGCGCAGAGCTCGTCCTCGGTGGGCAGCCGCGGCTCTGGCGGAAGCTCGAGATCGTACGTGGCGACGCCGACCTGATACGGCTCGCGCGATGCGTAGGAGACGGAGGAGGGCGACTGGTCGTTGCAGCCGACGGCCGCAGAGACGAGCGCAACAAACAAGAAGCGGATGCGGGTCATGATTTGTCCTCTCAGAAGCGTGCGATGAGGCCAATGCCGCCGGCCATCGGGTTGTTGCCGGGCGCGAGAAACGCCTCGGACGTGCCGAGATTGTTCGAGTAGATGGGCACGCCGAGGTTGATATTCTCTAGCGGCTTGTTGTCGACGCGGGTGAAGTACGCGTACACCATGAACGGACGTCCGAAAGCGTACTTCGCGCCCACCGAGAACTGCGTCGCCTGGTAGTCGTCGCCGGAGCCCACGATGGAGTTGCTGAGCTTGCCGAGCTTTCCGAACGAGCCCATCAGCGTCAGGTTTCCGAAGGCCTGCGCGACCGACGCCATCGCGCCGCCCTGCGACATCGTGGCGTAGATGATCGGCGAGTAGACCGTTCCGGTCCCCGGCTGCGTGAAGTTGGCGAAGCCGTAGACGCTGCGCTCGTAGCCGACCCCCACGTAGGTGTCCGTCGGCGCGGTATACGAGACGATTACCTTGTAGAAGTTGGTGGAGACGTCGTTGACCGGGCCGATCCGCATGCCCTCGCCGCGGAGAAGCGCGTCGGAGTCGACGCCGGTGTTCGCCTGGTGGTCGTAGCCCAGCCCGATGCCGAACCGCTGAAAGTTGTAGAGCGCGGCGGCGGACAAGCGGTCGCGCCGGCCGCCCTCCGCTTCCGCCTCGTCGAACCCGTAGGACAGGGCGACCTGCGCCCCGAACAATTTGGGGGAGCGATAGTGGATGGAGTTGGCCAAGCGCGCCTCGCCGCGGCCGAAGAGATTGGCGAAGCCGCCGCTCACCGCCGCGCTGGTGTTGTTCCACAAGTCGAGGCCCAGCTCGGTGAGCCCCAGGTTGCCGCCGAACCCGCCGCCGGTCCCGACGAGGCTCCGGTAGGCGTTGTCGTAAAAGCCTGCGAGCAGCATGCCGAAGCGCTTATCGCCGATTCCAACGAAGGTATTGCGCGATGCGAGCGTGCCGAAGCGGCCCAGGTCGTTGACGCCGCCTTGCTCGAAGTTGTTGAGCAGCGCCTCGAGCTGCACCTGGACCTCGGTTTTCGACGTCACATTCCAGGTGCCGAAGATACCGAGGCGCGAGTTGCCGTCGGACACGCGCCTTCGCGGGGTGTACGGCGTCGCGCCGCCCAGCGCCCGCACCCACTCGACTTCCGCGTTGAGAAAGCCGTAGACCCGCACCGATAGAGGCAGGTCGGCCGCGCGCGAGGCGCAGGGGAGCGCAAACAGCTCGATGACCAGCAGGGTCTTGAAGGGACGGGACATCGAATGACCTCCGCAGCGAAAAGAAATTGGTCCGAGTCGTCGAGGGGAAAGGTTTGGCGGAATGCTTGGAAGTGGCTTAGAGCGGGTACACTCGCTTGGCGAGCCGTTACGCCAGATCCAGAAATGCGCAATCCATTCGGCGGGTGAGCTCCGTTTTCATGATCGTAACGGCACCTTATGCCGAGCCTTCGCTTGCCGCGGCGGTCGCCTCAAATGGACCCAGCCGCGGCTGAACTCGCGGTCAACTCGGGCCAGGTGCTGATGCATTGCCTTGCGAGCGTTCTGAGGCTGCCGCGCTTCGATCGCGGCCAGCACCGCGCGGTGGTCGCGGATGGTAGCTGCCCTCAGCGCAGGCGTGGAAAAGTGCTTTGCCATCTGCTTCCAAACGGTGCCTCGGCCCTGATCCCAGAGCAGCTGCACCACCGACGCGAGCGGGCCATTGTGCGCCCCTTTTGCAATCGCCACGTGGAAACGTCGGTCCGCGCTCTCGCTCCTCACGCCGCTGGAATGGCTTCGCTGCAACTCCTCCACGGCGTCGCGTACTTCTGCAATCTCCTCGGCAGTTGCTTTCTTGGCGGCGAGCGCCGCTGTTTCGCCTTCGACGATCGCGCGCGCCCGAAGCAGCTCGAAGGGACCTTCTCCCTCTTCTAGGCTGGGCAAGGGCAACGGGCGGAGGGGCTTGACGAACACGCCCGAGCCGACGCGGATTTCGACCCAACCCTCGACCTCAAGGGCGATCAACGCCTCGCGCACGGACGGACGAGAGACCGCGAGCTGCTTAGCCAGCTCGCGCTCGGGCGGAAGGCGCTCACCCGGACGGAACTCCCCATTGGAAATCAGCTCCGAAAGCTGACGCGCGATCTTGCGGTAGAGGCGATCGCTATCGATGGCTTGGATAGGCATCTATGCCCCCTGTCTCGCGCGCGCGATCTCTTGCCAAGTGGGCGCATCCTAGGACCTTCGGTTAAAGTGTCAAGTGGCCTTACCACTTGACATCATTGGGCTCTCGTATTCTCGCTGCTGGAGGAGGGCGTGGATGATCAGCGCGCGCTGAGAGCTATTCGATCCGCGTGAAACGCCAAGGCCCCTTTTGCGTCAGAACGTGCGTCGCAAATCGAAAGGCGGCTTTATGCCAACACGGAAAGCAGAAGCTGAATGGAAAGGCAATCTGGCCGAAGGCAGCGGACGGTTGAAAGTGGGCAGCGGAGCTTTTGATGGCCCGTATTCGTTCAAGTCCCGATTTGAAGAGGGCCAGTCAGCCACCAACCCGGAAGAGCTCATCGGCGCGGCTCACGCCGGGTGCTTCACGATGGCGCTGGTAGCTCAACTCTCGAGCGCACGCATCACCCCGAGGCGCATCCACACCGACGCGAAGGTGAGCCTGGAAAAGGTCGGTGCAGGGTTTGCCATTACAAGGATTGACCTGGAGACCGCAGCCGACATTCCGGACATGGACAGCGCAACATTTCAAAAGTATGCGCTGGATGCCAAACAGAACTGTCCCGTGTCGAAAGCGCTGGCAGGAACTGACATTCACCTGAATGCAACATTGGTTCAGTGAAACAACTCTCGTAAGGGACGCCACCAGTTTCACCGGCAAAGCCGGCTACGCCTGTCCCAATCAATTGGCGCTGTTCGAGGCTCGCAGCTCGCGCTGATGGATTTCCAGGTGCGTCGCAGCGGCGATTTCGCGCTCAGCGCGGCTGTCATCGACAGCGGTGTCTCCGGGCGGATTGCGGGTCGAGCCGGCGGCCATGCGTGCGTCGCTCCGCCGACCGCCTTCGATCCGATGCAGGCTCAGGTGGAAATCTCCGGGCGTACCGGTCCCGTCCGCGATCGAGGATGGCGCGGTCTGCTTTAACGTGAACGTGTCTCTGAGCGATGGCTACAAGAGCTATTCGATTGCCTTTTGACCCCTCGCGGAGATCCTCCGCAAGCGCGTTCGGTTGCGGCCTCTTGCCTGCCCGGTAGGGAGGACGGCTCGCGACTGCTGGAAATCCACGAGTGGTCGTCCCTTGCGTCAATCGGATATCGCGAGCTCGAGCCCTCTGGCGTGAAGGTCGGGCTGGCGTTAAGGTTTGCGCCCCCCAAACGTTCAGAGGAGGTTTTGCAATGGCTTTGCGTATAGGCGACGAGGCCCCCAACTTCACCGCGCAGACCACCCAGGGTCCGATCGATTTTCATCAATGGATCGGCAATGGGTGGGCGATTCTCTTCTCCCACCCGAAGGATTTCACCCCGGTGTGCACCACCGAGCTCGGTTACATGGCGCGCATCAAACCTGAGTTTGACAAGCGCAACACGAAGGTCATCGGTTTGAGCGTTGACTCCGTGGAGGACCACAAGAAATGGTCGAAGGACATCGAGGAGACGCAGGGTACCGCGCCCAACTACCCGATGATCGGCGACGCCGACTTCAAGGTCGCCAAGCTGTACGACATGCTTCCGGCGAGCGTCTCCGGAGACGCGAAGGCGCGCACCCCGGCGGACAACGCCACGGTACGTGCAGTGTTCGTGATCGGGCCTGACAAGAAGATCAAGGCCACGCTGATGTATCCGATGACCAGCGGGCGCAACTTCGACGAGGTCCTGCGCCTGATCGATTCCATCCAGCTCACGGCGAAACACAAGGTGGCGACGCCAGTCAACTGGAAGCAGGGGCAGGACGTGATCATCGCGGGCTCGGTCAGCGATGAAGAGGCGAAGAAGCAGTTCCCTCAGGGCTGGAACGCGCCCAAGCCTTATCTGCGCATCACCCAACAGCCCAAGTGACCCGGCGATGGCGCTGGTAGACCGCTGCTAGGCTGCGGGCTTCTCTCGCAACCAGCCGCTCAATTCACGTTCGAGATCGCGCCAAGCCGACTCAGCGCGATTGCAAAGCTGCCTTCCTGATCTTGACGAGGCCGGGGCCCGGGTTACGGTCAGCGGCATGACTGCGGCGTCGGCGGTACGCCTGGAGGGCAACGGCAGCGACTGCTCCGTCTACGAGCCATTTATCCGCCGCGCTGTTGCCGCGCTGGATGTGGAAGCGCTGGCGCGCGAATTCAGCGAGAACGGCCAATTTGTTTTTATTCGCGAATTCCTGCCCGAAGGGCTCGTGGAAAAAATGGTGGACGAGGTTGGCCATTTCACGCCGCGGGAGATTCATCGCGTGTACATCCCATGGGTGCGCAAAGCCGGCACCGTCGATCAGCTTGCGATACAGCGCAAGGCGCCCCTGCTCCACGCGCTGTATCGTTCACCTGCGATGCGCGAGCTCGCCAGCCGATTGGCCGGAGCGCCTCTGTTCCTCAAGAATGACGTGGATGCACACGCCGCCGCTCTCTACGTGTACCAACGCCCGGGCGATCACGTGACGTTTCACTACGACGACTGCGGCTGCGAGGGGCAGGCCTCCTATACCGGGACCTTTGGCGTGATCAACCGAACCAAGAGCCAGGTCCACTTTCAGCTCTTCCGGAAGAATCCGGAGCGCTCGCTTAAGGAGCGCTTCATCTCCATGGAGCCGGGCTCTTTCGTGTTTTTCTGCGGTTCACAGGCCTACCACCGCGTCACTCCGCTCGGGCCCAACGAGGAGCGGATCGCCTACTCCTTCGCTTATGTCCGCGATGGAAAACGGTTGCGAGGCTTTCGCCGGTTCACCGAAAACATCAAGGACGCTCTGCTCTACTTCGGTCCAAAGGGAATATTTCAAAACAATTATCGCTGACCGAGCTACTCAAATCGCCTGAGCTGCGGCCAGACATCTCTGAGGAGTCGGTGTTTGTCTTGGCAGTGATAAATGACTCGCGGGAAATCGAATCGGTTGTCCAAGCCTGACGGCATTTGAACCACCCCGGCGATCTCCACGCGTCTGAATGCTTGCTCGAGCAGCTCGCGCGGATAACCGATCGACAACACCTCATCCGGCTCCGGAGGGCTGTGGTTCCAGAAGTAGTAACTGTTGGAGCCGCTCAACGGCGGCGGGAGCTGCAATTCAGCGCCGAGAAGCTCGATGGCGGCCGCGGTACCGTAGCTGTCGGTGAGAATGGCCGGCCCGCGGGGGACGGCGAGGTTGTAAGGTTGCCCAACCTGCGCCACTACAGCGTGCCAGTTGGCGAATTGCGCAAGCTCGGGGTTGAGCCGGTGCAGTTGCAGGCGAACGAGCAGGTGCTGCGGCAACACCGGAAGCGTGCCGAGAAAAGCGATCAGACCCCCGGCCATCCACAGCGCGCCAGTCGCGACACGGACGCGCGTGCGAGCGAATGACAGGAGACGGGCGCACTCGACGGCGCCGATGGCAAGCAGCGGAAGGTAAGCCGGCGACGCGAAGTACGCCTTGCCACGCCCTGCCAGCAGCAGCAAGAGGACGGCCGCGAACATCAGCCCGAAGACGCGACGCTCTGCCGATGCCCCGCGGCGGAGCGCTGTGGCGAGACCTAGCATTGCGATCAAGAACGAGAGGGGTCCCAACAGTTTGATTTGGTCCAGCAGGAACCACCCAATGGACACCTGACGCGCAGATTGGAATCTTTGGCCAAGAAACTCGAGCGTTGGGATCCGGTGAAACCACGCCCATGCGGCATACGGGGCGATAACGGCCAGCGCGGTGAGCAATGCGACCCACGGACCGGGCTCGCGCCATCGTTTCCGCTCGGATGAGGCAAGCACACCCAGCGCGAGTGCCAAACCACACAACAGCATCGTGTATTTGTTGAGAGCGCCCAGGCCGACAAGCGCGCCCAACAAGACCCAGCGCCTGATCGGGCGCCGACCTGAACCATCGCTCGCCAGAATCGAAAGGAGCACGTAGCTCGCTGCCATCCAAAAAAGTTGGTCGAGCGCGTTGGTGCTGTTCACGCCCGCCGCGTAAATAAAAACGGGCGCGATCAAAGCAGAACCCGCCGCGAGCAACTGAGCGCCAAGGCCGCCTCCCAGCCGGCGCGCTGCCATGCCCACGAGCCACACGACCAAGGCGCCCGCCACCGACGAGAACACCCGCTGCGCCGCCGGACCCTCGCCGAAAATTGCGCTTGCCACTCGCGTCAACAGCGGCGTCAGGGGCGGATGATCGATCGACCCCTGCATCCATCGCCTGCCGCAGATGATCAAGTACAGCTCGTCGCGGTGATAGCTGTACAAGCCGTTGGCACAAAGGTGGACCATCAACGTGAAGAAGGCCAGCGCCGGCAAAGACAGTCGGCCTTGCTCCAACGGGGTTGTCTGGGCCGGGATTCGGTCGTCCACTTTCGTGCTATCCGCGCGCCTCCGAGTATCATCCCCGGCGTTGAACGTCCGCCAGAAAATCGAAGCCGCGCTCGTTTTACCTGCAGCGGAAGTCGCGGCGCTCCACGCGCGACACATCAATCCCGTTTTCATTCGCGCGCTGGATCTTTTGGGTTTCCAACGCGAGCTTTCGCAGGCGGATGGAATTTTTGTATGGGATGCGGCCGGCCGTCGATACCTCGACTTCCTGGCGGGGTACGGCTGCATCTCGGTAGGACACAACCATCCCGATGTCCGCGCCGCCATCGAGGCCGTGCTCGAATCCAGGACGCCGCACTTTCTCCTCGTCTCACCGCAGCCGCTCGCCGCCGAGCTTGCGCGCCGCCTGGCCAGCATCGCTCCGGGCGATCTGGACATGTGCTATTTGGCTTCCAGCGGATCCGAGGCGGTTGAGGGCGCGCTGAAGCTTGCGCGGCTGGCGACCAAACGGAGCCGCTTTCTGGCAGCCGAAAACGGTTATCACGGCACCACGCTGGGTGCCCTCTCCGTCACCGCGAGTCGTAAGCACCGCGCCGCGTTCGAACCCTTGCTCGACTGCGCGATCGCACCCTTCGGAGACACCGGCGCGATCGAGCGCGAGCTTCGGCGCCGCGACATCGCCGCGGTGATCCTGGAGCCGCTGCAGGGCGAAGGTGGAGTGAGGCCAGCTCCGGCCGGCTTTCTGTCCGAGGTCAGTCGGCTGTGCCATCGCTACGGCGCGCTATTCATCATCGATGAAGTCCAGACCGGGCTCGGGCGCTGCGGGCGGATGTTCGCCTGCGAGGAGGAGGGCATCGTCCCCGACGTGATCCTGTTGGCCAAAGGCCTCTCCGGCGGGATGGCACCGATCTCTGCGATGCTGACGCGGCGTTGGTTGTGGGAGCGCGCCTACGGGACGCTCGAGCGCTACGATCTGCACTGCTCGACCTTCAGCGGCGGCCCGATTGCGTGCGCCGCGGCTCTCGCCACGCTCGAGCTGTTGGAGCGCGATGACCTCGTCGGCCGGGCCGATTCGCTGGGTCGATACTTGGCCGATGGCCTTCGCCGTGCGACCGCTGGGCACCGGCTGGTTCGAGAGGTTCGAGGACGCGGTCTGTTCTGGGGCATCGAGCTCATTGCGCCATGGGCGCAAGCCGCGGCGGATTTGGCTGGACAGTGGGTCGTGCTCGGCTTGCTCGAGCGCGGCGTTCTCACGCAGGCATGCTCCTGCGCCGGCCATGTGGTGCGCGTGCAACCTCCGCTCACCGTCACCCGAGAAGCGATCGATACTTTCCTGGATGCCTTGCGATCGACTTTGGTGGAACACGCAACCGGACCTTGGAAGTCATTGGCGCGGGCGGTGACGCTCGCGGCTCGCAACCACTGGACCAGCGGACCTGGAGAGGAGACGCATGACACAGGGGGCGCTTCTCGGTGAATTGAGCTCCGCTGCTCACTACGCCTGGCGGGGCGGCCGGCTTCTGGCGGGCTTCGTCCGCGGCAGACCGATTCACTGCATCGTCCAGGTGTCCAACCGCTGCAATCTTACCTGCGGCTTCTGCTCCTTCTGGGAGCGGCCTGCGCATCCTCAGGACGAGATGAGCGTCGAGGACTTCGAGGTGATCTCAGCGAAGCTGGCCGAGGCTGGCTCGATGGTGATCTCGATCGAAGGCGGCGAGCCGCTGCTCCGCGCGGACATCGTCGCCATCGTGCGCGCTTTCGCCCGCTATCACCATCCCATCCTGTTCACCAATGGCTGGCGGGTGACGCGCGAGCTGGCCTGCGGGCTGTGGGAGGCGGGCTTGACTGAGATCGGCGTTTCGATCGACTACGCCTCGCCCGACCGCCACGATGCGCATCGCGGGAAGAAGGGGACGTTTGCAGCAGCGGGGGCGGCGCTGGAAATCTTGCGCGACACTGCGCCCCATGGCCGCCGCCAGGTGGCGGTGATGACCGTGCTGATGGTCGACAACGTCGACGAGCTGGAAGACCTGCTTCGTTTCTCCGCGCAAAAGGGAGTCAATCACCAATGCACGCTGCTCTCCACCGGCGGCGATGGGCGCCACGATCGCGCTCAAAAGTTGCCCGGCGCCGGCGTCGGGAATCGGCTGATCGCCCTCAAGCAGCTCTGGCCTCACTTGATCAGCTTCACCGGCTACCTGGAGGGTGTTGACCGCTACTTGAGCGGGCAGGTGCGTACGCCGTGCTGGGCCGGCGAGCGATTCTTGAACATCGACCACCTCGGAGAGGTCTCGCCCTGCATCGAGAAGCTTCATCTGTCAGCCGGCAATCTCCGGCGAGATCCGTGGTCAGTGGTGGCCGCAAAGCTGGCCAGCTTTTCCGAGACGAAGAGCTGCACGGACTGCTACACCTCCTGCCGGGGTTTTGTGGAAGAGATGAGCGGGGTGCCGCGCGGGCGAAGCTGGCGCGAGTTCTTCGGCGGCTTCGCCAACCTGGGCCCCACGCCGCGGGGATGACGTGCTGGTCAATCGAACCCTGGAGACGGCGCGCAGCTTGCGCTTGCGACAGCGGCTCTTGTGGCACCGCGCCCGGCGGGCGGCAGAGCGCCCACCGCTGATCTTGATCCCCAGCGTGCTCGGGACGCGGCTGGTGGACGCGCGGGGCAAGGGTCTGTGGAACACCACGGCTCAGCTCTATTTCGGAAATCGCGTTCCACCGGCAGCGCCCATTCACACCAACGGTCTGCTCGAAAAGTTCTCGCTGGTTCCGGGCCTGCTCGCCTATGACGTCTACGGCGGAATGGTGCGCTTCCTGGAGCGAGCCGGTTACCGCCGCGGCGAGAATTTGTTCGCGCTCGAATACGACTGGCGTACGGGCATCGCGGAGGGCGCGTCTCGACTGGCCGATTTGGTCGATCGAATCCGTGGAGTCGGCAACGCATCGGTCGACCTGGTGGGTGTCTCGAGCGGTGGGCTGATCGCGCGCTACTTCGCGGCATTCGGAGGCGAGCCCTTGTCGTCCGAGCCAAGGCCGACCACAGTGCGCTCGCCGGTTCGCCGCATCGTCCACGTGGGGACGCCGCATCGGGGAACCTTCCATGCATTCGAGATGTTGGTCGGCGGCGTGCGGCCGGCACCGCTGGGAAAGCGCTTCACCCATCGCGAGATCGCCCGACTGCAGGCCGCCTGGGACTGCCTGCCTCATCCGGACGATCGCCTCTTCGTAGACGAGCAGGGGCGCCCATTGAATCACGACTTGTACCAGCCGCAACTTTGGGAGGACCTCGGCGTGGCACCTCTTCCGCCCGAGGAGTTGACGGCCCATCTCCAGTTGGCGCGGGATCTTCATCGCCGCTTCGACGGTGCACCCATCCATCTCGATTCGTTCGTGATCGGCGGCTTCGAGCGTCCGACTTCCGCGCGTGCGGTCATCGCGGGAGGTCGGTTGATCTTGCCCGACTGCGAGCCACGACGAGGCGATCGCTTGGCCCGCCATCTGTACGAACCCGGCGACGGCTCTCTCCCCGAGCGCAGCCTGCGGTTGCCGGGACTTCCGCCCGAACGCATCTGGCCTGTGGCGCCGCGCGCGCACCACTTGCTGCCTTCGGACCCAAACGTCCATCGCCTGGTGTTGGAAGCGCTCCTGAGCCGCCCGCCCGCGGCGAAGGTGAGTCGGTTCGGAGAGCAAGCCTGCGGCTGATCGCCTTTCTCGCTCTCGGTAGCCTCTTTCAAAACCGCGTCGGCGCGGCCTTGCTGGTTGGCGCCGTGGCGGCGGCGGTTGGCTTTCAAATTCCCAACAGCGCCAACCGGGCTGGATATGAATCAGAGCTGCTGCGCGAAGCGGTTTCCTTCGGGAATGGCGATGTCCGGGTTCGCCCGCGCGAGACCAGCATCTTCGCCGACGCCGACGCGCTGGCATCCCGCCTGTCCAGGTACCCGGGTGTTCGAACTGCGCTCCCGGTGCTGCTGCTGCCCGGTGCCATTCGGGGCAAGGGCGCATTGAACGGCGCGCCCGTCCTGGGCGTGAACACCACCTCGCCCTTCCATCCGTTCAGGCTGATCGCCGGCGAGCTTTTGTCCAGCGGCGATTCGCAGGGTGTGCTCGTCGGCCGCTCGCTGGCGGAGAGGCTGCCGGTCTCGGTCGGCGATCGAGTCGTCTTGCACGTGCTCCTCCCGCCCACGCCCAAGATGTTGCATGAAGACAACGCGCGCCGATACACGCTGGTCGTTCGCGGATTGGTGGGCGGCACCTTTGGCGCTCAGGAGTCGGTGTTCATGGATCGAGAGTTCTTTGCCCAGGACCTCGGGATGCCGCGGGCCGCCTCGATGGTTTTCGTCTACCTGGATAACCACGATCGCGCTCGGTCCCTCGCGCAGCTTATCGCCGCGGAGATGCCCCAGGTTCAGGCACGCGCATGGATCGACGACAGCGCGTATCTCTCCAGCTCGATGCAGGCCAGCAGGGCGCTGGGCGCCATCTCGGAGGCGATGGTGGTGGCGGCGGTGGTCATTCCCGTGCTCGCGCTGCTCTTCGTCCACGTCTTGAATCGGCGTCGAGACATCGGAATCCTGGCCGCGCTCGGCTTTGGACCCGCGGAGATTTTCTTCGTGTTCCTGACGCAAGCGCTCTGGGTGGGGCTCCTCGGCTCGGTACTGGGCTGCGGCATCGGATGGGTTTTGATTCGACACTTTCAGGCCCATCCAATTTTCGAATGGGAAGGGTTTGTGATTCGTCCGCTGCTGGTCTGGGGATCGTTTGTCAGGCCGGTGCTGGTGGTCCTCTCCGCGACGGTGCTCGCGGGGACATATCCGGCGCTTCGCGCGGCCAGGCTGGACCCTGCTCCCGTCTTCCGAGGATTGGTGTGAGTGCCGGCATGCCGGTGCTCCGGGCTGAGGATTTGACGCGCCGATTCGGCGACCGCGACGTCGTCCAGGGCGTTTTGCTGGGGCTCGAGCCGGGCGAGTCCGCCGCGGTCCTGGGACCGAGCGGCAGTGGCAAGACGACCCTGCTTCACATGATCGGCATCTTGGAACGACCCACCCGCGGCCGAGTTCTGCTAGACGGTGCTGACGCTTGGTCCGGCGGCGCCGCGCAGCGTGCCCGAAGGCGGCTGTGCTCGATAGGCTTCGTCACCCAACAAGGGAATCTGATCGGCCATCTCTCGGCGCGAGACAACGTGGCTCTGCCGTCCTGGCGAAAATCCGGCTATCGAGCCGGCGCTCTTCGCGAGGCGGACGAGATCCTCGAGCAGCTCGGCGTCTCGGCAGTTGCTGCCGAACGAGCGGCCACCCTGTCTGCAGGCGAGGCTCAGCGCGTCGCGATCGCGCGAGCGCTCGTCAATGCCCCGCGGCTCCTGCTCGCGGACGAGCCCACCGCCAACGTGGATTCGGAAAACGGAGCGAGGATTCTCGAGGCCCTCTCCATGGCGCAACGCCAGGGCGCCGCGACGCTGCTGGTGACTCATGACGCCGCCGTCGCCGCGCGAATGGGCCGCATCCTGAGACTGCTCGACGGCCGGTTGATCAGCTAGAGCTGGTGACGCCTCTACAAGGCCACCCCTAAAGCGGGCCCATTGGCCGTGGACGAACGTCTCCGCTGTGAGACAGGCTGGTCCCGGCAATCAGGCACCAAGGGCCTCGCAGAGGACTTGATAGTTTCGTGGCAACGCCAAATTGTATAAATGATTGAAACAATTCATCAAAATCAAAAAAATCTTGCTCTGAAAGTGTCAAGTCCTCTGGGGAGCCGCAAATGTCGAACGCCGTCGGCATGTGGCTCGCATCGGTGAATCAGAGTGAAGGACTCGAAAAGGTCATTGAGGCGCTGCTCGTGAAAAGGCCAGCGGGCTTTCGCAACAAGCACTTTGCGGAAGCGTTTGGCGTGTCGCAATCTCGAGCTTGCCGCGTTCTGGCACCTCGCGTCTTGTCGGGCGAGCTTGCCAGAACTGGCGAGGGGCGTGGCAAGTACATCCGGGGAACGGATTCCGGTATTGCTGCTGGCGGCGTGGCCCGGAGGGCGCTCGCCGGGGGCTTGTGGAGAGGGCTCGCGGAGGAATGCCCCCGGCTCGCATACGTCGCGCTCAGCAGACTCGCTTTGACCGATCTGCGAACGCGCCAACAAGTGCGTGCTGCCTTGCGCGGTCTGGACTACCATCGGCAGTTCCTGGTGGTTGATTTCGAAGGCGTGCATTCCATCTCGCCAGCGGCCGCACAAGAATTGTTTCTCAAAGTACCGCGCGAAATGTTCATGTTTGTCGAACCGATCAATATGGACCCTGTGGTCGCCCGCATCGTTTGGCACGTGATCCGCTTCGGCGACTGAGCGGGCATGGTGCCCGTCCGGGAGTGCCGGCGAGGGATTGATGCAGAGAGGCCACCGCGGTCCCGCTATTCTCCACAGCCTCGAGCTGTGGTTTCAGCTCGTTCGCACTCGGCCAGCGTCGTCGATTCTTTGGCCACTTCACCCTCACCATCTCGCTGCGAGGTTAAAGGGCTCGGTCTAGCGGTAGGGTTTCCACAGCGAAGGGCTGAACGGCGCGGCAAGCTGACCGAAGTAGTCCTGGGGGAACGCGTCCGAGCCGCTCAGCCCGGTCTTCTCGGGCGGCTGCCGATCGATCGGCGCGAAGCGCGTTCGAAAGAGGACGTCCCAGATCAGCAGCACGCCGCCGTAGTTGGAGTTGGATTCCTCGATCCTCCTCGAATGGTGCCAGCGATGCACCTCGGACGAGCTGAGCACCCAGTTGAACGGACCGAGGCGAATGTCGATGTTGGCGTGTTGGAGCATCAGGTGCACCGCGGTGAGCGCGCCGAAGATGATCAGCACCTGATCGGGCGCGCCGAGAATCACCACCGGAACCAGTGCCCACCCGGAGATCATTGCGTCGATCGGGTGGTTTCGCATCTGGTTGAGCCAGTAGAGCCGGGGCGCGCTGTGGTGGACGGAGTGGAACTTCCACAGCAGAGGAATTTCGTGCTGCGCCCGATGAATCCAGTAGCCGCAGAGCTCTTGAATGCCCAGTGCCAGCGCCAGCTGCGCGAGCAATGGCCAACCCGTCGGCCACAGCGACAAGCTGATCGCTCCCGCGGACGACACATTCAGCGCGGTGACAGCGGCGGCGTTGAACCACCGGCCGCCGATCGCGAGGCCGTTGGTGACGAAAAGGTGCGTCAGATCGGTGCGGACGTCGTCGTGCGACCGTTGCCACGCAGTTCGATAGGGAAGGAAGCGTTCCAGCGCCGCGGTGATCGCGATGGCCAGCCCGCCGGTGCCGATCAGCACTGCGGACCCCGGAAGCCCCCAACGCAACCCGAGCGCCGCGAGAATCGTCGCCCCACCGGTGAGCGCGAAGTAGATCAGCGCGGACAGATGCAGAGAGCTGGTTACCGGTTGCCTTCTTGCGTCCACGCTCGCAGGGACATCAGTCTCAAAAGGGGACTGCCTCGACTCCGCTTCGCGCAGCCTGTCCCGAGCGTAGCCGAGGGGCTCGGGGCGACCCCTCGACTCCGCTTCGCTACGCTCGGGGCGAGCGGGGGACTCCGCTTCGCTACGCTCGGGGCGATCGGTCGACTTCGCCTCGCTGTGTTCGGTCTGAACGGGTTTCATGCCGCTTGTTCTCGACGATATTGATAAACGTCTGGACCGAGAAGAGGGTGAGAACCTGCGTGGGCCGCAACCCGGGTCGAATCCGCTCCTGCGCTTCTGGCATCAGCTCCCTGAGCCGCTCGAGGCCGACCGCCGAGATCACTCCACCGGGGGCAAACTCGTCCTCGCTCATCTCACCTCGCGCAGCGCGCTCCATCTCCCCGCGCGTGATCTGAATGTGGAAGGTGCGTTCCAGACGGAAGACGATGTCCAGAAAGTCCAGCGACTCGGCGCCGAGATCCTCCATCAAGTTCGAATCGTGTCTCACTCTCTCCAGCGGGCACCCCATTGCGTCGGCTACGATGGCGCAAACTTGCTGCGACGCGTCCTGCTCCGATCCACGAGTGCTCATCCTGAAGGTTCCTCCTCGTACCATCGAGCGACTTTGGCCAACGGTTTGCGCGGCGGAGTGGATGGAGAGTTGGCGATCGGACGGCCCAGCGCAATCGCTCCCAGCATCCGCCATGGCGGGCAGATGTCCAACAGCGCGTGGATCTCCTCGCGCGCAACCGTCGGTCCGGCCATCCAGCACGCCCCCACCCCCTCGGCGTGCGCCTGCAGCAGCAAGGCCATGATCGCGGCGCTGGTGGAGCACAGCTCCACCTGCATCTCGGCCGGCGTGTGGAAGTCCGCCGGCTTTCCGCCGGCCGATTCGATCAGGTGGGCGATCCCGTCCGGGTAGTCGCGGTATTGAGGAACGACGATCGCCGCCGCGCTCTCCAGCGGCTCGAAGAAGAAGTCGCCGTACGCTTCGAACTCCTCGCCGTGGTGTCCGCGCCGGATCACCTGTTTGATCTGCTCCGTGCGCGCCCGAACGGCTGCCGCGATCTGCCGGCGCGTCTGCGCGCGCGTGATCACGGCGAACCGCCAGGGCTGCCGGTTGGTGCTCGAAGGGGCCATGGTGGCCGCCTCGACGAGTCGCTCCAGCACGGGTCGGTCGATCGGGCAGTCAGCGAAGGCGCGGATGCTTCGCCGGGTGCGCAGCCAATCCAGATGGGCAACCGCGCCGATCATTCGAGCTTGAATCCTCCGTCCACGTTCCAGACCTGACCCGTCACGTAGCTGGCATCGTCGCTGCACAAGAAGGCAACCACTCTGGCGACTTCTTCCGCGCGCCCCAGCCGGCGCAGAAGGACCCGGCGCTTCAACTCCTCCGGCGCGATCGCTTCCAGCTCCCGCGTCATCGCCGTCTCGATGATCCCCGGGGCAACCGCGTTCACGCGGATCCCGCGGGGAGCCAGCTCCACTGCCAGGGACCGGGTGAATGCCTCCACTGCACCCTTCGAGGCTGCGTAGTTGCTCTGGCCGCGCCCCGGGCGCTGTGCCGCCACCGAGGACAGGTTCACGATGGCGCCGCGGCGCTGTGAAATCATCCGCGTCGAGGCTTCGCGACAGCAGTTCGCCACACCCTGGAAGTTCACTGCCAGCACCGACGCGAAGTCCTCGGCGCAGCTGGCCGCAAGGAGCGTATCGCGCGCGATTCCGGCCGAGCACACTAGGACATCGAGGCTGCCCATCCAATCGTCCACTTTGCGGAACAGCTCACGCACCTCCTCCGCGCGCGACACGTCGGCGCGAACCGCCAGCGCGCCGCGACCCAACGAGCGAACCAGACCGGACGCGGTCTGGGCGGCTTCAACGTCTCGCTGGAACGCGATCGCCACGCAATAGCCACGGCGCGCCAACTCCACGCTGACAGCCCGGCCGATTCCGCGCGAGCCGCCGGTCACGAGGGCTACCGGCGCTGTCGATGCACCCTTCATGCGGAAGGCTTCACCACGCGGACGACCCCGAGCAACCCAGGCGCCGCCGATGCTACGCCGTAGCCACAGCCGACGCGAACTTCTTGCGCGCGCGAGAGGGGACGCAGGGATCCTTTGGCCGGCGCGTTCAATCCCGAGATAGGATAGGCCACTCCAGTGGACAGAACGTGCGCGAGCGCCACCACCTGCAGCAGCGCGGTTGTCGCGCCGAGCTGCCCGGTGGCAGCCGAGATGCATGTGAGCGGCGATCCGCGATCGATGACGCTCGCCAGCGCTTCTCTCTCCGCGAGGTCCCACTGCGGCCGCGCCAGCCCGCAGCCATCGACGATGCATTCGCCTTCGCCGCCGCCGCGCACTCGTGCGACGGCCGCGCCAAGCGTGCCTGGCCTGGCGTGGCCGCGCTCGCCATCTGCCGAAGCGAATGCATGCACCACCGCCTTTGGTTGCGACGAAGCCGTGTCCACCCGTTCGAGCAGCAGGGCAGCAGCGGCCTCGCCTGGAAAGGCACCGCTCGCGGCAACGTCGTAGGGAGCCGCCAACTCCCGCAGGGTCCTCGTCGTCAGCGCTTCGCGACACAAGCCATCCACCAATGCCTCCGGCGAGATCAAAGAGTCGCAGGCGACCACCAGCGCCAGATCGATCGCGCCGCAGCCAAGCGCGATCTCCGCTTGGGCGATCGCCTGAGCGCCGGCGTTGGCGCCTCCGAAGGTGGCCCCCTCTCCTCGCGCTTGCACGTCAACAGAGAGCAAGGCGTGCCCGTTGTTCGAGAGATGTTGCAGCAGCCAGAACGGATGAAGCCGGCGCAGACCGCGCTCCCAGCAGTGCTGTCCATCCAGACGCTGCTCAGCGAGCGCGGGGGCAAGCTCGGCCCAGCGAATCCGCAGCCCTCCCGTGGCCCAGAAGATGCCCAAGCGGTTGGGATCGGCGCGCCGGTTTCCAAGCGCCTCGCGGGCGGCATCGAGCGCGAACAGCTCGAGCCTGGACAAGAAACGCCGATGCTCGCTCGGCTGCGGCGTGCCCATCAGCGGCGCGTGGATCTTGCAGGCCCCTGGAATGGACTCCAGCGCGCGGTTCGGCGCTGCGGCTCGCTCTCCGGCCATCAACCGGTTCACGAAATCAGAGGTCGCGTTTCCGAGCGCCGTCCGCACGGCCCACGCAACGACTGCTGCGCTCATGCGGGCCTCGCCATGACGACCGTGGCATTCTGCCCGCCGAAGCCGAAGGAGTTGGAGAGCACCACGTCCACCCTGCGGCGGAGCGGAGCTTCGCCAATCACGCAGATGTCGCATTCTGGATCCGGCTCGCGGTGATTCGCGGTTGCTGGAAGCACGCCGCGCGCGAAGGGCAACAAACTGCCCGCGATCTCGATCGCGCCGGACGCGGCCATCAAATGTCCGAGGGCGCCCTTGATCGAGCTGACCGGAACGAAATCCGCGGAGGAGCCGAAGCAGAGCCTGATCGCGCGAGCCTCGGCGGGGTCGTTCAAAGGAGTTCCGGTGCCATGAGCGTTGATGTAGCCGACGTCGTTGGGATCGACTCGCGCGCGCTCGAGCGCCCGCCGCATCGCCCTCGCTGCCGCGCTGCCATCGGGCCGGGGCGCCGTCGGGCGATAAGCATCCTGCGTGCTGCCCGATCCGAGGATTCGGGCCAGAGGCCGCGCGCCGCGGGACCTCGCGCGATGCTCGGATTCGACGATGAATACGGCGGCGCCCTCGCCGATGACGAGCCCGTCGCGGCGGCGATCGAACGGGCGACACGCGTCGACCGCGTTCCTCGGCGACGGCGCACCGATCCGCGACATCGCGCCGACGCCGAGCGGGTTGAGCAGCGAGTCGGTGCCGCCGCAGACGACCATCGAGGCCCGGCCGCCCTCCACGAGCGATGCTGCATGGGCCACCGCCAGCGCCCCCGCCGCGCAGGCTGAGACGTGAATCATCGTTCGCCCGGTTAGGTCCAGCAGCTCTCGAACGCAGCGCGGGGCGAGGTCCACCGGCGCTCGCAATCGAACCGCCGGAAGCTGTGAATGCGATCCCGACTCCCAGGCGATCTTGCCCGCGCGAAACACCGCAGCGAAGTCCTCCAGGAACGCTTGCTCCAGACCGACGGCGAGCGAAAGCCAAGCGTCGCGCTCGGAGGAGGTGCAGCCGGCGCTGCGCCAGGCTTCGGCCGCGGCCAGCAGGGCGAAACCACACTTTCGATCGCGCAGTGCACCGGCCTTCTCCCATTCCTTCAGCCGGGGGAGCTCACCCAGCTGGCTCGCCAGCCAACGCGCAGAGATGGGCTCGGGCCAAACCTCCCCACCCACTCGCGTCGGGAACGCGCTGGCGTCGAAGTTGCGGATGGGTCCGATCGCGCAGCGGCCCTCGGCGAGACCATCGAACAACTTCTCCAGCCCAACGCCGAATGCCGACACCGCTCCGGCGCCGGTGATCACCGCGCGGCTCAAGCTTCGCCTCGCCTGAACAAGACGCAGCCCAGCTCCGCGTCGAGGCCGGCGCTCAAGGCCAGTGCGCGCCCCGCTCCCAGCTCGAGCAGAGCATCGATCGCCGCGACCCAGCCCAGCGCGGGGCTGGCGGCGACGCACTCGCCCAACTTGGCGGTAACGTCCAGCAGCGCCGCGCCCGGAAACTGCGCGGCGGCGAAGGACCGCAGCTGTTGCCGCGGCGGCTCGCCCCAGGGAGCGATCGCGATGCAGTCGATCTCCCGGTGGCCCAGGTCGGCCAAGGCTTGCTCAAGCTTTTGCTCCAGCGAGGAGGGCCCTGAGTACGCGCCGCACTTTTCGATCGCGGCGAGCGACCGAGACGAGCTGCGGCTCAGCGCCAGGATGGCGGCGCCTTCACCTGGAATGAAACCGGGCGCAGCCGTCCCATCGGTGAGCAGCTCTGCCCAGGTCAGCGGGTGCAGCAGCGTGTCGGCGCCTCCAGCCAGCACTCGATGGCACAGCTGCTCTTCGAGCGCGGATACCGCTTCCTCGAGAGCACCCACAGTGCCGGCGCCGCGCGAGTAGAAGGCGGCGTTGGGTCCGCCCAACTCTTCCGCGATTGCACCGTGGCAGAGCGTGAAATTGTGCATCGCTTGAAACGCGAACAGCGGGTTGCATGCCGCGAGCGCCTGGCTTCCCATCAGCCCGAGTGAGAGATGCTGCTCCTTCATGGCGATGCCGAGCATCGCCTCGATTTCGGCAATGGAGCACCCGGACGCTCCGACCCCCAGGAAGTAACCGATCTCTTCGCGGCCCTCGCTCCACTCGGCTTCGGCCAATGCCCGCCGGGTTGCGACCGCGGCCAGCAACGCGGAGCGCGATAGTTTCCCTTGCAGCCGCCTCGATGAGAGCTCGGCTTCGGCCATGCCCGGCGGCACCTGGGCACCCACGACGTCTCCGTGCGTCGGCTTGAGAGATTCGACCGGGAGCAGGAGCGCCGGCGTGCCGCGGAGTGCGCTTCTCAGCGCGGGGCGGCCAATTCCTGCGGCGCTCACTGCCGACGCGGCAACGACCAAAGCCTCGCTCATGAGCAGCGGCGCAACACGATGGAGCAGTTCGCCCCGCCGAAGGCGAGCGAATTGACCATCGCGCTCTCCACCGTCTGGTGAACGGCTTGCCCGGTGACGTGTCGAAGCGCGCAATCGGGATCGATGGATGTCAGGCCTGCGGTCGGAACGATGATTCCACTGGCGACCGCTTGGGCGGCGCAGGCGAAGCCGATCGCACCCGCTGCCGCGATCGGGTGACCCAATGCTCCCTTGACCGAGCTGACGTAGGTAGATGGGCAGTTGGATCCCAGAACCTCCCGCAGCGACGCCGCTTCGACCGCGTCGTTGAGCAGTGTGGAGGTACCGTGAGCTTGAACACAGTCGAGGCGATCCACACCGGCTTCCCGCATCGCCGTGCTCATCGCCCGGCGGGCCGCGGCGCCACTCGGCTCCGGCGCAGTGAGGTGGTACGCGTCCGACGAACAGCCGAGCCCGCAGACCTCGACGGAGGAGTCGCCTCGCTCGCGCGCCAGCACCATCATCGCCGCGCCCTCGCCGAGGACGAATCCGTCGCGCCGCGCGTCAAACGGCCGGGCTACACCTCGCGCGCTCAGCGCCCCCAGCAAGCCGAACCCGGCCAAGGTGAACGGATCGACGTCCGCTCCCACGCCTCCGCAAAGCGCTGCGTCGCAAACGCCTTCCCGCAGCGCGCGAACCGCAGCGACGATCGCCATGGCTCCGGAGGCGCAGGCCAGCGAGACAGTTTGTACCGGACCCGTTGCGCCAAGCTCCGATGCCAGCCGCGATGCCACCGCGGCCGGAGAGTCCCAGCCAGCCCGCACCTCGCGCCACCGGCGGAGGCCGGCCCGAGCGAACCGTCCTTGATCGAACGAGTCACCCTCGGTGCACGCTGCCGCCAGCTCCGCGGCTGCCGAGAAGACCGGCCGGCCTGCTTCGGCGCCCACGAAAATTCCAATCCGGCCAGGCTGCACGGCGATCTCTGCGCGAGACCAAGCTTCCCGCGCGGCGCGGACGGCGAGCACCACGCGCGGATCCTCGTTCGGGCTGCGGCATTGAGTAATGCAAGCGCCGACCCGGGTAGGAAAGCCCTCCACGTCAAAGCTCTCGATCGGTGCGATGGCGCTTTCTCCCTCGCACAATCGCTCGAACGAGCTGGGCCAGTCGCTCCCCAGCGGCGTCCAGGCGCCCACGCCTCTCACGAAGACACCGGTCGGCTTCACAGCGCGTTTCCCTCGAGCCAGATCCGAAGCCGCTCGCGCTTTCGCGACAAAAGCTCGGGGTTCGGCAGCTTGAGAAGGACGAACGTCAGCTCCGCTTCTGCGGCAAGCTTCTCATCGATCAGCGCCTGCCCCTGGATCTGACCGCCATCTTCATTGGCAGCGACTCCCCGAGCGCGCAGAAGCAGCCTGTCCCCGGGCCGAGCGAAGTGGCGGAACTTGGCGCGATCCACCATGGTGAGCACCGCGACGCGATCGCCGATGCCGCGGCTTTCCAGAGTCGCTTCGAGCAGCGCTCCCCCCAGCTGGGCCAGCGCCTCGAGGATCAGAGCACCCGGCATCACCGGATAGCCGGGGAAATGATCGACGAAGACATCCTCGGAGAGTGAGATGCACTTGATCGCTGTCGCCCGCTCCGGCGGGCTCAGCTCGGTGATCCGGTCCAGAAGCAGGTAACGCATTGGCGCGCGGTGCGGAGTGCCTTCGGTGGGTGATGAGCCGATCGAAAACTTGACGGCGAACGCTCCACGCCTTCTCCTCCCCGAATCGTGGCGGATGATACAGCCAGGCAGCGAGGGTTCAAAACAAACAGCCTGATTGTCGTTAGCTGGTGATGGCAATCGCTGCCAAAAGAGGAGCCGTCGAATGGAATGCACCGGCTGTGAGGGGACGCGAACCAGGCGGGACAGGCCGCACACCTTCTTCGCACACGAAAAGGCAACCTGTGACAAATGTGGAGGCGAGCTGGAGGCTCGAGTCGTCCTGCGCGACAACCGCGTGTTTCATCTGAAACATTGCAATGACTGCGGGCCCTCCGAGGCGCTGATCTCCGAAAATGCCGACGATTACGTGCGAGCATTCCTGGAGCGCGGTGCTCCCGCGGGCAGCGGCGAGCACCACTTCAAACAGACCACCTCCACCTGTCCCAGCTGTCTCGCGCTGGTGGAGGCGCAGGTGGTGATCCGCGACAATCGTGTTTATTTCAAGAAACGATGCGCTCAGTGCGGGCCCTCCGAGGCGCTGGTCTCCGAGAATGCGAAGTACTACGTCAATGCATACGCCTTTGCCCGGGCAGGCACGGAGCCGCTCAGGTTCCGCAGCGAGGTGAAGCACGGTTGCCCAACCGATTGCGGGACCTGCAACGACCACGAGCAGCACACCTGCCTCCCAATCGTGGAGGTGACTGATTTCTGCAACCTGGAGTGTCCGATCTGCATCGTGAACAATCAGTATTCGAATCACATGTCGACGGCCGACTTTGCACGGATCGTCGATGTGCTGATCGAAAGCGAAGGGCAGTGCGAATCAATCGCTCTCTCCGGCGGCGAGCCTACCAGCCATCCGCGGATCTTCGAGCTGATCGGGATCGCCAGTCGTCCCGAGATCGCCCGAACCGTGGTGATTACCAACGGGCTTCGCCTGGCGCGCGACCGGGCCTTTGCCGAGTCAATCAAAAGGAGCGGCGCATACATTGCGCTTCAACTCGATGGATTCACCGCCGACACCCACGAGAAGATCCGGGGCCGGGACTTGTGCCGGGAGAAGCAGGCCGCGCTCCAGGTCCTGAAGGAGCTGGATATCCCCACTCAGCTGATATTCGTCGCCACCCGAGGCGTGAACGAGCACCAGATCGGCCAGGCGGTGGAGCTGTTCCTCTCGCAGGAGCACATTTTATCGCTCAATTTTCAACCGGCAGCGTATACCGGTTTTGGAGGTGGTCGCTTCCAGCACGATCCGATGGACCGCCTCACCATCCCCGGGGTGATTCAGCGCGTCGAGGAACAGACGGCGGGGAAGCTCAAGGTGAGCGACTTCTTCCCGCTGCCTTGCTCGCATCCGCAGTGCGTTTCACTCACCTACCTGTTGCGCCTCGACGACGGAAGCTGTCTTCCCTTCGCTCGCTTCGTCGACTTCAAAAAGTACGGCACGCTGCTCCGCTCCTCCGCGACGCTTCCTGCCTCCGCGGAGATCCACGAAGCGATGGAAGACGTGATCCACGACGTGTTCGCGCGGCAAGGCGAGATCGAGCGCGGGCCGGAAATCCTGCGGGCCCTGCGCCGCACGCTGGACGTGATGTTCCCCCGGCGCCCGCTCAGCCCCAAGGAAGCGGTGCGCGTGGGCGAAAGACAATCGAAATCGATTTTCTTGCACCATTACATGGACCGTCACGATTTCGACCTGGAGAGGCTGCGAAAGTGTTGTCATCATTATCCGCAGGTCGACGGCCGGATCATGCCCGCCTGCGGATTCAACATGTTTCATCGAGGCGCCGCGCAGGGCCCGAACACCAAACGGCCGGGTTGGGGCAAGGCACCCTGGCCCGATCGCCCGGCGCCGTCTGAAGCGGCCACCCTGCCCAACGAAGAACGCTTCTCTCGCGACGTGCTGCGATGAGCGCTCCGCTGGATGGCCGAACCGCGCTGGTGACCGGAGGCTCACGCGGACTGGGCCGGGCGATCTGCCAAGCGCTGTCGCGCGACGGCGCGAGGGTGGCTTTCAATTACTCGCGTTCAGAGCAGGACGCTTGCAACACACTGGAGGCGATTGCCGCCCAAGGAAGAAGGGCCCTGGCCTTCCGCACGTCCGTGGTGGACAAGAAGGCGGTCCAGGAGATGGTTCTGGCGATCGAGCGCGAAGCGGGAGTGATCGACATCCTGGTCAACAACGCCGGCTTTGCTCAAGTGGTGCCGCTGGCACTGATGGAAGAAGCGGACTGGGACTGCATGTTGGACACACACGTAAAGGGCGCCTTCCTGGTCACCCAGGCGGTGCTGCGCGGCATGGTTCGCTCGGGCCGCGGCCGCATCCTCAACATCAGCTCGCTCGCAGGCGTGAAGATGATGCAGGCGCCGGTGCATTACTGCACGGCCAAAGCAGCGCTCAAAGGCTTTACCGAAGGCTTGGCGAAGGAAGTGGGCCGGTATGGCATTACCGTCAATTGCCTGGCGCCGGGCATCCTGGAACGCGGGGTGGGCGACCACCTGCCGCCGAGCAAACGCGAGGAGTACCTTCGCCACTGCGCGCTTCGCCGGACGGGAACTTTGGCCGAGGTCGCCGATGTCGCATCGTTCCTGGTCTCGGACCGGAATAGTTACATGAACGGCGCTACCATCGTGCTGGACGGCGCGGTCTAGGCGCTGTGTTTCAATTGCCAGGCGATGGCCAACGGGCCGAGGTGCGTTCGGATGATTCGTACGCGCAGCCAGGGAGGCCGGATCCGCGGCGGATCGAGAGAGAGGACTTCGATTCTGTGCCGCTCGTCGAAGATTCCTCCCTCGAGGAGACCCAGGCGTAAGGCTTTGAGACCTGCTTCCTTGAGCGCCCAACACGCGGCGTGTTCATATGGTGAGCCGAGGAGGTGGCGCTCGCGTCGCAGGAATCGGTCGGCGACCAATCGAAGCCGTTGGCCGGCTTCCAGGCAGCAGAGGTCGATTCCGAGGGAGCGCACGCAGCCCACCGCGGCATAAGCGAGGCCCGCGCTGTGGGTGATGGAGATGGCCAGCGCCTCGGCCTCGCCGCGCAACTTGGGTCCCCCGTCCAGGTCGCGGATGATCTGGGTTCGGCTTGGATCGAATCCCAGCGCCAGCAGCGCGCGACGCGCCGCGAGTCGGCCGGCGAGGTGTTCCAGCCGCCTCCGAGCGACCTGCGAGGTGGAGCACGGTGCCGTTGAACCGAGCCGGCTCGATGACGCATCCTCTTGCGAAGCCGCGGCCCAAACTACCCGGCCGATTTTTCCGAGCACCTTTGTGATTGGCTTCACCGCGCCCGATAACAATACCGGGCAGCGCCGCGGGTGTCAGATTATTGCGAGCCGCTACCTGGGTCATACGAAACGCATCGTTTGCAAACTGGGTGTGTCCGTATAAGTGTCGGTCGCGAATTGCTGCCAGATAAGGGGGTCTTCCCATGGCAATCACAACACCCAAGCTGTGCGCGCAGCCGAATACCCACCTGCTTGCGGCGTTCCTCGCAATCATTGTCGCGGGCGAGTCGATAGGACAGACAAAGCTCATCCGATTGGAAGTAGTTCGAGTGGCGGAGCAAAGCGGCCTGCTTGGAGAGTTATTGCCGATCTTCGAAAAGCAATCCGGTTACCGCGTCCAGGTGCATGCCAGCACCACGGATGTTTTCGAGCGGGCGCGCCGTGGGGAAGCCGACCTGGTCATCTCCCACTACGGCTTTGATGAGGTCGAGCGCTTCGTGCGAGATGGCTTTGGCTTCTGGCCGCGGATGGTGTTCGCCAATCAGTCGGCCATTCTGGGGCCCCCGAGCGACCCCGCGCAGATCCGCGGCCTGTCCGACGCCGTGGAGGCATTTCGCCGCATCGCGGAAGCTCGCGCGCTGTTCATCACCAACGATCTGTCAGTCCTCGCCTATCTCACGGACATTCTCTGGGAGGGCGCCGGACGTCCAGACCGCACCGGCTGGTACCTCGACCTGGGCCTGTCCGAGCAGGAGTCTGTGGTGACGGCATCGCAGTACGGCGCGTACACGCTTTGGGGCGTGGATCCCTTCGTGCGGTTTGTCGCCACCCATCCGCTGGAGGAAGAGATGCTGTGCATCGGCGATTCGATCTTGCAGCGGGTGATGGTCTCGGTGGTGGTCAATCCCGAGCGAGTCAGCGGAGTGAATCTGGAAGGGGCTCGCGCCCTCGAGCAGTACCTGTTGGCGGCTGCGACCCAGGCTCGGATTCGGGCTTTTCGATATCCGGGCTTCGAGTCGACCGTCTGGTGGCCGGCGGGTCCGCAAAACTGAGCAGGCCCTCGCGACTCGGCCCTGTTGCCACCGCTCATCGAGAGCTATGCGGTGATCGATCCGCGGACGATGCAGGTAACCGACACCTTTCCAATTCCTATCATCAAAGGCCGAATGTGCAGTCCGCACGGTCTGGCGATTGGGCCGCGAGACGAGATCTTGGTTGGTTGTAGTCTGGGCAGGGCGGACAGTGAGACGCTGGTGATGAGCGCGCGCGATGGCGAAATCCTGGCCGTGATCACCCAGGTCGGCGCATCCGACCAGGTCTGGTTCAATCCGGGCGATGGCAACTACTTTCTCGGCGCCCGGAACTTCCCCGGTGGACCGGTGCTGGGCATCATCGATTCGGAGACCAACACCTGGATCGAGAACGTGCCCACGGCGCCCAACGCTCACTCCGTGGCGGCGAGTCGCCGCAACGACCACGTCTTTGTCCCACTCACCCCGCTGCCGAACGATCCTCAGTGCACCAACGGATGCATCGGAGTCTACGCCGAGGATGACGACGACTAAGTCCAGTGCCCGCCTGAGTTGATCCAGGACCGGCCAGACGATGCATCATCTCGCCGCCCGATTTGTTGGACAGTGCTTGCCCGCGAGCGGCTCTCCTGCGACGGTGCGGGCATGGGCGAAACTTCCAGCCCATCGTCCGGCGTCCGCGAGCAACTCGTCTCGCGCTTGCCCCCGACGCTCTCGGCGCTGGGGCGGCTCGCGTACAACTACTGGTGGTCGTGGCAGCCGGGCGGGGAGGCGCTGTTCCGGGACGTCGACCCGGAGCGATGGGAGTCGAGCGGGCGCAATCCGGTGCGGTTGCTGATCGAGACGCCCCGTTTGAAAGAGGCGGCAACCGATCCGGGGATAATCGCCCGAGCGGCCGCTCTCGACCATGCCCTCGCCGCAGAGCTGGCGCGACCGTTCGCGGACGCCACTCCCGCGTCTGGGGACCGCCCGATCGCATTCCTCTGCGCGGAGTACGGTGTCCACGTCTCGCTGCCGATCTACTCGGGCGGCTTGGGTGTCCTCGCGGGCGACTTCTTGAAAGAGGCTTCTGACCGCTGCGTGCCGCTGGTCGGCGTCGGGCTTTTCTACCGGCGCGGCTACTTCCGCCAGCGTCTCGATACCTCCGGATGGCAGCACGAGTGGTGGAGCACGCAGCGACCGGAAGATCTGCCCGCCACGCCGGTCGCCGGACCCGCCGGCGCTCCCCTGACCATTTCGCTGCCCTTGCGCGGCGAGCGCGTGACGGCCCGCGTCTGGCGCGTGGACGTCGGGCGCATCCCGCTGTTCCTGCTCGATACGGACGTGGCCGAGAATTCGACGCTGGCGCGCTGGATCGGCGCGCAGCTCTACGTGGGCGACCGGGACGTGCGGCTGATGCAGTATGCGCTGCTCGGCGTGGGCGGTATGAGGGCGCTTGCCGCCATGGACGTCCATCCGGCGGTGGTCCACCTCAACGAGGGGCACGCGGCGCTGGCGCCGATCACGCTCGCGGCCGGGGAGATCGCGCGCGGTGTGCCGCTGCCGCAAGCGATCGAGGCCGCGCGGCGCCGCGTCGTGTTCACCACCCATACGCCGGTCGCAGCGGGAAACGAGTCCTACTCCGCCCAGGAGGTGGAAACGGTCCTCGGCCAACTTCTTGCCGAGATGGGGATCGGCCTGCGCGATCTGCTCGCGCTCGGGCGCGCGGGCGACGGCGCCGAGCGGCTGGGGATGACCGAGCTGGCTTTGCGCACCAGCCGCCGCGCCAACGCCGTCAGCCGCCGGCACGGCGAGGTGGCGCGCGCCATGTGGCAATCGCTGTGGCCGGGACAAAACGTCGACGCGGTCCCCATCAGCCATGTCACCAACGGCGTGCACCTGCCCACCTGGATGGCGGAGCCGCTGCGCGCGCTGCTCGAGCGCTACCTGGGAAAGGGCTGGGAGCGCGAGGCGAGCGACCCTCGCCGGTGGACGGCGATCGATACCATCCCCGACGAAGAGATCTGGGCGGTGCGCAGTGAGCTGCGAGCATCGCTGGTGCAGTTCGTTCGAACGCGGAGCATCTCCGATCGTCTCGCACGTGGCGAGTCCCTTCAATACGTGGAAGAGGCGGCGCAGGCGTTCGATCCGAGCGTGCTCACCATCGGCTTTGCGCGCCGCGTCGCCGCCTACAAGCGCTTGCAGCTGCTGATCCGGGATCCCACGCGCGCCCTCGCGCTGCTGCGAGGCCCAACGCCCATTCAGGTGATCATCGCTGGAAAGGCGCATCCGCGAGATGACGACGCCAAGCGCAACGTACAGCTCGTCTTCGGGCTGAAGGACCAGCCGGGGGCGGCGGCGCGCGTTGCCTTCCTGGAGGATTACGATTTGAGCATTGCCCACGCGCTGGTATCCGGCTGCGACGTTTGGGTGAACCTGCCGCGTCCGCCGCTGGAGGCGAGCGGCACCAGCGGCATGAAGGCGGCGCTCAACGGCGGTCTCAACTTGAGCGTGCTCGACGGCTGGTGGAGCGAGGCGTTCGACACCGGGAACGGATGGGCGATCCACAGCGATCCGGTGGCTGACGCGGCGGCGCAGGACACGCGCGACGCCGATGCGCTGTACGGCTTGCTCGAGCACCAGGTGGTGCCGCTGTTCTACGAGCGTGGCGACCGCGGCGTGCCGCGCCGCTGGATTGAGCGGATCAAATCCTCACTGCGCACCATCGGCCCGGCTTTCTGCACTGCACGCATGCTCGGCGATTACTTGGCTCACGTCTATCGCGGTTGACTACAATTGAAGTATTCGTGCGCGGCCGCCGGTCTGAGCGGAATTTCAGAGCTTGATCGGCCGACCGCCCCTCAGCTCCCCGGATCTCGCCGGAAAGGGATTGCCCTTGTTGTGTCGTGAGCGAAGCCGCTTCAACTCGCGCCGAAGGGCGGTCTCAGCCAGCGCTGCGAGAGTCAGCCGGGTTGGGGGGCCAGAGAGGTGCACCACCGCATCCCTGCACTGCTCGAAAATGTCCGTCGGCAGATGAAACGTCGCCCGGACCTTTTTCGGCCCGGAGGGGCGCTCCTCGACTGCGGCGCGGGTCCGTTTCATAAGGCAGCCAACGTTCCCCTTTTTACTCCAAGTCCGGGGCGAGGAAAAGGCTTGCCAATCAGCCGGGCGGGCTAGAAATTGAGCCACGATGGCTGATAACCGAGCCATCGGTGCTATCATTTTCCAGTTGTTCTTTCGTTGTAGGCGATTGAGGCTTTAGCCGCGCTCGGCTTCCGCGATCGCCTTCTTCAGGCGTGCCGCCACGTCGTGGTCCCGGCCTTCTCTCTCCAGGCAAGCGAGGGCTGGCTTGCAGGCTTCCAGCAACTGCGTTCGCTGGGCGCGCAGCGCGTGGTTCTCATTCATCGCATTAGCGAAGTAGTTCCTGAGCTCCTTGATATGCCTGATCAGCTCTTTTCGGGAAGCGCCCTCCAGCCAGGGTTCCTTGACCAATACGCCCCTCCTTGTGCTCCCGTGCGCCCGCCGGCAGGAGAGCCGCTGCTTCAGCCGTGCCCAGAGGCCACTTCGCCGACTTTGCCCGGAAACTACGTATGAAAGGTTCCCGTTTAGTGCAATAGCGTCGCCGAATCAAATCCTTTCCCGGCGGGTCGATTCGGCCGCCTGGGATCTTCCTTCAAGCCCCCGCTCAGGGGCAGGGCGACGCCACGAGCGAGGTTCTCCCTCAGTATCAGCGCCTGCGTCGCATCAGTGGCTGATCGCGCCGTCGACTTCCGGAGGTTGCTTGGCCAGGGCCGTAATGTACTAAGACCCGAGTCCGTGATTGAGACCGGCGACGCAGTCAAGGTACCGTCGATCAAGCCTCTGCTATTTCTCAGCCTCGGGCTTGCCGCGTGGATCGACTTTGGCTCGCTGCACGACCTGGACAATGCCGATGCAGTGATTCCAGTCTTGATGAGTCTGAACAAATTGACTCCATTCTACTGGGATCAAGATCGATTCGGTGCGCTTGTTCCTTTGCTCGCTGTGCCGGTCAAGCATCCCTACTGGAATCTGCAGCTGCAGTGGTTCCTCAATGCGTTTGCCGGCGTGTTCAGCTTCGTCCTCGGCGCGCGATACTTGTTTCCTACACGTGAATGGCCGCTGATTGCACTGGCAGGAATAGGCCTGTATTTCGGGCTCACCCCTTTGGATTTTCGCTTTCATTACCTGGGGCCCGAGCCCTACGCGCTTGGGATGACGCTGGGGTTTGGAGCCTTGCTGGTGACTCCACCAACCGTGTCCTCGGCGGTGAGGCTTTTGATCGCAACTGTACTGATGCTACTCGCGCACTGGATCAACATTGGACTCTTCCTGATATTGCTTCCAGTCGTGCTGGCCCTGGCAACAGCCAGCCGATTGACTCGGGCTCGAAATGGTGTCGGCCAATATGTCATCGGAATTGTTATCATCATCGTTGGGGCGCTCGGTGGCTTTTTGATGAAGCTCCTCTTCGCGACGCAGAGAACGACACTGGGATTCAGTTCTCCGAATGCGTGGCTGTGGGGGTGGCGCAGCCTTCTTCAGGGCGTGTTGAGCGGGTTATCACAATTCTGGTTGTCGTTGGCCGTCATCGCGGGTGCGGGTCTGATATTGACTTGCGCGCCGCGGGGACGAAATGAGCGTAAGGCGCGGGTCCTGCCGCCTCTGCTACTCGTTGCCGCAAGTATCTTCTATTCCTTGCTGGTTGGAATGTCAGCTTGGGTTGAAGACAACGCGTACTCATCGCGTTACCTGCATCCGGCGGTGTTGATAGTCCAAGCAGCAGTCGTGGCATTGCTGATCGTTCCACTGAGCAGCTATCTCGGCGATCGCGTGCTGCGTAAGCTGAGCATTGCCGCGGCGGTTATCGTGCTCGTGGCGGCAGGTATCGGATTTGGATTGCCATCTGCCTCGCGCGTCCGGGAGCAGGTCGCCCGAATTGATCCGGTGACGCTGGATGTGCTTTCCGCGCGATGCACTCACGTGGCCGGGGAATACTGGAACGTCTGGCCGATCGTGTATCGCGCATCGCTCGCGCTGTTTGAGCGCGGTGAGCGCCGGCCGATCTACGGCCTGGCCGGACGATCGGCTCCAACCGTCGACGCCGCGAAAGCGGTTCCCCTCGAGCAGATGCGCATTGCCCTACTTCCTACGCCCGACGGGGAAGGCGAACGTTGGCTGCGCACGTATGACTTTCCCCCGCTGATGGAGATCGAGCGGCGCAGCACGCTCATCGTCCTGGAACCGGTGAGGTCGGCCGATCGCAAGTGACCTGCCAGAAGGTGTGATCCTCGGAAGGTCAGCGCCCGGATTCACCGAATACGCGCCGTGTGCCGCGGCATTATCCCGGCGCAAGCGGCGGCCGACGCGAGCTGCCGGCCTCATTGCTCAGTGAAGCACCCTCGAGCCGCTGCTTTTATCCGTCGGTGACAGCGGCAGTTTTTACCTCAAAGGTGGATCCCCGGCCGGGCTCGCTCGCCACCGAAATCGTTCCGCCCTGCCCCTCCACCAGACGGCGGGCGATGTACAGCCCGAGCCCGAGACCTCCGTAGTGCTGCGCAGAAACAGCGCGCTCAAATCGATCGAAGATCCGCACCATGTCCTGCGCTTCAATGCCGATGCCGTAATCCCGAACGGCGAGGAGCGCCTGATCGCCATCTTCCTCCACAGTGATTTCAATGGGCTTGCCGGCGCCGAATTTGATCGCATTGAAAAGCAGGTTGTTGATGATCTGCTCGATGCGCGTTCGGTCCCACTCGCAGCTCTCGGGCCACCACCATTGGCAGGCGAAGCGCCTGCTTTCATGGCGGAGACAAGCGGCGTCCTCGCCGACGGCACTTGAAACCAAGATGAACGGAATATCCAGCCCGCTTTGCTGAAGGATCTCCAGTGCCTTGACTCAAGAGGAGCGGGTCAGGACTCAAGCCACCTGGGCCAGCTCTCTGGCCGCCCTTGTCCAGGCGGCCACCGTTCCAACGTCAGACGGCGAAGCGGAAATTGATGATATCGCCGTCGTGTACCACGTATTCCTTGCCCTCCAGCCGGAGCTTTCCCTCGTGGCGGGCCTTGGCCTCGCTGCCGGCCGCGATGAAATCGTCGTAATGGACGACCTCGGCCCGGATGAACCCGCGCTCCAGATCGCTGTGGATCCGCGCGGCCGCACGAGGCGCCCGGTCGCCGCGCCGGATGGTCCAGGCCTTCACCTCGTCCTCGCCTACGGTGAAAAATGATATTAAATCGAGCAACCCATACGCGGCTCGGATGAAGCGCGCCCGCGCTGGCTCGGAGATGCCTACCGACTCGAGGAACTCGCGCTGGTCCTGCGGCTCGAGCTGCGAAATCTCCGCCTCCACCGCGGCAGAGAACGCCAGCGCCTCGGCTCCGCGTTCCTTTGCCGCGGCCAGCAGCTCCGGCCCTGGCGCCCCGGCGGCTTGTTCCTCGGTGACATTGACGGCCACCAGCATCGGCTGGCGCGAGAGGAAATGAAAATGCGCCATCTCCTTGTCCTCGGCGTCGCTCCAGCGCATGGTGCGAAGGGGCTGCGCGGCGTTGAGGTGCTCGGCGAGGCGCGCCAGCTCATGATACTCCGCGCCGCCCTTGCCGTGCTCTTTACGCAACCGGTCGAGCCGCTTCTCGACCAGCGCCAGATCGGCGAGGACCAGCTCGGCGTCGAAGTCGCGCAGCTCGCGCAGCGCGTCCGCCGGCGAACCGTCCGCGCCCGGGAATGCGCGCAGCACCAGACAAAACGCATCGGCGTCGCCGAGCGCCTTGATCGACTCCGCGTCCAGCCCGGAGCCCTTCCCGCGCGGTCCCGGCAGGTCGACGAAGCGCATCTCGGCATAGGTCTTCTTGCGCGGCTTGTAGATCGCCGTGAGCGCGTCCACCCGCGGATCGGGCACCTTGATCGCGCCGAGGTTCGCCTGGCCGTGTCCAGCCGCGGTACTGCCTTTGTGCTGCGCGGTGAGCGCGTTGAACAGCGTGGTTTTGCCCACCAGCGCATAACCGACCAATCCTGCCTTCATGAGGGTCCTCTCCCTCTGCCGTCACCGGGCCGCCCGCGCGACCGCTTTTACAGCGCGCGGGATTCGACCACGCCCGAGCCCACACCTCAAGCCTCGCTCCCATCTTCGCTTTGATTCTCCGGGCAGGTTGCAGATCAGCATAGAAGCGTTGTGTACAGAGTTATCACTCGTGTCCCCCGCCGGCCCGGGCGCGCCAAAAATTCTGCTTGACGTTTGATGTGCCGAAGTTTAGAAGGCCCGTGCTTTCGGGTGCCCATGTTGGGCATCAAGAGGGAAGCCGGTGAAAGTCCGGCGCGGTCCCGCCACTGTAATCGGGCAACCCTGATTCGAGGGGTTTAAAGGACCTCCGTCAGTCGCCACTTCGAGCGAGGCGTGCTCGGGGGAAGGTGGGAAGGTCCAGATGGCCGTCGGCGCACTGGGCGCCGCGGTCGGTTCGAGAGCCAGGAGACCTGCCCGAGGGCGCGGCAAATAATTGCCGCTTTGGCCTTCTCTCTTCGATGGAGAGAGCGGAAGGCGAGCATGACGCGTTCGCGCCCGCGCGGCGAGCCGCCCCGGCACCGGCGGCCGATCAGAGTACCGGCGTTTGTCTTTATCCTGCTGGGTCCCGCCTGGGTTGTCGGCGGGCTCCTGAGCGGATGTCCGAAGGACGGTCCGGTCTGCAGCGAGGGGTTCAGCCGATGCGGCCTCGGCTGTGCGGACCTCGCCAGCGATGCACTCAATTGCGGCGCGTGTGGATTTACGTGCTCGACCGGGGAGCTCTGTCAAAACGGTGGCTGCCAGTGCCAGTCCGGGGCGACGCTTTGTGGCGACAGCTGCGTCTCGGTTGCCTCGGATCCGCGGAACTGCGGCGGCTGCGCGGGGGTCGATGGCGGCGAACGCTGTCAGGCAGAGCAGGTCTGCGAGCTCGGCCATTGCCGGGCAGGATGTATCAATCCCGGCTCGACGCAGTGCGGGCAATCCTGCGTCGACCTGCGCTCGAATGTGAACAATTGCGGCCAGTGCGGCCGTCGCTGCCGAAACGCTCAAAGCTGCCATCAGGGCATTTGCACGTACGACGTGATCGCTGCCTGCTTCAACACGGGTCAGGTGGTCGGCATTCAGGGCGATACGCATTTGCAGGGCGATCGAGCGCGCGTCGGTTCCGCTCCGCAGTCGTTGGCGACGCTATCCGACGTGCTTCTCCTCGCGGATGGATTGGACAGACGTCTCCGCCAGGCCAGGCTCAGCGATTTCTCGCCTTTGGCCGGAGAATCGAGCCTCGGCGCTTCCCCGAACCACATCTGGATTGAGGATCCCCTCGTCTACGTCGTCAACTCACTTGGAAACACGCTTCAGATTCTTCAGCGGCAGGCATCGCCCGACGGTGGGCTTTTCCCCTCCGGGTTGCAGCTCACCACCATCGGAGAGGTGAACCTCGGCCCGGTGAGCTCTCCGCAGGCGATGGTCAAGCTTGGAGAGGACCTCTACATCCCGCTCTGGGGTGGCGATGGCCAGGTCGCTCGAGTCAACGTGGCCAATCCACGAGCACCGTTCGTCGCCAAGGTGTTCGATCTCCGAGATCTGGACCTCAAGTCTTTCGACGGAGGACGAAGCTACGCTCGTCCGGGAGCCATCGCGCTCGCATGGGGAAGGCTTTACGTAGCTCTCAACAATCTTGATATCGGTTATTCGCCCTCGGGTCCGGGGATGTTAGCGAGGATTGACCCCGCGTCCGAAAGCGTGACAGCGGTGGATCTGGGCGCTGACGTCTGCTTGAACGCTTATTGGCTCGCGGCCACCGAGCGCGCGCTGTACGTCAGCTGCGGCGGGAAGACGATCTACGGGCCCGGCTACGAGCCCCTTTCAGTTGAGAAGAGCGGCGTGGTCGTTCTCAATGATCGTGAAGAACGGACCGCGACCTGGACGGTCTCGTGTGCACCCGGAACCACCGGATGCCTGCCCCCGAGCGTGGGGCGATTCGCGGTCTTCAACCATCAACTCTTCCTGGCAGATCAGGCAGGCGGCAGGGTCTTCGTCCTGGAATCAGTCGACGATCGTCTCGTCGAGCGACGAGGTCACAACCCCGTCGATGGTGGCCCCCCAATTCCGGCTTGTTCCAGAGACGGTGGTGTATCACTTGTTATCGACGTGATCGCGGTTCCGTAGTCAGGTGGCAGCGGTGTTGTGTTGGAAATTCAAGGCCAAGGAGGGCAGTCATGGATGCTGTCAAAGCGCGTATTGTTTCAGGCTCAGTAGTGTTGTTCTCAGCAATAGGTTGCGGCTCATTGACGGGAATCGATGGACCCGTGGGGACTGCGAAGCAGAAACTGGACGGAGCCTGCTTCATCACCCATGTGGTTTCCTTCACGCCGGGCCGCAGTGCCGGCTTTGGCCAGGACCGCATGCCGGACGTCGTCTACGGTCCGCCCGTGGGGACGGGCGATGTGTTTGGGTCGTTCGACGTTGTCTCACTGGGGGATGAGGGCGAAATTGTCGTTGAGCTCGGTCACTACGTCGTGGACGGGCCGGGCCCTGACTTCATCGTCTTCGAGAACCCTTTCAACATCGCCGGTGACCCGGAAAATCCCTTCGCCGAGCCGGGAGAGGTCAGCGTGAGCGAGGACGGCGTCGAGTGGTCCACCTTCCCGTGCGTGGGGCCCTTCCAGTGCGACATCAATGGCTACCCGTACGGAACTTGCGCGGGCTGGCATCCGGTCTATTCGAATCCGGATAACGGTATCTCCCCGTTTGACGCTGTTGCGGCGGGCGGGGACGCGTTCGACCTTGCCGATATTGGTGTAAAGCGCGCAAAATTCATCCGCATCCGCGACATGAACCGCGTGTGCAGCTCAGCACCCAGCGCGGGATTCGACCTGGACGCCATTTCAATCATCAACGCCGAGGACGCTGATTGTCCGTCGTCCTTCTGAAATCCGCTCTGCGCTTGGTGGCGCGATCATTGCGCTGAGCGCGCCGCCAAGCGGACACTGTTACACGCAGACATCGGGGCCGTCGATGCAGAACCCGTAATAGCTCGGTCCTACCAAGCAGCAGTGGAGGCCTGTCTGGTCGGGCAGACAAGTATCGATCGCTTTGCCTCCAGGATCCTCGATCTCGCAGCGATCGCCCACCTGCGGATCCGAGGAGGACTCTCTTTGAATCGTAGTTTGCGGAGCGCCTTCCTTCGTGACGGCTCCACCGCAACTGCAAATAAATCCTGCCAGCAACAGACCCGTGAAATAACTGCGCATGGCCTCGCCTCCCGCTCCAGGTTTCCAGAGCATTTCCCCCCGAGGACGCCGCACCGTAGGCATTTTTCGATCAGAAAGACAAGAGCCGGCAAAAATCGCTGGCGGCTCTGGTTAATACAGAACCTCTACGTATCAGCGAATGGCGTAGACCACCTGGAGCTGCGCGGTGACTTCCAGTTCGCCCTGTTCGACGGGCACGGAGGCGCGGGGAGAGGCAGCGGCCGCCGCGAAAGAGTCGGACAGCATCGGAACGGGCCGGGGTCCGCCGATGATCTCGCTGATCTGAAGCACGTCGCCCAACTTCACTCCGGCGGCCTTGGCCATCTCTTCGGCTTTGACGCGGGCGGCGGCGATTGCCGCGGCGCTCGCTCGCGCGCGAATCGGCGTCGGGTCCTCTGCCTCGAAGTAGATGCTGTGGATGGTGTTCGCCCCGTCCTTGACCACTCGATCGAGCAGCGTGCCAACTTTCTTCAGGTCGCGAAATTTAACGCGTACCTGGTTGGAAACCCGAAAGCTGGTGATGTCACCGGGGCCGGTCTCGCGGTTGTATTTCCTCTCCGGAGTGACGCTGTAGTTGGTGGTTTGTATGTCTTTGTCTGCGATGCCGTTGGATTTCAGCGCCTTGATCAAGGCGTCCATCTTGGCGCTGTTGCGATCATTGGCTTCCCCGAGCGTCTTGCCGATGGTCTCAACTCCAACCACCGCCACGGCAGTGTCGGGTTTGGCGGATGCCTTTCCTTCGCCGATCACCGTAATTGTATGCAGCAAGGACTTGGTGGACTGAGAAGAGGGCATTTGCTCCGGCTCCGAGGGATCGGCGATCGCGGCCGTAGATACCAGGATCCAGACCATTGCAACAGGTCGGCGCCGTGGAAGGGGAAGTGCCCTCGGACTACGGACGACACGTGAAGCCGCTCCAGGAGTGAACGCTCGCGATCCACTGCCCTCTCCACTCTGACCGTAGCTCATCTTGTTCACCCGAAGAACGAAAGCTTGGCTGCTCCTCTGCCGTAGTTAGCGCGAGATCTGAAAGAAATCCAGGAACACGCGCGGTCGCTAAGGTCACTCCACGCAGATGAACAATTGCAAATACAAATTATTGATGCCGAGCCCGCGTAGAGGGATCGGCAGTACTGTTCCATCGCGCACCCTGGCGGGGATGACGACGCGGACCTCCTCTTCTTCCTCGACCATTCCTTGCGTGTCGCAAGTCAGGCAGGCGTACGGGCCCGTGTATCCCGATCCCCGGCAGGTGCGGCAGGGGTAGAACACGGGGACTCCCAGCAACAGCGCTCCTCCGCGAGCGGCTTCATCCGCGGAGAGCAAGAGCTGCAAATTGAGCGCATCGAGCCGCTGCGACTTGGGCATCGATGGCTCGGTGAAGCCCCTGAAGAAATGATCGAGCACCTCATCGAATGAGGGCGCGGTGACGTGAAAGTCGCGCAGCAGCGACAATCGCATCGCAACGGGCGGTTCGGGCTCGGGACGGAAGGCCGGAGCAATCGGGCGGCGCGTCGCGGTGCCGGCTTCGGCGGCGTCCTGCAGGCCTCGGTCGTACGACGAACGGCGCTGCGGATCGGCCAAGACGCGATATGCGTCGACGATGTCCTGGAAGAAGGGCGCGTCTCGAGCACCGGCTCGATCCGGATGGTACTGCTGCGCGAGCTCGCGAAAGGCGTGGCGAATCCCCGAGGCAGTTTCCGTCCGAGGCACACCCAAGACCGCGTACAGATCTCTCGCTTCCATGGGCGCCTCCTTACGGCTCCCATCCGACCCATTTCGCAAAAGTTGTCAAGGAGGAGAAAGCTCGGCGTGGAACCGATCAGCATGCTCCCCAGAGGTGGTGGCGAGCTTCAGTGAGGCAACGGAGGCATTGCGCTCGTCGCACCCGCGGAGAAGTTGGACAGCATGGCGGCGACTTCCGGTGAATCGATTGCGTCGGGCTCGCTGGTCAATTGCTCGATCTCGGAGGCGAGCCTCGGTTGCACCACCTCGTACGTGTACCGCCGCAGGTGCTCTCCCACGATGGCCAGCGACACCGCTCGCCGGAAGTTGTGCGGCCGCCGGATGGCTGACCCGATCAGCCTCCAGTAGGCCGCGCGAGCCGGACCGATGATGCCGTGTCTCCAGATGGACAGAAAGAGCGCGCGCAGGTCGGCGAGCGACGGGATGCGCAAGCGCCCGGCAGAAGGTCCCCGCTGTTCGACGGCGCGCTGGCAGCGCTCGTAGAAGGCCACTGGCTCGTACAGGCTCGCCAACAGGTTGCTGTATCCGCTGACCAGCTCGCGCCGATCCAGATGCGTCTTGAAGTTGGGAGTCCCGAATTGATCTCCCGAGGCGCGCATCTGCATTCGCCCCTCGCGCTCGAGCCGGCGGGTGAGCTGCGTCCCGGGCAGCGCGGTGAGCAGTCCCACCATCGCCATCGGGATTGGGCTCGACTGAATGAAGTCCCGCTGCCGCTCGAAGGCGTCGCTCTGATCCGTGTCGAAGCCGACGATGAACCCGGCCATCACCTCCAGGCCGGCGCGGGTAATCAGGTTGACAGCGTCGTGAAGTGGGAGCACCAGGTTCTGATTTTTCTGCGCCTCCTTCAGCCCTTCGGGCGAAGGAGTCTCGATGCCGAGGAAGACGGCGGAGAAGCCGGATTGGACCATCACCTTCAGCAGCTCGGTCTCCAGCGCGAGGTTGACCGAAGCCTCGGTGAACAGATCGAACGGATAGCCACGCTCGTGCTGCCACTTGCCGATCTCGCGCACCGCACCCAGCGCCGCCCGCTTGTTGCCGATGAAGTTGTCGTCCACCAGAAACAGCGGGCCTCGATATCCGGTGTCGCGGATCGCCTCCAGCTCGCGGAGAAGCTGGGCCGGTTTCTTGGTCCGGGGAACGCGCCCGAAGATTTCGATGATGTCGCAGAACTCGCAGTTGAAGGGGCAGCCTCGGCTGAACTGAACGCTCATGCAGACGTAGGCGCTGCGATCGAGCAGGTCATAGCGCGCCACCGGCACGTGGGAAGGATCGGGCCGCGTTCCCTTCGTCACGCGAGGGGCGTCGCCGGCTCGAATCTGCGCGAAGAGCGACGGGAGCACGTCCTCCGCCTCGCCCAGCACCAGGTAGTCGGCATCGCCGCAGACGTCCGGGCTGGTGGTTGGATAAGGCCCGCCGACGACCACCCGCTTGCCGGCTGCCTTGGCGCGGGCGATCACCTCGTGAAAGGAGCGCGACTGGACGATCATTCCGCCCACCAGGACCAGGTCCGCCCATCGGAGCAGATCGTCCTGGAGCGTCTCGATGTTGAGATCGATCAGCCGCACCTCGCAGTCCTTCGGCAACAGCGCAGCCACCGTGATCAGACCGAGCGGCGGATAAGCGGCCCGCTTCCCGGTGAACGGAAACGTGTATTCAGCGCCCCAGTACGTCACGGGGAACGCCGGCGCAACCAGCAGTACTCGCATGGGTGGCGAGTAGATCGGTCATGTCATGGCGATGTCACGGCAAGTGCAATATCAGGCTGTATCATTCGAAATCGGGCCGCGCTCCCTGCGACAATTGTCGTCGGGTGAACGCCGTCGAGCGAGAACAGCCCGCCCGCAGTGCGACCGTTCGGGCCCGAGAGGAAAAACCGCGAATCGGGTGGCGGGTCGAGCCGCGCCAGGGCCTCGGGCAGGGAATATGGCTCCCACCATGGGGGGGCGGGCCGCTGCGTCTTCGAGGTACCGCCGGTGTGCCAGCCTGTCCAACAGCGCGGCGAGGTCGAGCAGGTACCAGTCGAGCCCGTCGCTCGGCGCGGCCTTCACCACGTCGGCGATCGCCTGGTCGTATTGGTCGATCGCGCTGTCGATCGCCCGCGCTTCCGTGGCGGTCAAGCACGCGTTTGAGGTAGACCGCGGCGGGCAAGAGGAGGCAGAGGGCGGCGCAGGCCAGATAGGCGGCGCGCAAAACGCCGTGCGCTTCGGCCGGCAACCGCGTCCAATCCACGCGATCGCGTGACAAGTCCGCCCAGTAGAACTCGCGCACGATGGGCGCGCCCAGCTTGCCGACGCGCGAGCCGCGCCAGTACGCTGCGGCAACGCGCCACGCGGATGCGCCGCGACGCGTGCGAGCCGACCGCGGACGCCCGACAAGCGACGTTCGAGCGCGGGAAAGGGGGCAGCGAGGAAGTGGTGGAACTTGCGTGCGGCGCTGACTCTCAAGGGCGGATGGAGCTCAAGCGGAATGGCGCTTTCGCAGCGCAAGCACGCCGGCACCACTTCAGGCCGACGCGCACCTCGGCGTACCTCTCGAGTCATTTGTTTGCTGAAACATACCGCGTGCGTGTCCATGCTCATGATGACTGGGCTTGAGGTGCACGACCGTCAACAAGCGCATCGATGGGCCATTGCCACGTTTGTGACGGACCGGGAATCAGGTGCTTATTCGCGCTCGCCGGTGGCTCGAATCGTGCTTTGAACCGCAAGGCAGGTAGGACGTTCGACGTTTGTGGTTGTCCAGCGCCCGTTGAGAGACTCAACAACGATTTGATATTGAATTGTCACAATGAAAAAAATGTCGCGGAAGCTTCAACTTCGCAAAGAGACGTTGCGAAACATTTCCTCTGAGCAGCTCCAGCATGTGATCGGAGGAGATACCGGCAGCTTGAGTTGTGGTGGCCCGGACTGTGAGCCGGCGGATGACACCACCTGGTATCGGCCGCCTGAGAACGAGTCATCGACAACATTCACTCCTAAATACCCTTTCTCGAGGAGCTCCGATCCGTGCTCGCGCAGCAGCGGTCGGAAATCGCCATTCGCCTCCTCTTTGTGCGGGCTCCCGGCATGATTGCAGCGCGCTGTATAGGCAAGCGGGCGCGAGCAGGCAGATTTTCGATCCACGCTGCGCCAGCGGCCGTGGCAGCAAAGTCGAAGAAGGGACTGTGCGGGCGCGGAAAAATCTGACCGCTTGGAAGCGAGGTGAACCAGGCGCCACCGAAGGCCGGGTTCGAAGCGGTAGCCCACGCATTGCCGAGTCGAGTGGGTCCGGGGATCGGTCGCGGACAAGGGAAACCAGCGGCTACCAGCCGCGGCGGACATCGAGACATGCGGCGAGGTACCGGCCGTCTCGCGCGCCGCGCTGGAATTTCACGACGATACTGCGCCCGTCCTGGAGATCGAGTCCGACCACGCATCCCACGCTCACCAGATAGAAGCCAGGAAGGGCGATGCAACCTAATGACTTTTGCTGCGCAGCTGCGTTAAAAGGCTCGAGCGCGGTAAGGTGACTACATGCACAGGCTCGGGCGGAGATGGCGCCGAATTGCCTTCGGGCTGATGGTCCCGCTACTGGCCGGCGAGGCGCGCGCGCTCGACGCCACCACCTACACCTATCCGCTCAGGGTCTCGGCCGACCACAGGTATCTCGTCGATCAGAATAACAAGCCATTCCGCATCCAAGGTGACTCGGCCCAGTCGCTGATCGCGAATCTCACTTCTGACGAAGCAGACGTCTATTTTTCGAATCGACAGGCGCGCGGATTCAACACCGTCAACATCAACCTGCTGGAACACAAATTTGCCGTCAACGCGCCGGCCAATCGAAGCCGTGCTGCGCCCTTCACCACGGCAGGCAACTTTTCTACTCCGAATGAGGCGTACTTTGCCTTCGCGGACCAGATCATCGATCTGGCGGCGTCCAAAGGCATGCTTGTTTCGCTCGCATACATGTATCTCGGCGCTCATGGAGGCGATGAAGGCTGGTGGGCCGAGCTGACCAATAGCACCAACACGCAGACCGTCTGTTACGACTTCGGCCTCTACTTGGGCAATCGTTACAAGGACCGCAAGAACATCCTCTGGGTCGTGGGCGGCGACTTTTTTCCTCCTCAGGGCTCGGAAGGGGAAACGCGCCTCCACAGGATCCTCGACGGCATCAAGGCGGCCGGTGCCACGCAGCTGCAGACCGGCGATTGGAGCGCGCCCGGTCTCTCTACGGATGAGGCAGCATTCGCCTCCTCGATGGATGTCAATGCCGTGTACACCTACGGCCCGGGGAACAACGGCGCGACCTACGACGAGGCGCGCGCTGGCTATAATCACTCGCCCACCATTCCGGCCTACCTCAAGGAAACCGGCTACGAGGCCGAGGGCTGGATACCGGGCGATCCGGCCTCGATTCGAAAATACCAATACTGGGCCATTCTGGGTGGCTCCACGGCCGGAGGATTCTACGGCCACCGCGACGTCTGGGAATTTGCGACTGACAGCTGGTCGTCTGGCTTTCCGTTTGGTCATCAGCGGTGGCAGAACTCGCTCGACGCCCCCGGTGCGTTGGACTGGCAGCGGTTGGGACAATTGTTCGATTCGCTTCCCTGGTACAAGCTGGTTCCCTCCGGGCTCGGGATGAGAGCGTTGGTCACCGCGGGCGGCGGCATGTTCGGTGGAAGTGATTATGTAACGGCCGCGGCGATGTCGGATGGCAAGGTGCTTCTCGCTTACGTACCGCCGACCGGAACCGCTGCGCGAAGTATCACCGTGGACATGGTAGCGATGAGCGGTTCCGCACGAGCCCGCTGGTTCAACCCGACGAGCGGCGCGTACACGTCCATATCCTCCTCGCTCCCCAACACCGGCACGCAACAATTCACAACGCCGGGCAACAACGGCGCCGGCTCGAACGACTGGGTGCTGGTGCTGGACGTGGTGAGCACCACAAGCTGCACGACAGGCAGCCAGTGCAGCTCCGGCTTCTGCGTGGATGGGTATTGTTGCAATAGTGCCTGCACCGGTCAGTGTGAGGCCTGCGATGCCGTGGCGAGCGTCGGTACCTGTATCCCCGTGGCCGGCTCGCCGCACGGCGCCCGCAGCGCTTGCAGCACGGATGGCGGGGCGTGCGGCAGCTGCGACGGCGTCAATCGAAGCGCATGCGCCTACTCAGGTGGCGCCGCCTGTATCATCAGTTGTACTGACAACACGCAATGTACGGCGGGAAAATCGTGTGTTAATGGCGTATGCACCAGCGCGTCGTCCTCGCGTTGCGGATGCAGCCAATCCAGTGTCGATGGTACGTGGCTTCTCGCTCTGGCGCTGGTAGACACGCTGCGCCGCCGGCGGACGCTTCGACCACTCCGCTGAGACGCGGCCGCAATTTTCCCGAACCCAATTGCCATCTGCTCGCAGCCGGCGCCTACTCGCCGCGCCATCCTCTGCTCGTCAGTCATGGCTGATGCAGTCGGCCGGAAACCGTGCTCTGGGACGTAATGCTTCGCAACAGACATCGCCAGTGAGTATCTTCGTACGCACTTGTAGAGAGGCTTTCATCATGCGCCCAAACCGTTGGCCTGTTTGGATCGCCCCCGCGATGGCACTCGCGACAGGACTGCTCGCGTGCCGAGGCAAGATCGTCGGCATCGTGAAGGACTCGGAAGGCCAAGCAGTACCAGGGGCTCTCGTCGCTGTGCTCCCCGCCACCGCAAGCCGCGAAGCCCAGTTGGTGAAATCCGATCGCGATGGGCACTTTAGCGTCCAAGGATTGACAGTAGGCTCATATGCCCTGACCGCAACTGCGCCGGGACGGGTCGCGGCATACCACGAGCCAATCCAAATAGCGGCTCGCGCTGTCCAGCACCTTGAGCTGCAGATGGTGGGCGAGGCGCTCACGCTGCGCGGATCCTTGGTAGACCGTACTGGTCGACCTATTGGGAACGCGACCATCCGCGCGGTCCGCCTCAGCCGGTCGACGGGAGACATATTCATAGGCAAGAGCGAGGTGAGCGGCGCGTTCGCATTGACGGTGCCGAAGGGCAAGTACATCGTCATGCTCGAAGCGCCGGAGCTCGGTGCCGACCCAAAGACAATCGAAGGCTCGGGTGACGTCTACGTTGACTTCGATTTGCGCCGCGCGTTCCCGGTAGATAAACCCCCGCCGCGAGAAGTCATCGAGTGGCTGCGCGCCAACGCGATTCCACTCGCCACGCCCGAGGCAGGTCACGGCTTCGACGACCTGCAGCCCCTCAAGCAAGTCGTGGGCGACGCCCGAATTGTCGCGCTGGGCGAAGCGACACACGGAACGCGAGAGTTCTTCCAGCTCAAGCATCGGATGCTCGAGTTCCTCGCGACAGAGATGGGCTTTACCGTATTCGCAATCGAGGCGTCTTATCCCGAAGCGCTGTTGGTCAACGATTACATTGTCAATGGCAACGGAGATCCGACGGACGCGCTCGCCGCGATGCGGTTCTGGACCTGGGATACCGAGGAGGTGCTCGAGCAGATCAAGTGGATGCGCCGCTACAACGAGGACCCCAGCCACAAGGCGAAGCTCGCGTTCTATGGATTCGACATGCAGTCAGCGCCGGGGGCGGTGCAGCATGCTCTCGAGTATCTGGAGAAGGTGGATCTCGCGTTCGAGCGCAAAGTGGCGCCGAGTGTCGCGCCGCTCGACAACGACTTCGACGCCCAGAATTATGTGCAGCTTCCCGCCGCACGGATGGCCGCGGTCAGTGAAAGCCTCGCGCGCATTCTCAAACAGCTGGACAGCGCGAAGGAAAGTTATCTGCGGTTATCCAGCCCAGGTGAATGGGCGATGGCCAGGATGAGTGCGAAAGTGGCGCTTCAGGGAGAGGAGCACTTGCGCCGCATGAGTTACGACTTCCGCGATCGCTCGATGGCCGAGAATATCAAAGCGCTGCTCGATCAGCAGCCGCCAGGCGCCCGGATGGTGGTATGGGCCCACAATGGCCACGTGAGCAAGGGTCAGTACGCCGGAGTCGAGGCGATGGGCGCGCACTTGGCGAGGATGTTCGGCGCGCAGCTGGTGGTGTTCGGCTTCGCCTTCAACGAAGGTTCGTTCCGAGCGAAGCAGATGCCGTTCGGCACAGCGCTCACTGTGTTCAACGTGTCCGCCGCGCCGCCCGGCAGTCTCGACGCGTCGCTGGCGGCAGCGGGCAAGCTGTTCGCGATCGACATCCGTCGGGCGCCCTCGGACGGGATCGTCGCAGAGTGGCTAACCAGCAGGCTGCGGCATCGGCAAGTCGGCGCAGGATTCAGCTACGAAGCAGCCGAGAGCTTTCTGAGGGACGAGATCCCTCGCCGAAGCTTCGACGCGCTGTTATTCGTAGGCAAGACCACCAGCGCAAGAGCGAATTCCTCGGGGATGAGGAGCGCGCCGGCGCCGGGAGTCGGTAAACAGCAGAAGACCCGATCGTTGGTGAATCTGGATTTCGAGGAAGCGGGCAGCGATGAGGGGCCAACGGGCTGGATTGCGTATACAGGTGGGGAGAAGGCGAGCTACGCCGTCGCCGCCGACAAGAAGTCCTTCCATGGAAAACGATGCGCCTCGATAATTCGCGACGAATCACCATGGCGCTGGGGATATGGCGCTCTCTATCAAAACCTCGATGCGGAAACATACCGCGGCAAGCGGATCCGCTTTCGCGCTGCGGCTCGCTCGGAAGTCTCCGGAGTGGGAAACAAAGGGCAGCTCTTCGTGAGTGTATTTCCGGCGACTTCCAAAGGCCCGGCGAATGCGCTCTCATTTGCGAGCACGATGGATCACCCCGTGAGCTCCGCGGACTGGCGGTTCTACGAAGTCGACACCTTGGTGTCCGCAGAAGCGGATAGCATCACTGTCGGGTTCATGCTGTCTGGAAATGGCAGAGCTTGGTTTGACAACGCCTCCCTCGAGGTAATGGACGCAGCGGATGCTGCGCATTGAGTGCAGTGGTGCAAACAATATGTGTCACACGGCAAAGCGGGCGACTGCCTTCTCATTCCAGGCAATTCCCGAACCGGTGACGCCGTCGATTTTGGCCATTCCACGCTCCACCTGGAGCGGCTCGGCGAGGATCGGGTTCCACCAGTCCGCGTACTCGAGATAGTGCGCGGTTGGCGTTGCGCACAACAGCTGCGTGCTCAACTCCGGCCAGAGGTGGTTCGAGAGTGGGATGGCATGGGCTTCCGCGAGCGCCGCGGCGCGTAGCCATCCGGTCACGCCACCCATTTTCATCACATCCGGCATCACGTAGTCGGAGGCGCGCGCGTCGATTGCCTGCTGCATCTGGTGCGGTCCCCACCAGTTCTCACCGCACTGAATCGGCGTCTTCGTCTCACGTGCGATCAGCGCATGGCCTTGGTAATCGTGAGCGAGTGTTGGTTCTTCAACCCAGGTGAGCCCCTCGTCGTCCAGCACCCGCAACCGCTGCACGGCTTCCGCAGGCAGCAGAGATTGGTTGTAGTCAACCATGATCGCCATCTCGCGCCCGACCGCCTCGCGAAGCGCGTGCACGACCTCCAGGTCTTCTTTGACGGTGGGATAGCCGATTTTGGCCTTGACGCCTTTGAAGCTGCGTTTCGCCCAATCCTCGGCCACGCGAGCCGAACCAACGGCACCGTCGTAACCGACTGCACCGTAGGCCGGAATAGGTTTCTCCACGGCGCCCAGCAGCCGCACCAATGACGTCTCGCGGCTGCGCGCCAACGCGTCCCACACCGCCATGTCGATTCCGGAGAGGGCCATGCCCACCAATCCTTGTGAGCCCAGCAGCCGAAAACGTTTGGACAGCTTCTGCTCAATCTCGCTCGGGGCGAGGAGATCGCCTTTGATCAGTGACTCGAGGTTCTTGATCAGATCGGCGGTGGGCTTGAGGGCGGGCATTGCATAGGTGAAGACAATGCTGTGGCCGACGACCCCATCGTCGGTGATGACATCCGTCAGGACCAAAGGCGATTCGGAGACGGTCCCACTTGCGGTCTTGTGCGGATGCTCCATCGGCACTCGTACTGCGCGCACTCGGAGCTCGCGAATTTTGCTCTCACCCATGGAAGGATTCCTCCGCGACGTGCGTCGACGATCAGACGTTGATCTCGTTCGGGGACATCGCCGCGATCCAAGTAAACGTCAAGAGAGAAGGCGAGCTATCGTTCACCCAAGCAAGCGGCAACATGCCTGGCCAAGCATTTCGAACAGCGGTCGGTTAGGTTTGCCTCCATGTCTGTCATTCTGGAGATCTTCAGCGACTACGCTTGACCCTGGTGCTACCTGAGTACGGTCCGTACTCGCAAGCTCCAGAACGCGTACGATTTGTCTGTCGTGTACCGCGCTTTCCCTCTCCATCCCGAGGTTCCGCAAGAAGGACTGTCGTTAGACGAGCTGTTCCGAGGCCGTGGCTATGACCGCAAGGCGATGCATGAGCGGATGCAACGGCTGATGGATGCCGAGGGTCTGGCATACGGACCTCGAGAGATGACGTTCAACACGCGGCTTGCGCAGGAGTTGGCAAAGTGGGGCGAGCAAAATGCCAAACCGGAGATCCACGACGCGCTGTACCGCGCGTATTTTGTGGACAGAGTGAATCTCGCCAAGCCAGCCGAGCTGACGCGAATCGCCGCCAGCGTGGGCCTCGATACCGAGGAGGCCGAGCGCGTTCTGACAGACCGAACTTTCAAAGACGCAGTCGACGCAGATTGGAAACGCGCTCGAGATCTGGGTGTGACAGGTGTCCCGACATTTGTCGCAGGTCGGCAAGCTGTCGTGGGGGCGCAACCGTACGAGGTTCTCGAGCAGCTGGTACTCGCCGCGGGTGCAAGGACGCGCGCAGAGGGGCGTATGTTCCCCGGTTAGTTGTACCCGTAGCGTAGCACGTACCAGGTCTTCACCGCCTGGGCGAGCGCCGCATAGGCAAGCAGGATCAGCGCCAGCCAGCCGAAGAAGCTGATTGGCAATGGCTGCATCCCGATCGAGCGTCCAAAGCCGGTGAAGGGGATCAGGATCCCCACCGCCATCACTGCTGCAGTAGCCAATGCCAAAGCCGGCGCGGGACTGCTCTGGATGAACGGAATTTTCCGCGTGCGAATCATGTGCACGATCAGCGTCTGCGACAACAGGCCTTCCACGAACCACGCCGACTGGAACAATGACTGATGTGCCGGCGTGTTCGCTTTGTAGACAAAAAACATCAGCGTGAAGGTGGCGTAATCGAAAATCGAGCTGACCGGCCCGAAGAACAGCATGAACCGCTGGATGTCATCGATTCTCCACCGCCGCGGCTTGACCAGGTACTCCTCGTCCACGCGATCGAAAGGGATGGCCAGCTGAGAAAAATCATAAAGCAGGTTCTGGGTGAGCAGCTGAATCGGCAGCATCGGCAGGAAGGGCAAAAAAGCGCTGGCGCCAAGCACCGAAAACATGTTGCCGAAGTTGGAGCTGGTCCCCATCTTGATGTACTTGGTGATGTTGCCGAACACCCGCCGCCCCTCCACCACGCCGTGCTCCAGCACCAGCAAATCCTTCTCCAAAAGGATCAGGTCGGCTGATTCCTTCGCGATGTCCACCGCGTTGTCCACCGAGATGCCCACGTCGGCAGCGCGCAGAGCGGGAGCGTCGTTGATCCCGTCGCCCATGTAACCGACCACGTGCCCGTTCCGCTGAAGCGCGCGCACCACGCGCTCCTTGTGCGCCGGCGACAGGCGCGCGAACAGGTTCGCGTCCTCTACCAGCGTGGTCAGCTGTTCATCGCTGGCGGCCTCCACGTCGTTGCCCAACACCACGCGTCCGACCGGCAGGCCCACGTCGCCGCAGATCTTCTTGGCCACGATATCGTTGTCGCCGGTGAGGACTTTGACGTGCACGCCATGCTTGTCGAGGGCGGCCAAAGCGCCACGGGTTGATTCCTTGGGCGGATCGAGAAATGCAACGTAGCCACGCAGCACCAGGTCCTGCTCATCGTCCCTGGTGTAGACGGCTCGATCTTTGGATACGTCCTTGTATGCGATTGCGAGCACCCGAAACCCTTGCGCTTGAAGGTGGTCCAGCTCCTCCACCAGATCCGGAATCAGCAAAGGGTCCAGGTCGTCGATGTCGCCGTGCAGCTCGACCCGGCTGCAGCGCTTGAAGATTGCCTCGGGCGCTCCCTTGGCAATCAGCCGGCGCTGTCCATTGAAGTCCAAAACCACCGACATCAATCGGCGCGAGAAGTCGAACGGACATTCGTCGACCTTGAGTACCTTGCTGGTGGGCACCTCCTTGTGCGCCAGCACCGCCTTGTCGAGCAGATTCTTCAACCCCGTTTGGTAGAACGAATTGTAGAAGGCCATCTCGAAGACGCCCTCGTCCTCCTCGCGCACCACGTTGCAGTATTTCTCGAGGATGATCCGATCCTGGGTGAGCGTCCCCGTCTTGTCGGTGCAGAGGATGTCCATCGCGCCGAAGTTCTGAATCGAATTCAGGCGCTTGACGATCACCTTCTTCTTGGACATCGCCACCGCGCCGATGGCCAAGGTGCCGGAAACGATCATCGGCAACATCTCGGGGGTGAGACCGACTGCGATCGCCAGCGCGAAGAAGAACGCCTCTTTCCAGTCGTTCTTGGTTAAACCGTTGATGAAAAAAACAATCACAGTCATGACTGCCATGAAGCGCATCAGCAGCAAGCTGACGCCGCGGATGCCTTTCTCGAAGCTGGTCAGAGCGCGCCGGCCGACCAGGCTCTGGGCGACGCTTCCCAGGTAGGTCGCATCGCCGGTGTTGATCACCACCGCCACCGCGCTGCCACTGATCACGTTGGTTCCGAGAAAGCAGATGTTGGGCAGCTCCAGCGGGTTGGTCGGCGGCGAGGCGACGATCACCGCGGATTTCTCCAACGGCAATGCTTCGCCGGTGAGCGCGGATTGAGCGATGAACAGGTCCTTCGCCGAGAGGAGCCGCACGTCCGCGGGCACCATGTCTCCGGCCGAGAGCTTGACGATGTCGCCGGGAACCAGCTCGCGGATCGGAATTTCATTCTCTTTGGGAATGCCGTTCTCGTTGCGCCTGATCACCGTGCAGGTGACACGCACCATCTCCTGAAGCTTCTGGGCGGCGAGGCTGGCGCGGCGCTCCTGGAAAAAGCGCAGCAGGCCGCTGAGCAACACCATCACCGAAATGATGGTGGCGGATTCCTCGTCTCCGGTGACCCAAGACACCGTGGCCAGCACCGCCAACAACGCCGAAAAGGCATTGGCGAAGCCGTGCCAGAGCTGGATGTACCAGGTGGGCGGGCGCTCGTGCGCGACCTGGTTCAATCCATATGTTTCCAGCCGCTCGGCGGCGACTTCTGCCGTGAGCCCGTCCAGCCCCGTTTCATACTTCTGGAACAGCTCCTGGTTCGAGCTGCGCCCGGCGTCGCGAAGGCGTTCCGTCGCCTGCTGCCGCTCGGGGGTTACCCGCGGTTGAGCAATGGCCCCGGCGGTAAACCGCACCCGGATATCTGAGAGAGCTTCACGGAGCATGCGCGACCTGAGGGGCTGGAATATCGATCACGACTCTCGAGCCAATCGAGAATCATCAAGCTTGCTTGCTTTAGCACGCCGCAGGCCGCTGCGCCGCATTCAATGCGAGCCAAAAATGCTCCGACTGCGGCGCCTTCAGTACCCGATGTTGGCCAGCGCTGCGGGTCCGAGTCTCTCGCAGAGTTGCTCGAGATAGAGGCTGCCGGGAGCCACCCGCGTGCCGTGCGAATCGATCGTCCCCTGCGGCAGCGGGGTGCGGTCTGGATTGCCCGGCTCCGCGGCCTGGGTGAGCCTGCCCGAGGAGCCGATGCTCCAGTTGGTCGACCCCGGCGGGCGCTGGATCAAGAGCGTATTGGCCAAGCTGTTCCACACCACGGCGAAACCAATCGACCACCCGTGGCCGCTGCCGGCATTCCCGCGGTCCTGGAGCGCAATCCCGCCCGAGGGCGAGTACACGTTGTCGAGCAGAAGCCCGGTCGCCCAGCGCTGATGCGGCGCCAAGTTGGTCGAGCTCCCGGACGCGGAGAAGTTGAGCACCACGTTCGGCCCGGGCTCTGTGGCTTGTGTCACCACCGAGAACCAGTGATCGCCCTGAGACGAGGAGCGGTGGATTAGGATCTGCTGCCCATCGATGCCGTAATCCGCAGGTGCGCCGGCGGACGTGTCGGCCGCGACGGTATGGGTGAACGCGGTGTCCTCGATGGTGATCCACTTCGACGTGTTGTCAATGGTCAAACCGTTGATGAAGTCCTGCGCCACCACGTCGCGAACCCAACCGTTGATCACCGCCTTGATCGAAAGCAGGCTGAATGTCGGCTGGCTGATCGGCGCAGGTACCGGGGGCGCGATGATGCGCATCGACTCCATTCCGACTTGCGCGATTCGGCCGTTGAAAGTGTATCGGATGACCGTGGCGCCGGGCGGCCGGAGGTATAGAGCGTCGATGGAATCCGAGAGCGGCGCGTCGGCGGTGATCTGGTTGCCGTCGATGGCGGTGATCATGCGGTCGGAGTGAATCACTGTCCTGGTGCTGATCCACGTTTGTGGTTGCCCGCCGCGCATCAGGTGATCCATCTGCATGAAGCTCACCCATGCATCGGTCACTGGCCGATCGACGAGCACGGTCGCGCCGACCGCCAGGCCGCTGGCGTCGTCCACGGTGAAGCTGTTCGCGCCCGAGGCGACGTAGTCGTCGACGATCGCCGCCCGGCTCCCGACTGTCGCCCACGAGCCGCTGCCCTGGATCGAGATCAGCGCGCGCGGGTTGCCCGCGACGATCAATACCGTCCCATCCGAGCCGGAACCGCTGCCTCGGAGCACAACTCCCGAGGTCCGGATGCTCAGACTTCCCCGCAGCGTGAATGTCCCCGGTTGAAGCTGTACGGCGCCGCGAATCCCGTCGCCGCCGGGGCTCATCTGAGACACGGCATCGATGGCGGCCTGGATCGCCGCAGTGTCATCATCCCCACCCGAGGGCGGGACTGTCTGCTCTGCAGAAGCAAAAGGAATCGCCACACCGCCTCCTGCGTAGCCGGCGTAGGAGAAATCGAGTAGGCGATCGCCTTGCGGAAGCGTCCCATAGCCGAGCGCACCCGAAGCATCGAGAAACGCCCAGCTGCTGGTGCCAGGCCCGTCGGGATCCTGGGCGACGACACAGCCCGCGTTGGCGTTCGTTTCTCGACCTTGGGCGGCGCTCGACGAGCCGCAGCAGGACAGGGCGAGAGCACCGCCAGTCAAACCGATGATCAGCAACACTGAGGACGAATAAGTCTTTGATGTCTGCACGGCGACTCCTTGGGCTTGTGAGTCGGCAAACCTAAGCACATCCGAGCTTCAAGCAACAATGAAACAACCCCCGGGTTCAAATCGACTCCAGCTCGCCGCCCTTGCGCTCGAATTGTTTCCGGTACAATTCCTTGAGCCGCTGATAGGTGTCCGCCTCGTCGGGCCCCTTGTCTTCTCGAATACGGGTCACCCTGGCGAAGCGCAGCGCAAAGCCGGATTCGTAGCGCGGGCTCTTCTGAATTTCGTTGTAGGCGACCTCCACGATGACCTCGGGACGGACGTGCACCACCCAGGAGTCCTCGGCGGTCTTCAGCGCCAGCAGCCGTTGCATCAGCCCGCTCCGCTCTTGATCGGTCAGGCCCTTGAACGTTTTTCCAATCATCTGCCAGCTCGCTCCGTCGCGAACGCCCAACCAGTAGTTGCTCAGGGTGCCGGTGCGGCGCCCGTGTCCCCATTCCGCCGCGAGCAACGCCAGGTCGAGCGTGTCCGCGGGCTTGATCTTGAACCAATTCTTTCCGCGCTTGCCAACCGCATACGGGGAATCGAGCCGCTTGGCCATCAGCCCTTCGTGACCTGCCTCCAGCGCTTGTTTCAAGAAGGTCTCAATTTCCGTGCTGCTCGATGTGACAATTCGTGGAACGATCAGCTCCTTGGGCACCAGCTGCTCCAGCGCGGCCCAGCGCTCGCGGTACGGAGCCGAGATCAAATTTTTGCCATTCAAATACAGCAGGTCGAAGAGGAACAGCTGGAGTGGGATCTCCCGCCGAAGCTCTTCCACGTCGTGGATCCGTCGGAATCGGCGCATCAGCTCCTGGAACGGGCGGGGGCGCCCTTGATGAACGGCCACCGCCTCACCTTCGAGGACGAAATCGGTCGCCGGAAGCGACCGCGCGATTTCCACGATCTCGGGAACGCTTCGGGTTACGTCGGAGAGGCGCCGCGTGAAGACGCGCACCTGATCTCCCGCGCGGTGGATTTGAATGCGCGCGCCATCGAGCTTGAACTCCACAGCGGTGCTGCCGCCCTGCTCGGCGAGAACCTCGTCCAAATCGGGAGCGAGCTCGGCCAGCATCGGCTTGATCGGATTGAGCAGCGTGAGATTGACGCTCTGCAGGGCGTCTGCGCCTCCGAACAGAGCAAGCTCCGACACCCGTCCCAGATCGCCCAGAAACATATGCGCCGAGCGGACCACCGCGGCCGGAAGGGACGCCGCGTCGGCAACCGCCTCGAGCATCACGCCCTCGCTCGCGCCGATTCGCATCTCGCCGAAGATGCTCCGGACGATGATCTGCTGCTCTTCCTCGGTGGCCCGCGCGAAGAGATCTTTGAGCAGCGCCTGGCGGACGCGAGTCGAATCGGGCCCGCTGGCGGCGGCAATTTCCTCGAATCGCCGCTGCACATCGGCGATGGTGAGCGGCTTTTCCGGCCGTCCTTCCTCCCGCGCCATCTCCTGAACCTTGCGAATGGTGGCGAAGCCGATGTTCAACTTCTTGGAGTCCGCCTCCGGGAAAATTCCCGCCACCAGCAAGAGCACCGCTGGAGAGACTTCACTGCGATGGAGCGCTCGCAGGAAGTCTGCGATCAGCCGGCGCTTCTCCAGCTTCTTCGGGGTTGCCTCCAGGCGCCTCGCCAGCTGTGCAATCGCGGCGAAGGGAGTCGGCGTTTCGTCGGTCATCTGGCCGTCGGTTCAGATGCTGGCTCGCAAGGCGGGGTCTCAACCTAGCGGATGGACTATTCGCGGTCCAGACGGAACAGCGCCGCTGACTTCAGCAGCCGCAGCATCGCCGAGCCCAGAGCTAAAACCGGCCGACCGCTCTTGCCCGCCGAGGGCGCGAAGATCTAAAAGCGCAGGCGCAGCCATGGCTCACGACGCCTTCATCAGGGGGAAGGCCATGAACCGAAGCCTCTCGGTCGTCCGTGTCAGCACGTTTGTCTTTGTTTCAATCATGGCGGGTTTGTCTGCACCTGCGCATGCGCGGCTCACTCGGATCAACGCGGGAGCGCCGGTCTTGATCGACCTTCCGGCCTTCGGGAGGACGGGCGCGTATCTGAAGATCGCCGGTACCTTCGAGGGCGAGCTCGATCCTACCGACCGGCGCAATGCAGCAATCGCCGATATCGAGCTTGCGCCGCTCGATGGCGGGAAGGTCCACTACACATCGACCTTCTTCCTCCTGCGCCCCGTCTACTCGATCGCCAGCATCGAGCACAACACCACCTTCGACCGCAGGCCGGAGCAAATGGCCGCCTGCCAGCAATTGACCAACCCGCTCTACAATGGGCCGATCTTCCGCGCGCTGTCGGTCCGTCTCGATCGCTGGGTGACGCGGGGAATCCGTCCGCCGCCGAGCCGGGTGGCCAAGCGGAGTCACCGCACGCTCGTCTCTCCCGGCGAGGTCAATTTCCCCGCGATTCCCGCCACGGCCTATGCAGGCTGGCCCAAGCTGCCGGCAGTCCAGTTCAACCCCGGCGTGATGAACCACAATGCGGTGCTCGACTTCTCCGTCGTTCCGCCCGAGCACGTGGACGATCTCGAGTACACCGTGCAAATAGCGCAGGTGGACGCGGATGGGAATGACATCGCCGGCATCCGCCTACCGTACCTTGCGGTCCCGCTGGGGACGCACACCGGTTGGAGCCTCCTCAAGCCGGGAATGGGCGGCCCGGATATCTGCGGTCAGAATGGCCAGTTCATCCCGGTCGCGAATACGCGCGCCGAGCGGCTCGCCTTCGGCGATCCGCGACCTTCCATCGAAGAGCGCTATCGAAATCATCGAGCCTACGTGAACGCGGTGTCCCGAGCCGCTGAGCGTCTGGTGCGCGAGGGATTTCTCCTGCACGAGGACGAGGATCGCATCGTCACACGCGCGGCTCGGCAGGGAACCGATCTGTGGAAGATGTCTCCCTAGTGGCGCACACCGGCATTCCCGTGAGCGAAGAACTTCCTACGACGGATCAATTCGATTTCGATCGCGAGCTCACTCTGTTCATGACCGAGCTGCGCGTGATGATGCCGGGCGTGCAGATTTTGTTTGCATTCATGCTCGGGATTCCGTTCAGCAACAAGTTCGACACCGTCACCGCGCTGCAGCGAGACGTCTACTTTGTCGGCTTCGCGAGCTGCGCTGTTTCCTCGGCTCTGCTGATGGCGCCGTCCGTCTATCACCGGTTGCATTGGCGACATCAGGTCGGGCACCGGCACGAGATGCTCGCCAGCTTCAACCAGTTTGCAATCCTGGGCGGAGCCTTGTTGGCGCTGGCCATGACCAGCACGATCTTCGTGATGGGCAGCATTCTCTTCGGCGAGGTTGCGGCAGTCGTTCTTTCCTTGATCAGCGCAGCCATGTTCAGTTGGCTCTGGTTCGGTTTCCCGGTGATGCGGCGGGCGAGGGAACGGCGTGCCAAATCAAACTTGGCAGGTTGAAGGCGAGGTCCCATGAGAATTGAAGACAAGGTCGTGATCGTGACGGGTGGTGCGAATGGGATTGGCCGCGCCTTGTGCAAGGCGTTTGCGGCTGCGGGCGCGCGCTCCGTCGTGATCGCCGATATAGACGAAAAAAGCGCTCGGCAGGTGGCAGGCGAATTCAGTGGCATTGCCGTACGGGCGGACGTCAGCAACGAGGTCGATGTCAAACGCCTGGTTGAAAACACGACCGCGCAATTTGGGCGGGTCGATATCTTCTGCTCGAACGCCGGCGTCGGCGTCCAGGGGGGCCCTGAAGCCCCGGACTCTGACTGGCAACGCAGTTGGGAGATAAACCTGATGGCCCATGTCTACGCTGCGCGCGCCGTATTGCCGCAGATGCTGGCCCGCAAGGAGGGCTATCTCGTCCAGACCGTTTCGGCCGCCGGTCTGCTGACGCAAATAGGGTCGGCGCCGTACTCGGTCACCAAACACGCGGCGATGGGATTTGCCGAGTGGCTCGCCATCACCTATGGCGATCAGGGCATTCGGGTCTCGGCTCTCTGTCCGCAGGGAGTGCGCACGAAGATGCTTTTCAATGCCGAGTTCGGCGGCGGAGCGTTTCTGCTGGAGGGGGCGCTGGAGCCGGAGCAGGTGGCCTCCGATGTGCTCAAGGCGATCGCTGAAGAAAGATTTCTGGTGTTACCCCATCCAGAGGTCGCCAAATATTTCCAGAACAAAGCCAACGATTATGAACGGTGGCTGCGCGGGCTGCGGAAGCTGCAGGCGAAATCGCTGCCGCTCAAGGCACAGTCGTAACTCACTGCTCGTGGAGTTTGTCCTCCAATGCGGCAATCCGCGTCGCCGCCTTGCGCAGCCGCCTGCAGAGCTCGCGATTGATGTTCTGCAACACCACTAGATACCCCTTCGAGTTCTGCCTGTAGAGTTGGTACAAGTCCGCATTGGTGAGCTCGTAGAGCAGCGAGTCTTTCTCGGCGATGCAGCTGAACGGCCGCGGCTCCATCTCGATCAAGGTGGTTACTCCAAAATGGTCGCCGGCGCGCATCATCAACAAGCGAGCCGGTCTGCCATCGGAGCAACGCCGTTGCACGATCAACTCGCCCGAGCGCACGATGTACATCGACTTGCCGGTATCCCCTTCCTCGAAGACGGTGGCGCCCGCTTCGTAGCGGTGCTCCTTGAGAAGCGCCATCAGCTGATCGATCACCTCCGGCTCGATTCCTCCGAAAACGGAGGTGGTCGAGAGGAAGGCGCGAACCTGCGCTGGATCCTCGGAAACCCGGTCCATGGCGCCGGACCCTACCGCATTGCGAACAATCCTGCTTGACTCAAACCAAATGCCTTTCTTAAGTCCCCCTTGCCACCGGTTCCGTCGGCGGACTGCGCGTTTGCGCCCTTGCTCAAGGAGGAAGCCATGGCACTTTGGTCGAAGCGTACATTCAGCAATCCGGGAGCCTCGTTCCTAATTCTGGCGCTGGCACTCTTCCCGCTCGCTGCGCGGGCGCAGCTGCTCATCGTGGGCAACGACGAGAAGACAAGTTGGGACGAAGCGGGCAAGCCGGTGTACTCGGCGCCCGGCAAGGACACCGTCTCAATTGTCGACATTTCGAAGCGCGAGGCGCCGAGGATCATTGCCAGCCTGCCGCTCACCAACACCGTGGTCGGCCCGCCGGTCAACCTGGCCATATCTCCGGACGAGCGGCTGGCGCTGGTCTGCAACTCGCTCAACTATGTCCCGGACGGAGCGAAATGGAAGACCGAGCCGGACAACAAGATCTACGTCATCGATCTCGCCGCAGGCGCGCCGCAGCAGATCGCCACCGTCGAGGTGGGGAAGCAGCCCTCTGGCCTTTCGATCAACAGGCGCGGCGACCTCGCGCTGGTGGCCAATCGTGCGGACAACTCGATCAGCGTGTTGTCGATTCAGGGCAAGGAGGTCAAGCTCATCGACACCGTGGCGATGGGCGACTCGGTTGCGCACGTCGCCTTTACGCCCGACGGCAAACGCGCGCTCGCGGCGAAGTTTCCGGCGCACAAGATCGCGCTTCTGGACGTAGACGGCCAAAAAGTCACCTACGGCAAGGTGGATCTTCCCGTCGGGCTGTGGCCCTACAACGTCGAGGTGACGCCGGACGGCCGAATTGCCCTCACATCCGATAACGGCAACTCGGGCTCTTCCGACGGAAACATCGATACGGTGAGCGTGATCGACCTCGAGGCCCGACCGCCGCGAGTGATCGATCGCGTCGTCGTAGGGGATGCGCCGGAGGGGCTGGCGATCAGCCCGACTGGAAAGCTCGCGGTGGCAGTTCTTCTGCGCGGCAGCAACGCTTCGAAGGACGCATTCTTCTACCACCGAAACGGCAGCGTGGTGGTTCTTGGCATCAACGGGAAGAAGGTCGTCAAGCTCAGCGAGGTCGAGGTCCGTGGCCTACCGGAGGGCGTGGCCTTCAGTCCGGATGGCAAATACCTGTACGTCGGTAACTTCCTCGACAGCGACGTCTCCATCCTGAAAGTAGACGGCAACCGAGTGGTCGACACCGGAAAGCATTTGCGATTGCCGGGGCATCCTGCCTCGATGCGCGCCAAGACAATGCCTATCGTCGCCACGAATTGAACCGGGCGATCCCTGGTGATATGCCTATTGCGTTCTGGAGGTGGCTATGAGGCCATACTTGGTCGCTTTCGGATTGTCGGCGTGCACGACCCCCGTTTTTCCTTCGGACGAGGCGGCAGAGAAGAACGCCGCGCTGGCTCGCCAAAGCGTTGAAGAGCTGGTCCGGGTCGAGACGCGCGCAGGCGCTTTTCTGGTTCGAGAAAGCTGTGCACAAGAATTCAGAGGAGTTCTCGCCGGCGAGCTGACAGAGCACTCGCTCTGGGCCGGCCGCTGAGCGAGCATCCCCGGTCGCACCCGTTTTCAAACAGACGTTTGGCGTTGCCCTCCGGCAACTCATCGACGTCGCTCGGTTGATGCGGCGAAACGGCGTCTCGCGCAGGTGGGGCGCGACTTTCAAGGCGGCACATGAGCATGCTCACCCTGTCGTCTCCTCGAAAGCACCGCTCTGCCGGAGGCCGCCAGCCATCCCGCTCGCTAGCGTTGGCATTCGAGCGAAGGACGAGCGCGAATTACCTCCCACCCTCCTCCTGACGCCCAGCGTCTAGGATGCCCCTTCCGAGCCCGCCCTGGAACGCAGTGCGCCCGCGCACAGCGAGCTGTTGATGGAGGTGTTGCTGCTCGCGTTCGTGATCGCTCTGATGGTCGGCCTTTCGATTGCGTTCCCGATCCGCCCCGCCGACATGGTCGACGGGGGTTATCGGGACGGGACGATGGAGAGCTGAACCTCAGCGTTCAGCTCTCAGCGCCCGCTTCTGAGCTGCGCCCGGTTTGAATCCGGGGTTCTTGCCACCGCGAGCTGCGACGCCGCTGCGGTCAGGGATTTTCGCCACGATTTGCGCCAGCCTGTCATCGTCGAATTCGATGTGGAGCGTGTAGCTCCCGGACGAATCCAGCCCACGGTATTCCCACACCTCCTGCATATCGTGGTGATAACAACCGCAGTGGGCTTCTCCGTAGTTGGTGGTTCGCCACGGTTCTCCCAACAGCGACTTGACGTCGACGTCGGTCGAGCAACCGACCTTGATCTTGGCGACGTTCTTTTGCTTGAGGCGAACGTCGGCGCGAGCTCCCGCCTGCGCCCCATTGTTGACGGCGCGCTTAGCAGGACGGGAAGCATCGCCGCTCGCATGGGCGATGCTCGCCGACATCGAGCACAGCGATAGACCGAATGCCAACGCCAACCACTTCAATCTGATCCGGGCGTCAATCATCTTCGTGCTCATGATGACCTTCGACAATTTCCCTTGCGCGCCCGGTGAATCGTAGGATGTGCAGCCCGGTGCCTGCCCGGTCAGCCGCGTACACCAGACCGCGGTCATCGACCTCGACGTTGTTGGTCTGAATCGCCTTCTTGCAGGTGGTCACCTCATGGATGGTGGCGCAGTTGGCAATGGTGTTCTGATTTGGCGCGGGAATGAAATAGGCAATCTGCTGCGGATCGAACGGATCGCGAATATCCCAAACGCGAACGCCCGCGTTGAACCAGGAGATGATTGCAAGCTTGCCGTAAAACTGCGGATAGAACGACTCAGTCACCGCGTGTGCACCAAATCGCCCCCCTTTGTTGCAGAAATCCCCGGGGAACTCAGGCACCCGCAAGGTCGAGATCGGCCAGGGAGTGCTCTCGTTGCTAATGTCCAGCAGGAAAGCCAGATGCGGCCCTTCGCCGAAGCATTGGTTGGCGCCCGCTTCCGAGACGAGGATCAAGATGTCCCGGCTGTTCAGTCTGTCGAAGCCCTGTTGGAATTCGGGGATGGGCATTCCGTAAATCGGGAAGGCGCTGTGCCCGCCCTGGTCGGGAGACATGGCGAGGACCCCCTTTTGCGGCGAGAGCATTTCTTCCCTGCTCGGATTCACGGGGTCGGTGAAATCGCTGAGCAACTTTTCTCTGTCGACAATCTGGACAACACCATTGGCGCCAACGCCGTAGGGCATGTACACGCGGTTTTTGCCGGTCCCGGCCGAGATGGGCCCATGGATGCCGGGAGGCGGGTTGCCGGTGGAGCTCGGCTCCTGTCCAACCAATCCGAAGTCCCGGATATAGGCGGGGTGCTCCGGATCGCTCAGGTCATAGATCTTCAAGTGCTGGTTCGAGCCGCTCTGACGCCAACCCTCGGAGAGCTTGTTCGCAACCAGGTACGCGATTCCGGTGTCGCATTCCCACCAGCTCTTGTGCGTATTGCTCAGCCCGTCGACGATCACCGTGAGACGTGAGGGGTGGGCGGGATCGGTGACGTCGTATATCTCGTGCGCCTCGTCGGGCCCCGCGTTTCCGTGGCTTCGCAGCAGGTACCACTTGCCGGGGATGCCGCGCGGCAGCACGCTGCCGCTGCACACCCGCACCATCTGAGACCCGGCAGCATCGATGGAGCCGGCTGGCCCCGGAATATGAAAGAGGTAGCTCGGGCGTCTGGCATCGGTTACGTCGATCAAGGAGGTGCCGTTGGGCTCCACGTCGCCGGTCAGTGGGTTTTTGAGATTCCCGGCGTGATGGCCGACGTAGGCAATCTCGCGTCCGTCCTGGTTGATGATGATCGGTTGGTAAGCCGAGCGACCCTGAAGATCGTTGAAGCCAACCAACTCCATGTTCCATTGAGATTGGCGGTCCCATCCTCGGGGCGCCGGCGGCCGTTCAGCGCGCGTGGATCGCCCAGTCAAGGCGATGGTTGGAATGTCCGGGCCATTCGGCGGGTACGCCTGCGCCAACACCGAGCAGGGCACAACCGCCACGAGCAACGACAACAAAGAGAATCGACGATTTCTGCTTGGGGTACGTAGATTCGGATCGTGCTTCAACGCGAGTATTGACATCGCTGCCTCCCTGTCGGACTGCGAATGCGGCGCATCTCTGGTGGGCTCGTCGACTTCGGGTGGCGGGCCTACGTCACGCACTGTTCGCTATGCTGGCCTCCCCTCGTCGCGAGATCGTCGCCTCACGATTGCAAGCTACTCTCCAAAACAGCTTGGAGTGAGGCAGCGACCATGTGCGCTCCGAGGAAAAGCTTGTCAAGCGCAAAGGTTTGCCCTGGGCGTCGTCAGTTTTGTGGGATGCAATACCGCCGCCGGTGACCAGGTGATGCTCCGTTGGTGGTGGGCTTGTGCACAGGGCCGGTCCTGCTCGGACAGCACCCACTGGATGCAGGTCGGGCGGTGACACAATCCTCACTCGAAACGTGAAATCTCCACCTGGGCACTTGCTTACGCGAATCGTTGCTCGTGTAGCATTCAACGTTGCAGAAAAATCATCGCCGGCTGTTATCGCCGGATCGCCGGCTCAGCCGTTGATTCAACTCACCCGTGGAGGCAAACAACATGATGCGTTTCGTCTGCTTTGGGCTGCTGCTGGGCCTGGTTACGTTCCACTCCGCTGTCGCGCAAGCAGAGGAGGTGGAGCTTGGGCAGGCGAAAGTTGAACGATCGGCGAGAAACAGTATCTACCTCGAGCTGGGCGGTAATGCAGGTCTGTATTCCTTGAACTACGAGCGCTTCCTGATCGACGACGCGGCGTTGCGAATCGGCGTGATGTACATGTCGGTGAGCGCCACCGCATCGTCCGGGACGTCGACGGCCACGGGCAATGCTTCCTGGTTTGGTGCGCCGTTGATGTTCAGCTACATGGGAGTCGGAAGCCCCAACCACAAGCTCGAGCTCGGCGCGGGAGTGGTGTTGATGAACTTCTCCGCGGGCGCGTCGACCTTTAGCGCCACGGCGAATGCCTCGGGGTTCATCGTCGCGGGCACGGCGACGGTGGGCTATCGGTACGTGCCCGCAGATGGCGGGGTCAACTTCAAGGCCGGTTTCACGCCGCTGATGCTGCAGGTTGCGGGAACCACCTACTTCTGGCCTTGGGCCGGCATCTCCATCGGCTACGGATTCTAAACGACGGATCGCGAGTCCCGAAGAGTCTCACGCGCTGCAAGGTTCGAGTAGAGGCCAAGCCAAACGCGTTCCTCCTTCAAGCGCTGATTTATCGTGATACTGATATCCAGGTGGCGCCTGGCGAGGTGTGAAGACATCATAGAAGGGTGACGGTCGATCTCGCGAAGGAGTCGCCGCATCACCGCACCTCGCCAGAAGCGGTCGCAAAAGCTTCCTCATTGCCTGATCGAGAATCACGAACTGCAACGAACTGCCGTTTAATTGGACGATCGGAACTTGAACCGGGCTCCAGAGGTCAGTTCGTCTTGGTCTTGGGACGGGATGCCGGCGGCACCATCCCGTTCATCCGGTAGTAGACCACCAGCTGGCCGTAGTGCTCGGCCGCGTGCTCCATCACCTCTATCCACGGAGAGAGCGTCTTGCTGAAGCGCTCCTCCGGGATGGCCTTCAAGGTGGTATTGGCTTCGTCCATGGACTTCTTCAGGGCTGCCACGATCTCGCTCTTGCCCTTGTAGGTCTTGGGATCGATCTCTTCCCATCTGACGTTCTCTCCGCGTCCCGCTTTCGCTGCGTAGACGTTGCCGGCGATCACGTGCACCAGCACTTCGCCGAATGAACGCACGTCTTTGGCCGGCCGCCAGTCATATTTATCCGTCGGAAAGTCCTCGGCCATGTCCAGCACTCGCTTGTTGACGGCGGTGAAATTGCCGTTGATGGTTTGTGCTGGGGTTCGAGGGGGCTTTTGACCGTAGGCGACAGGCGGCGCGAGGGTGACGACCAAACCGGAGAACAGCAAAGCCTTCGTTAAAGGGTTCGTTCTCATCACTTGCTCCTTATTGAATAGAACGATGGGCGAGACCTGGCGATAGAACGACGCCTCTCGCGGAAAAATTCAAGGAAAAAGTCTACCCAGGTGTTGCCCGCTAGTGAACCTTCTGCTTCAGTGGCTCGATTCTTCGTCCTGGAGCCCATCCTCATCCGCTCCCTCCCGCGTGGACTATTCCAGTTCGCAAACCGGACATGCCACACAGAAGTTGGAGCGGATATTTTTTGCCTTACCGCGCGTCCCGTGGGTCGTTACTTCTGGGACGCAGCACTAGTTTGATCTTCCTTTCCGCTCCTCCAAACGCTTGGCCTCCTCGCAACCCCATTTTGTATCCATCGAGCAGGCCTTCCTGTAGTAAAGTTCTGCCTCTTTCAAGTCGACGGAAAGGTATTGGCCAATTTCATACATCGTCGCCAGCTTGTAACAGGCAAATGCGTTGCCACGTTCGCACGCATTTCGAGTTCCACTAACGCGGCCCAAAAAACCTAAACCGCCAGAGACTTCAACAACAATGAATGCTGCCAAGAGCAGAATAAGAACGCCAACAACAGTCTTACTTGCATTGCGCATCATAACTCCGGTAAGCCCCAGCTTCAGCAGCGTACGATCCCTTTGGGCCCCATCCCTCCAATATTCTGGAGAATCAGAATCAGCTTCTGGCATTCTTGCGGTCGCTGTAAATCTGGCGTCCTCGACCTTTCCGGTGCAGAGCCGTACCGGGACCACGAATTTGACGGCGCGCGCTCCAAACTGCGCGTCGATTTCGTGTTTCACGGTTGGCCCGAGCTTGCGCAGGAGAGCCAGCATCGGTTTGTTCTCGGCGAGAACGAGGCTGTGTAGCTCGCGCACGCCGCGCTCCTCCGCCGCGCAGAGGAGGCGATCGAAAAGCAAGCGCCCCAACCCATACCGCTGGAAGGCATCCACCACGGTGACCGCGGCTTCCGCCGCGAGTGGATTTCCGGCCAGACGCACGAATCTGGCTACGCCAGCGCCGTCCTCGGTGCCGTCCGCGCGCTCCACCACCGCCCCCAGCGCGAAGTGGTTCACCCCGTCGCATTCGGTGAAGTACCGGATCTCGGCCGGCGAGAGGGCTTTCTTGTAGCCAAAAAAACGGTGATAACGCGATCCGGTGGAGAGGCGCTCGAAGCCGCGGACGAACAGCGCCGCGTCGGTGGGTCGCACCAACCGAATCGCGACGGGAATGCCATTGCCCAGGAGCAATCGCTCCCGGTATTCGCCGCTGAAGCGAAGCGGTTTCGCCTCAGATTCTCGATCAGCTGCCAAGCCCGGGCCCAACCTACTTCGCCTCGACCACTGGTTTTGTCAGAGCGCGCTGGAGCGCCAGCCGATGCTCGATCTCTTTGAAGATACTTCGCTCCTCGTCGGTGGCGCACTCCAGTGGAGAAATTCGCTGTTGGGCGCTGCCCGGCGCGGCGATGGGAGCGTAGCGGGTGCTCTGAGCGAGCTGGTTCACCTGGCGCTCCGCGGTGGCCGGATCGCCCAGGCCATTCCCCCCTGGATCACCAGCACGTGGCCACAGACCCGACAGCGGAGGAAAGTTACCCCGCGATTCAAACCGAGAAGCTCGGTAGCGGAGTGATCACATGCCTCGGGGCCGTTTGGTCCCGTATCGCGACGCGGATTGTCGAGTCTTCGGATCATTTTGAAAGCCTTTCGAAGATCGCAACGCATGCATGGGAGGGGTAGTAAGGCTCGACGGCATCGACCGCAAGCTTATTGGCCAAACGACGAGTAAATCATTCACACAGCACCGATAAGCGCCGGCACATCAGACAGCCTTGTCGCTCCTGAACAATCTTGTGGTGTGAATTGACAATCCTGTCTGTTGAGGTCGTGAAGAGCGAAGCTTTCCTTGACGCCTCGAAAAGCCGGGGCGTAGGGTCCGCCGCATGTGCCGACCGTGTGCGAGCGCCACTCTGGCTGCCTACCTGGCCGCGGTGACCGAAGGGCTCCGACGTCGTGGTCATTCTACTCAAAGCGGAGGTGCCACCTATGTTGAAGCGAACGAATCCCATACAGGTCACGGCTTTTCTGGTCGCTTTGTCTCTCTCTACAGGTGTGCTGGCCGGGGACGAGGAGGAGGGTGGCGATGCGGCTCAAGGCCTGATCAAGGCTCGGCAGAAATTCTTCGGAGTGGAGAACGTCAATCGTCGGACCGGGCAAGTGCGCCGCGACCGGGTCATCTTTTCCTGGGCCACCAACACCACCTACGCGGCGTCTGTCAAAGGAAAGGTCTTCTTGATGGATTCTTATATCAACCGTCTGGAGATCAAACCTGGCAGGACGCCGTTGGTCATCCAGGATGTGGTTGATTTGAGACCGCAAGCGATTCTCCTCGGGCACGGACACGGGGATCACGCGGACAACGCGGCCTACCTGGCCGGTAGATTGAACATCCCGATTTATTCCACGCCTGAGACATGTGACGTGATGCAACTGGACGCAGCCAGGATCTTCGGCGAGGGCACCACGGTGAATTGCATTGGCGTGGTATCGCGCGATTCAGCTCCCGGCGCAGAAATCGCCACGCTTGATTTCTTGGAACCCTTCGCCTGTGTTACCGTCTTCAAACACATCCACTCGGCGAGGGTAGATACCGATCCCGATTTCCCCTTCACCCCTGTGGACAATATTCCCGATCCACGCGACGCAGAGATGTTTCCCACCGGCACGCCGCTATTTACAATCTTGGATCTGAGGACCACTGGATTCGGCGGCACCGCTGGACCGATCAGCTTGTTTTACCAGGTGGTCCTGCGCGAAGCGCCCCATTTCACCTTCGTCTGGCACAACACCACCGGGCCCTTGAAGGAGCAAGCGCCCTATCTGTTCGAGTTGATGGATCGATTGCCGAAAACTGACGTGGAGCTCGGGTCGATTGTCAGCCTCGGTTATCCGACCAACGGCGTGCGAGACATCGTGCTGTACAATCAGCACATACAGCCGAAGATCTTCATCCCCGGCCATCAGACTGACGTGGCGGTCCCCAGCTCGTCTCTGGAGTTCAAGGTTTCCTTCTTGAGGACCGAGTCCGCTATGGGGATTCGGGCAGAGCAGCGCCCGGAGCTCCGCTGGACGGTCGATCCCAACGACTATCTTCAGCCGCTGGTATACGACCCGAGCCGCAGCCGCTGGAGAGACACTGGAGGTCGAACGGCGGGTCGTTGCGGCAGTCCTCAATGACAAACGCCCGCCGGGCTTTCAACACCACCAGGTAGCTGCTACCCAAGGAACCCACAGGCGTAGTCGCCGCGTCGCGTCAGCAGGCAATTGCTGGATGTAGATGCCTGGCAATCTGCAACGCACTCAGCGCCGGCAGCTTGTCTCTTGCAACACCTGCCCCTCTCCGAGGCGATCGAGCCCAGATAAATGCAGCGATTTCGGGATGGAGCCTGGCACGGTCGCTGCTAAACCGACACCCCCAACCATGGAGGTCAAGAATGCTTTTCGCCTTGCGCCTGGCCGTTCTGTGCCTCGCCTTCGCTTCGGTGCCGCGAGCGATGGCTGCCGAAGAGAGCTCTGAAGCGACGCCCACCGCGGCGCAACCGAGCGGCGTCACCTCGCATCCGAAGAGCACCGGCGTCCGGCCGCAAGAGACCGAGGCGGCGGCGCCGTTTGCCTTCGCCGACTTCTCCTGGGTACCCGGCAACTACGGGGCGGCCGAAAAGCCATTGTCGTGGGGGCCGTTCACCGGCGAGTTCAGGGTCGATACCGCATTCCATTACAGCTTCAACCGTCCGCAGGATGACACCATCTCCGGATCGAGCGAGGTTTTTCGCCACGCCGAATTCCAGCTGATTCAGCTCGGTCTGGGCGGCGACTTCTTCTACAAGAACGTGATGGCCCGGCTGATGACACAGTTCGGGATGTACTCGCAGACCACTCCACGCAACGACGCCAGCCCGGGGCGGGGGCAGTGGAACCTGGACAACGCCTATCGCTACCTCTCCGAGGCGTACGGCGGGTATCACATTCCGGTGATGAACGGCATCAACATCCAGGCTGGCATCTTCATGTCTTACGTCGGCCTTTTCAGTTACTACAATTTCGACAATTGGACGTATCAACCGTCATTTGTATCATCGAATACGCCGTGGTTCTTCAATGGCGTGCGCGTCCAGATTTTCCCGAGCGACAAACTGAAGATCGAGCCGTGGTTGATCAACGGGTGGCAGTCTTACGGCAGGTTCAACAATGCGCCCGGCGTGGGGTTGCAGATCTTGTGGCGACCGACGAGCTGGTTTTCGGCCCTCGGAAATCAATACGTGGGTGCGGATACCCTCGGTCTGCCGGATCGGAAGCGCATTCACACCGATGACAGCGTGATGTTCAAGTATTACGACAATCCGGGCAGCGTGGTGAGCAAGGCCGCGGCGTCGCTGACGCTGGACGCGGGCTGCGAGTGGGGCGGCGGCGTGGACTGCTCGTCGCAGTACTTCCTCGGCTTCATGGTCTACAACCGCACCTGGTTCCTTCGCGATCTGTTCGCATTCACTGTCGGCGGTGGGGCAATCAACAACCCTGGGCGCTACCTGGTGCTGCTGCCGCCGGTCAACGGCGCGACCGCGTTCTCGGGAACGCCCTACTTCACCCAGAACCCGAACGACCCGTTCAAGGCCTGGGATATGCAGCTCACCGCCGACTTCATGCCCGTCCCGTTCATCACCTTCCGGGCCGAGTTCAACCACCGGTACGCCAACGTGCCCTACTGGGCCGGGTCGGGTGGCGTCACTCCACCGGGAGGCAACCAGGGCCCGCTCGGCTCAATCGTGGAGGGGTGGTCGCCGGATCTGGTGAACACAGAAAACCGCGTGACCGCAGCGCTGCTGGTCAAATTGTGAGCGGAGAGGATTGTCCTGTCGAAGATGGCAGTGGAGCGCAGCGCGGCGCATTTCACTGCGAGTCACTTCCGACCGGTCGGAAGTGAGGTCGTGCAATTTCCGTTGCGCGGGTCGCGCGACTGTTCAAGCTGCGCAGCGCCTCTATAACAACGCCACGGCGATCGAAGTAGGAAAGGCCTGGACACTGGTCGGAGTACAATAGAGACATCAACACTGTTTGGGCCTTGAGCAGGGCCAGGGCCGCCGGGACCGCGCTCTCTCCCGGTGCGCCCGTCCAGCCTCCGCTCGTCCCGAGCGTAGAAAGATTGGGCCCCCGTGCTCGCTCGCCACCAATTCATGAAAACTCCGGGCCATCGCGCGCTCGGCGCGGAAGCGGCTATGCCATGCGGACTCTGGCAATCGCCTTCTCGAGCATCCCGGGCATTCTCTGTCCAAATAAACTTACCCGGGACGGGCGGTTTCAAACGGTCATCGCACCACGCGGATAGGCCGCGCGGATTTTCGCTCGTTCAGCGAGGTGCTGAATGGGCACAATGCTGAGCGGCAGGAGAATGGATCAGCTAACGCGTCACGAAGCGCG